>Ga0326727_10001211_pt1 | contig 98179 bp, 90 predicted proteins | sample MB2enrmetagenome_FD_207643 | JGI IMG/M metagenome (GOLD analysis project Ga0326727, IMG submission 207643) | Lab enriched peat soil microbial communities from McLean, Ithaca, NY, United States - MB29MY | ecosystem: Environmental > Terrestrial > Soil > Wetlands > Peat | place: USA: New York... | reverse complement strand
GCGAGCGCAGTTTGTGCGTCAACTTGTTTGTGCCCTCCACGGCGACCTGGAACCTCGACGGACACGAGATCCAGATCGAACAGGAGACGGCCTACCCGGAATCGGATACCGTCACGCTGACCGTCCGCCCACAAAGGAGCGTCTCGTTTGAGCTTGGATTCAGAGTGCCCGGATGGTCGCAAGGTGCGACGGTGAGTGTAAACGGCAACAAGCTCGACCTCCCGGCCAAGCCCGGCTCGTGGGCCACCATCGAGCGGGCGTGGAATGCCGGCGATCGCGTGGCGATTCAAATACCGATGCGACTCCGCTTGGTGCCGATTGACAAACAGCATCCGCAACGAGTTGCCTTGATGTACGGGCCCGTGGTCTTGGTCCAGGATGGACGCTATACCCAGCGACTAACCAGCGTGCCCGGCGGGGGAGATCTCGGGATTACCCGCGTTGGGGAGCGGCTGCATTTCCGGGTAGCAGCCCAGCCGAAGAGCATCTTCAGGCCCGAGTGGGGAGCGTTCGTGCCCTTTTACGAGATGGGGCGAGGATTCCCTTATCGCATGTACTTCGATCTTGTCTAGTCCTTGTGGGGGGTACTCGTAACGTCTGGAGGCGGAGACCTCTTAAGGACACCCGCCTTTTCCATGCGCTGCATAACCTCGGTGACCTTTGCAGCGAAGCGGCCTTGGGGCTCAGCGTGGAGATAGGCCTGCAGCTCCACATAAGCGTGAGCATAGGCCCCCTGCTGCGTGTAGACGTCGGCCAGTCGGACGTGAATCTCCGCCGGGACCTCGGAGCTGATGGACTCCGCCCGGAGATACTCCTGCGCGGATTGCGGGTATTGCCCCAGCCCGTATTCGGCGGCAGCAAGTTGGTAACTGAGCTGCCAGGAGCCCGGAAAAGATCCGATGATCTTTCTCAGGTCCGCTGCGCATTCGGCGAACCTTCTCTGATAATTAAGGAAAATACCGAGTTGGACGTGTGCCTCGAGGAAGCCCGAATCGCACTCGACGGCTTTCCGGAAGGCGCTTTCGGCGGCCGCGGATTCACTCAGGAGTTCGAGCGTCATGCCCAGACTCGTTTGGGCGCGCGCATAGCAAGGGTACTCCGCCACGGCATTCTCCAGATGTCGACGAGCTTCCGGCAAGCTTTCTTTCTTAAACGCCCGCTGGCCCTTTTCGTACTCATTCTGTGCTTTCTTGGGGGCGCTCAGGTCGGTTATCGACACCTTCCCACCGCTGGCGCGGTCCTCTTGGTCCGCCCAGTCCGACCTCTGCGCTGCGGTTGGGGCAAAGTATCCACGGCGCGCCTGGACTCTTAGGTCGGAGGCCTTGGCGTCGCCCACCAGTTGCACCGTCAGATGGTGGTACTTGCCGTTCGGCTGTAGATCGCGTGGTGAAAACACTATGGTGTAGGAAAACTCCGCTAGGCCGCCGGTGGTCCGGAACCCGGCGTCGAAATCGTTGTTGTTGTGAAAGAAGACTCCTCCCGTGCCGTCGACAACCTCCGCCAACACATCGGCATCCTCCTGAGCTTCTGCCAGTTGCATTTGCACCGTGCGCGGCAACAATCCGTGAGGAAGCGAAGGTTCCGGCTGGCTGGCATCCCCGCCCGGGACAGTAGCGTACAATCCGCGCGCGTCCAAACCATTCACTACCACCCCGGCGCGAACGGCGCGATCAATGATCTCGGAAATCATCAGGAGTTGTGTCTTGGAAATAAAGCCGCGAGAGACGAAAACCACCGTGCGCTGGCCGGGAAGGACGGAAAGCTGCTGTACCAACTTTTCCAGCCCGAGCAGAGAGTAAAGCACCTGGGCCTGGGCTTGCTCCCAGCGCCGCGCCGCCGCAATCTGCGCCATCTGGGAGGGATCCTTGCAGTTCTTGGGTTCGCCGCCGCATTGGCAATTGATCACCTTCCATGTCGCGACAGCCAGCGCGTCTGAATCTTTGCGCTCGTCAATCATATAGGCTTCATAGTCTGACAGGTCGGGGCATTCCCCGCCCGCTTTGGCGAAAACACCGACGGTACGAAGATGCGAAAGCGCCTCCTGAAGTTCGTCGCGGTCGGCAGTGAAGTCCAGGTTGCGCTGCCCCGAGGAAGTGTAGATCGCCACACGGTCGGACGGCCGCAAGGAGGTTTGAAGATACTTCATCGCCGCATCGCGCGAGCGGGCTATCTCGTCGAACTTCATGACCAAGTCATCGAAATAGAGCACCACGAAGCGGTGCGCGACCTCCGGGCTAGCTGACGGCTTGGTCTCCCCTCCGGCCTTCGCCGCGCCAGGAATGGGAACCGCCGCGCCCTCGGCGGAAAAATGCGTAATCACCTGGGGCTGGCCGTCGTCGAGGATGCGGAAGTCGTCCCTGGTGAGATTCCGCACCGGCTTCCCTTGCGCGTCGCGGACAACCACGCGCACCGGAACTTCGTTTCGTTCCACTTTAAGCGTGAGGGGTGTGGTTGTGCTCGGCGTTTCCGACTGGGCAGGTTCCTGTCCGCCGGTTTCGAAAGCACAAGTACCTGCCAACAACGCGGTCAGCAAAACAATCTTCAGAACGCGGGGACTACTCACAGCCAGAGTATGAGCGCGCCATTCATCCAGGTCAAGTCGTCGGAGGGATAGGAGCCGGAATTTCCACTATGGACTCCGGCCCGACCGACAACGTACGCCTCAGCACCCCTTAATGCAATCGCCAGCCGGCGATGTTCCCTAATAGGGCTTGACACAAACACGAGCCCAGGGGCTGGAAAGAAGGCAACTGGGTGTATACTGTGGCAGCACCGGAAAGCCAAAATGCAAATTCCGGCCAACGAAGTTAGTGGCTTATTTTGATTGGCCGAAGGGGCGTGCTTTCACAAGCCCTGAACTTCAATCCAAATCCCATGCGCGGGCGGGACTTTACCGCGCACGTGAAAGGAGCAATCGAACCCTATGAAAAAATATGTGGCTGAATTCATCGGAACGTTCACCCTGGTTCTCTTTGGATGCGGAACCGCCGTTGTATCAGGCCAGGCCGTGGGCCACCTGGGAATCGCATTTGCCTTCGGGTTCGCCCTGTTGGCGATGTGCTATGGCATCGGTCCCGTATCCGGGTGTCACGTCAACCCCGCAGTCAGTCTGGGGGTGTTCGCTGCCGGACGCATGAGCGCCAAGGATCTTGGCGGCTACATTGTTGCGCAGTTGCTCGGCGGAATTGTCGCAGCCGGCGTGCTCGCGGTGATCGCCAAGGGCCTCCTGGCTGGATATAACGTTCATGCCAGTGGTCTGGGGCAGAACGGGTGGGGTGAAGGTTATCAGGCAGGATACGCGCTCTCCTCCGCGGTCGTCTTCGAGTTTGTGGCGACTCTGATCTTCGTGATCGTCATCTTGGGGTCGACTCAGGCGGGAGCTCCCACTCAGATAGCGGGCTTGGCGATTGGCATCACGCTCGTGGTGATCCACATCTTCGGCATCAACATCACTGGGGTATCCGTCAACCCGGCTCGCAGTCTAGGGCCGGCGATTTGGCTTGGGGGGAAAGCAATTTCCCAGGTCTGGATGTTTCTGCTTGTCCCCAGCATAGCCGGAATCGTCTCGGGGGCGATCTATCGCTCCAAGGTTTTGACGATCTGAGCCGGTCGCATAACATCTCCCCTTCCTTGTTCGAAGGAGGATGGATTTGCGCAAAAACTCGGTAGATGTTGTCGGGCTGGGATTGAACGCCACCGACACGGTTCTAATTGTACGCGACTTCCCTGCCCTGGGAGGAAAGGAGCGGGTGCTTTCCTCGTCCATGCACGCGGGCGGACAGGTGGCCACCGCGCTGGTCACCTGCCAGCGGCTGGGGCTCCGCACGCGCTACATCGGCAAGGTCGGGGATGACGAGGGCGGCAAGATTCAGCTTGCAAGCTTGAAACGTGAGGGCGTAGACGTCCGATACACGCGCGTGGTTCCGGACACGCCCAATCAATTCGGCCATATCTTGGTGGATCAGGCGACGGGCGAGCGAACGGTTTTCTGGGACCGTGATGCGCGCTTGACCGTTACCCCGCAAGAGTTGACCAAGGCCGCCATCACCTCCGCCCGCCTTTTGCACTTGGACGGCTGCGACGTCGAGGCTTGCCTGAAGGCCGCACGCTGGGCAAGGCGGGCGCGCGTCCCCGTGGTCGCCGACCTTGATACGGCTTACAAGAAGGTCGAAAGACTCTTCCCTTACATCGATTACTTGATTGCTTCGACCAAGTTTCTTCCCACGGTGACCGGCAAGGCTGATCCCTTCAGAGTGCTCGAGTACATGGCTACCGAGTACAAGATGAAGGCTCCCGGCATGACGCTGGGCCGGGACGGGGCGCTGGTTTACCAGGGAGAGCGGTTCCACTATTCACCGGGATTTGTCGTCGAAACCGTGGATACCACGGGCGCAGGGGACGTCTTCCATGGCGGTTTCATTTACGGGCTGCTGGCGGGATGGGAAATCGGGAGGATTCTGGACTTTGCCAACGCCATGGCTGCACTCAACTGCACGGCGCTGGGCGCACGAGGGGGGATCAAGACTCAAGCGGAGGCGGAAAACCTCATGGCCAGCGGCGCTCGCCACGTGAACCAGGCGTACCATTTTGGATTTTAGATTTTGGATTGAGCCTGCCTACTGCTTACTGCCTACTGCTGACTGCTTACTGCCTACTGTTTCTCCCCAGCCCCTAGTCCCCAGCGCCTAATCCCTGCTCTTGGGGCTATGCCATGGGCTTTTCGGGGCGCATGAGGGGGAACAGGATGACGTCCCGAATGGATCGGGAATTGGTGAGCAGCATGGTGAGGCGATCAATACCGATGCCTTCCCCGCCGGTGGGGGGAAGGCCGTAACTGAGAGCGCGAATATAGTCTTCGTCAATGGCGTGTGCCGTCAGGTCACCTTTTTCGCGCAGGAGTTGTTGATACTCGAAGCGGTCGCGTTGTTCGGCGGGGTCGTTAAGTTCGCTGAAGGCGTTGGCTATTTCCATTCCGGCGATGAAAAGCTCGAACCGCTCAACGAAATTGGGATCTTCAGGTTTCTGCTTGGCCAGTGGCGAGACCTCCAGCGGGTAATCCATGATGAAGGTTGGTTGGATCAAATGGCTTTCCGCCACATGCTCAAACAGCTCTGCGAGAGCGGTACCCGGGGCCGTACCCTCAGGCAACGCCAAGGGCTCGTAACCAGGGCAGGAGTCGCCGCCAGCCCAGCGGTTGAAAGCCTCAACCCATTTGAAGATCGCCTTAGGCTCCACCAGATCTTCCTCTGAAGGCCCTTTTCCTGCTGCTTCCGGCCAAAACTTGCCCACCGCCTCTTTCATCGTCAAACGCTGAAATTCGGCGAAGGAAATATGTTGCCCGCCGTAGTCGAAATCGACCGTTCCGAGGACGGCCAGCGCAGCGTGCCGCAGCATTCTTTCCGTGAAAGCCATCAAGTCCCGGTAGTCGGCGTAAGCCTGGTAGAACTCCAGCATCGTAAACTCAGGATTGTGCTGGGTGGAAATCCCCTCGTTGCGGAAATTCCGGTTGATCTCGTAAACGCGGTCGAGGCCTCCCACCGTGAGCCGTTTCAGGTAAAGCTCCGGAGCGATGCGAAGGTAAAGGTTGAGGTCCAAAGCGTTGTGGTGGGTAATGAAGGGCCGTGCCATGGCGCCGCCTGCCAGCGGCTGCATCATGGGGGTTTCCACCTCGAGGTAGCCTTCGCCGTCAAGGAATTCCCGCAGAGCGCGAATCAGCCGGCCACGGCGTTCGAAAACCCTCCGGGATTCCTCATTCACCATGAGATCCAGGTAGCGCTGTCGGTAACGGAGCTCGAGGTCGGTGAGGCCGTGCCATTTTTCCGGCAAGGGCAAGAGTGCCTTGGCCAGGAATTGCAGGCGCTCGGCGTGAATAGTCAGTTCCCCGGTCCTGGTGCGAAAGAGGTATCCGGTGACGCCAATGATGTCGCCGATATCGAGAAGCTTAAAGAGCTCGAAGTCACGCTCTCCCACGGCTTCCCAACGCACGTAGATTTGCAGGCGCTCGCCGCCCGCCGCCAAATGCGCAAAGCCGGCCTTCCCGTGGGGGCGGATGGTCATCACTCGCCCCGGCACGCTGACCGAGATCCTCTGGGCGCTCAACTGCTCCAGCGAAGAAGAAGCATAGGCGCTCACGATCTGCGGAATGGTGTGCGTAAGGTCATAATGGCGCGGATAAAGCTCGAAACCCAACTCGGCGATGGCCTGGAGCTTTTTTCGCCTTTGCAGTATGAGATCGCGAAGTTCTGTTGTGGACACGGAAGAGACCCGCCATCAAACAGCAAAATTTCATCACGGATAAACCAAGGAATTATAGGGTTGGCGCCGAAAAGGTGTCAAGAAATTGAAGGAATTTGTTCTAATCCGCAGATTCCGCAGATGACACAGATTACTATCAGCCGTCGGGGCCTTTGTGGTCAGCGCAAATGGAGCTCCGCGTAAGGTAAATTCACAGGCTGACGAGCGCTTCTAGTTTTACTGCCTCTAAAAACGACCTACCTGGCTCACGGTGCGCCTCCACCGCCGCCCCGATGACGCCGCAGGTCCTCCGGCCGCGTCTTTCTTCGCTAATCTGCGTCATCTGCGCAATCTGCGGATTTGTTCTTGCCCGCCAGCGCCGTCAGCTCTTCTGCTAAATCTTGCGTCAACGACTGCCAATTCTCTATACTGTCGTATGCGTTGGTTGGCAGGGATTCTCATTCTCACCGGTGTGGGTTTTCTGCTGCGGCGTCTGCTTGGGGTTAATTCGGCGACTCAGCGCGCGCTGGCAGGTCTGGCGCCATTGGGACCGGAGCGCCAAGCCGTCTATGACAGTTTTGCGTCAGAAGTTGAGGCCAGGACGGCCATGCTGGGCATTTCGCTCAACGACGCGTTCGAGGAACGGGGCGCCGGCCGCCACGACATGGCCTGGCGGATGATCCGGCTTTCTGCCTCCGAGTGGGACGGCATAGCGAATATCGCCGCAGGCCTCTTGGATGCCCTGGCGGAGCACCTGCCGAACGCCCAGGTAGTGGTCGCGCCCCGCAGCATCCACGCCCATCGCTTCAAGTCGAGGCTTATGGTTGACTATGTGCGCATGCATGAACTTCTGGACCAATTGGTTTTCAGCTCCCGGCGCCGCTATCAGCTTCAACTTCGTCTGTTGCGCCGCGCCGCGGGAATCGTGACGGGAGAGTTCCGCCATACCTACCGGCAAGCCGAAAGGACGGACGACGGGTCTCCGGAAGTCTGGAACCAGATTGATCTTTACTTCCACGATTTTGACCTCGTCGCCAAAGAAGCTTTGCTGGCTTTTCGCGCTTTACTGGCCTGCCTGCCACTCTCAGTCTTGCCCCAATTCTCTCTCGAACTCAATGCGCTCCTGCGTGGCAGGGTCCGCACACGTTCGCTGCCTGTCCAGCGCTAACAGCCTGAGTTAGAAGTTCGCTTGCAAAGTCTTTCTCATGCGGGCGGTCTTTTCGCAGCCCCGTCAGGGGCGGAAGATTGTAGCCCAGGGCGCAAGCCCTGGGGGAGGGCCCTCACCCCGTCCGCCGCGGCGGACACCCCTCTCCCGCGCGGGCGGGAGGGGGAACGGGGGTGAGGGAGGGCTCGCTGACCCATGGCTTGCGCCCTGGGCTACATTCTTTCGCCCGCTCCGCGGGCTGAACTATTCAACGAACTCCTGACTCGGGAGACTAGCGGCTGGGCAAACTCCGTGCCCTTACCCCTGCGAGTTCACTTGCGGTGTCCTCGCAATGAACCTGGGCAAGCGCCCGTCGACAAGCCACCCGGAGCAGCAACGATGAAAGGGAAAAAAGGAAGGGGTGGCGGCGTCCAGCACGCCACCCCGTGCAGGTAATAGCTCACCAAGACCAGCAGCCGCCCTCAGGGACTATCCGGAGAAAATTTCGGCCATGCGGATCCATTCCTGGTCGACAAGGTGCAGTTTGGTCATCGCTTCCACCAGGGGTATGGAAGTGATCTGATTGCCCTTCAAGCAAACCATGTGGCCAAGCTTGCCTTCCTCGATCAACTCGACGGCCTTGAGTCCGTAGCGAGTTCCCAGCACGCGGTCAAAAGCTGTGGGCGAACCGCCGCGCTGGGTGTGGCCGAGCACCGTGGAGCGCGTTTCGAACCCGGTCTGCTTCTCGATGAGCTTGGCTAGGCGCTCGCCAATGCCGCCCAGCAAAACGTGACCGAACTGGTCGAGTTGCTGGTCTTTGGTTACGAGTGCGTCTTGGCCCTTGAGCTGGAACCCCTCCGAAGCCGCCACGATGGAGAACTTCTTGCCTCGGGCGTGCCGCCGTTTGATGACCTCGCAGATTTCCTCGATCGTCTTCGGCTCCTCCGGAATCAGAATGCAATCAGCTCCGCCCGCCAAGCCGGAGACTATCGCAATCCATCCGGCATGGCGCCCCATGATTTCAACCACCATCACGCGGTGATGCGATTCCGCGGTGGTGTGGAGGCGGTCTATGGCCTCAGTAGCGATCATGACAGCCGTATCGAACCCGAAAGTCTGGTCCGTGCCATCCACGTCGTTGTCAATGGTCTTGGGAACGCCGACGATTTTGACGTTGTCATTGACGAGTTGCCGGGCGACGCCCAGCGTATCCTCGCCTCCTACCGCTATGAGGTAATCAATCCCCATGGTTTTGAGGTTGGCGAGCAGAGTTTTCTTGTCCTCTTCCTTCTTCAGCGGGTTGGTGCGCGAGGTGCCGAGGATTGTGCCGCCGCGCACCAGAATCCCGGAAACGGAATCCAATGTAAGCGGCTCCGCGTCAGCCTTCAGCATTCCCCTCCAGCCGTCCTTCACACCCAAAACCTTGTATCCGAGCTGCCCAGCGCGGCGGACTACCGCCCGGATCACGGGGTTGAGTCCGGGACAATCGCCCCCTCCAGTAAGAATCCCGATGGTGCCTTTAGAATTATTCGCCATATCGAGCTTCAACTCCTTCAATGGTCAGATGAATCGGAGTCTCTGCGCCATCCTGAAGCAACCTGCGCACGAACGACGCACCGACTCCAAAGCGAGCTAGAGAATTTACCAAGAAACACCTTCACAGGCAAACGAATTGCGCCGCCGCAGGTTTTGGGTGTCAGGTGCCAGGTGTCGGGATTTCAGGTGTGTGGCGTCGGGCGTCTGGTTTCAGGTGTGAGGGGCCATGGGAAAACAGGGGTCAGGGGCTATTGTCCTGAGCCAGAAGTTAGCTGATTAGGTCATATCTCTTCGGGCGGTCGTTCCGAAGCCCCGGTAGGGGCGCAAGATAGTAGCCCAGGGCGCAAGCCGTGGGGGAATGGGACCTCACCCCGCCTTCGGCACCCCTCTCCCGCGCGGGCGGGAGAGGGGACGGGGGTGAGGGGAGGGCCGCTCGACCCCACGTCTTACGACGTGGGCTACATTCCTTCGCCCGCTACGCGGGCTGATTTAACTAACAAACTTGTGACTCGGGACGCAAGGGGCATCGGTGTTAAACTAAGTCTCCCCAGCAGGTCTCGCGCGACGTAGGCGCGCCACGGGCCCATCGCGAATAGCGTCCCCTGGGCGCTTCCGGGGCAGATTGGGTCCGACTTTGCTCATCCGAAATGCCGACTATACGGCCCAGTGGCCAACACGTTAGACAGGGTGCACAGTCGACAGGGGATTCGAGGGGGAGATGGTCTGGTAGCGCGGAGTTGTGCGCGTCGCAGCACTACTCCGCGGCTTTTAATAGGGCGAGAATTCACGTGTTTATTAATGCGAAACAACAAGAAGCCGCAGAGGAACGCAGAGGACGCGAACCTCTGCGCTATCCGCTATGCTTGCTTGTTGAGCGGAAGACGGGGGCCGATGCGGGTGCGGATCATTTATCGAAGGGGGTCTCCGTCCTGAACTGGCCGTGCCGGCCTTGAATATGCACCGTGCCCCTGCCCGCGATTTCATGTGCCCGCTGAATCGCTTCCGCTTGGGTACCATACACGGCGCTCGCCCTCTCCGCGTTTGGTTTGCTAACGGCCCAACCGTCCGGATGTTTTTTCACGAATACCTCGGCGTTTTTAGCCATCCCGGTTTCACCACCCCTTCTTAGGTTGTCTCCCTCTGCGGCGCTCGGAGCACTCTCCGGGGCCGGCCAAAGAGCTAAAGGCGCTTTTCCTTAACCAATCTCCAATATTGAAAGCCTAGCGCGGTCAATTTGCATGACTTGGAGTTTATGGCCGCGAAATACATGTGCTCCTCTCCGACGGGCACGACCAGCCCCACGCTGTTGAATTTTTGCAGATCCTTCAGTATCGCCACTTTTACCCCATCGGCCGAGGGCTCCGTAAACTCGTAAGAAGGGTCAAGCTTATGTTCGTCCTGCGGCGTGGGAAAATATTCAACCAGCTTTCTAAGCGTCGCATGCGGCACAGGAGGGGGTATAGTTCGGAGGGATGTAAACCGCGTCACATTCGTCTTGAAAATCGGCCTTTGGTCCCAAGCGCCCAGAGCTTGGTCAACGTAGGCGTATATATTGCCGGGTGTAATGTGCCCGCGCAAGTCCGCAGCCCCGCCTCGTAGCGCGTCGACAACAAGGGCGGTAAAGACGCCGCTCCCGTTTATCTCCAACGCGGACTCGGAGCCACGGCTTGCTGTCAAAACGGATAAGCCCTCTGACAATTGGGCGACGTTGCTGCCGACGATCGTTGGTGACCCGAACGCCCCAGAGTGGCAGCAATCCAGAATAATTATTTTGTCTTTCGCTTCTGAGTGATTGGCGCGGCTTAATATCTCGTCCATTGAAACGCCTTCGTCATATCTCTCGAAGTCAGTCGTAACAATAAAACCGCCGACGCTAGTGACAACGCCGTGGCCTGAAAAATACAGGAGGGCGGCATCTGGATCGCCTGAAAATAGCGCCTCGATCTCGGCCCTAAGGCTGGATCTTGTAACCGTCGCGCCCGGCGAGGTTTTGAGCTTGATATCGAAGTTAGGCGAGCCATCCCCATTTGTTTCAAGGATGTTGGCCATCGCAATAGCGTCGTTAACGCATCCTCGTAAGGGCGCGCTTGGATAATCATTGATGCCGACTACAAGAGCTTTTCTCATGGCTCATCCTCAGAGACCGTCGATGAAGGTCTCAAGGTTATCCCAACTCCAAACGTTTACTCGCTTACCCCTCAGCAGAGGCGGAAGCGCCGGGCGTTCGTCATCAATCCACATCAGCATGGTTGGGACCCCTTCCTCGTAAGCGCACTGTATTTCCCAGAGCTCCCCGTCAGCCTTGGCGGTGTTCTTCGAGATCAGTGCGATAACACCGTCGCAGCCCTTAACTCGCGTCCGACAATTTGTCTTCCATTGGGTGTCCCACGGTTCCTTGGGACCCATGTCAACAAAGTCGAATGGCGACTGTTTGAGTTTAGCCTGGCCTGCAAGAAACTGCCGAAGCGTTCTGTCCTCGACGGCAAATGCAATGAAAATGCGTTTCCGTTTGTCAGCCATTTTTTGTTCTCCGGGTATCCATTAGTGGCTCCGTAGGGTCAAGGCGCGAAGCCCGCTTATATGAGAACATAGGTACCGCGCCCCCGTCAAGCGAAATCTACAACTGGTTGTGCAGGTTTGTCACTTGGCGTCTACATATAGGGACCATCGAATTTCTCAGATTCCCATTGGCGGCCGAGCCGCAGAGCTCCGCTCTGCGCCAGACCGCGTTTGTCGTACCCGGCTATTTCAGAGCAGGGACAGGGAGTGGAATGGTGACCTCTACTGCTCGAGTTTCTCGCTCACCTTTCAAATCGCGGACAGGGTAACAGACTGGATTGTCTCGAAGTAGCGTGTCCCCACCGATGACAACCTGAGGGATGAGACAAAGGATGTCTCCCTCCGGGATAATGTGTTTCCTCTTCGTCCATTGAGCTGCAAGTTCAGGAGTCGCGTCATCCATGTCAAGAATCCAGACTTGCCTAGCTCCCTTCCCCATGAGAACCGCTGTGTTGAGCACGAATCCGCGACACCTCTTCGCGCCGCCGCCCAACAGCAGCCGGAACTCGACCAAGCTGCCGCGTCGGTAGGAGAGTTCCTTCTCGTCAATCATCACGCCTCCGTAAAACCGTCTTCGATTCCATCGAGCAGATTCAGTCCCATCTCGGTCATTAGCTCGACGAAGTGCTTTGCCTCATTGCTGCGTATTCTGATTTGTTCACCGAGTCGAGCTTGCGAGTCTCCACTCAAGCGCAGATAGTCTTCGTCAACCACGCCCCCGTTGTGGATCAGGATGTGACGCCGTTGGATCATCTTTATGACGAAAGGGAGCTCCGATTGTTCGAGAGCTCTCGCTGGGGTCTTCGCATCTCCATTCCAATGCAGGATGCTGATGTCGAACCACTGCCGCAGCGATTCGTCTGCTTGCAACGGGCTTTGAAAGTTTAACTCTTCCAATTGCTGCCGTCGTTTGCGAGTCATCGGGAAAGTGAGGAGCTTCCGCCGAAGGTGCTTCGCTAGTGTTTCAAACTCAGTGACGCTCTTGACGGTGAGGTCTTCCCACACTTGTTGGCGTAAGTCGCGGTCCCTAACTGCCTTGTCGGTCTCATCCCATCGCCTCAGCATCCGGGATGTCAGGTCGTTGAACGCGTGCCGCGCATTCGTTCGACCGCAACGCGGACAGAACCCGTATCGCCCAAGGATGTCGATCTCAACGCCACAGCCCTCAGTCTGGCACTTGAAATGAAGCTGCTGCTTCTCCTCGGAGTAGTGCCATGCAGGAGTCTGGTCCGTGACGGAACCCACGTCGAGCGAAGTGCTATGGCGGGTCAGAACGGCACGCGCGAAGGCGTCATAGGAAGCGGCGATGTAGCTCCGCTGGGCCTTCGAAATGAATGTGAGGCTCGGGGCAGTCTCTGCACAATAAGGACAAACACTCGTGCCGAAGATGTGGTTGGTTCGGAAATATTTCTCGCAGGCCGGGCAATTTCTGCCCCACATGCCCTGGTTATCAGATTGGACGTACGCGACGACGGAGGGTTGCGGATAAACTCCCGTGCCTCCGAGCCCAACTGCTGGAACTTCACTGAGAAGGCGTCGGCCGTCCATGCTGACCGCGACCATGTATAGTGCCCGGACGTTTGTCCCAGAAATCTGCGAGTCAATTCGCCCATCGGGTCGGCATAGAAACTCTATCTTGCCGCCCGCCGCCGGAATTGCGTCCTTAAACTCTGCCATGACTAATGGAAAGCGTACCTTCTATTATAACTCGCCGGCCTGAGACTTAGACGTGCCACACGGACCCCAGTTTGGTTTGGAGCTTTCTGGGGCTTTGCGCAGCTAAGGGTTCCGGCACGGCGATCACTTTGACCATAGACGGCCTACTCGTAGAGGTGTGAAGCCCGACGTGAAGCGCTTTTCCCCACACTGCCCGCCCACTCGCCATTAATCTGGCTAGCGGGCGGGCCACCCCGCCGCGAGTCTTCCCGAGAAAGCACGGACAGACCGGCGCCCGGGGCAAGACCCAAGAGTTTCCACAAACCAGCCTTGCAATTTTCTCTTGACAAACCCATCTATATTTCTAGTATAACGGAAATATGACAACTCCTGACGACGCCGAGCAAGTCATACGGTACGCAGATATGTTTGCCGCCATGGGGGCTGAGCCTCGCTTGCGCATCATGCAACTCTTGCTCACCGCGCATCCGCAGGGATTGGTGGTGGGAGATATTCAGGAGGAGTTGGGCATCCCGGCTTCCACACTCTCCCATCATCTCGACAAGCTCAAGAACGAGGAACTGGTCAAAGTGCGGCGCGAGGGAACATTCCTTTGGTACACGGCCAACACCCAGGCACTCCAGGAGCTTCTTAACTTCCTCTATGCGGAGTGTTGCACCCGCAACAAAGCTGTCAAACCCGGCGACCTGGTTTTGATCGCGCAAGCCTCAAAGGGAAGCCAGGTTCCGTCAAAAGTTTTATGAAAGGGGGATGAAGGAGGGAGAGGGGATTCGAGCTGGGGACTGGGCATTTTGGATTTTAGATTTTGGATTGGCCCTGCCGGGGCCATTCGAGCACGGCTTGCCTTAGCGCTCATGCTCCCCCAGCACCCAGCGCCTGTAACCCGGCACCCGGCCCCTGAAACCTGTCACCTGGCACCTGCACTTTGGTCTTGACAGGTGAGCTGGCCTATGGTAGCCTATGTGAGTGGCCTCATGAGAAGACTTGTCAGCGAGCGCGCGAAAGGGGTTCGAGATCGGCGCGGCGGCAGAGGAAAATTCGCAGAAAACAGAAAAAAGATACTAAATAGTGGGAACGAACCTAAGAATTTATTGAAAACACAGGCGTTAGCGTTTTTGAGGGCTAAAAACGAACTCGGTTTTGGAGGCAAACGAACTCAAACCAAAGCCAAAAAAGTGGCCAAAAACCCACTTATTGTGCGGCAACGAACCCAGGAAAGGAGAAGCAAATGAGCGCTGAGAATATCAAGGAAGTGGTGAAAGAGAAGTACGGGCAGGCGGCCTTGCGTGTCATCCAGGGCCGGAGTTCCTGTTGCGGAACGGCGCCGGCTGTGGACGGTTCTCCTGACCCCATCACCTCGAACCTTTACGATGGCAGCCAAACCAGCCAAATCCCCGAGGAAGCTCTTCTCGCTTCGTTAGGGTGCGGAAACCCAACGGCACTGGCTGAGCTTGAGCCCGGCGAAACCGTGCTCGATCTGGGATCGGGCGGGGGCATTGACGTGCTGTTGTCCGCCAGGCGGGTGGGGCCGACCGGCAAGGCCTACGGTCTGGACATGACGGACGAGATGTTGGCGCTGGCCCGCGAGAACCAGCGCAAAGCCGGAGTTGAGAACGTGGAATTTCTGAAGGGAGAAATGGAGAACATTCCACTGCCCGAGAACTCCGTCGATGTCATCATCTCGAATTGTGTCATCAACCTCTCCGCCGACAAGGACCGAGTGTTGCGGGAAGCGTTTCGCGTGCTCAAGCCGGGCGGGCGATTCGCCGTCTCCGACGTTGTGGTGCGCAGGGAAGTTCCCGCCGAGATTCGGCGCAGTGTGGAGTTGTGGGTAGGCTGCATGGCCGGGGCGCTGGAGGAGAGCGATTACCTTGCCAAACTCATGAGGGCAGGATTTGAGGTCGTCAGCATCGAACCGACCCGGATTTACCGCGTTGCGGATGCGCGCGAATCGCTTGCGAGCGCGGGGATTGACGTGGAGGCGATCGCGCCTCTAGTCGATGGCAAGTTCATGAGCGCCTTCGTGCGGGCGAAGAAACCAGGTTCATCGGCGCGCTGACGCTCGTACCGGGAATCACAACGAAGGAAGCAGCCAAGTGAGAGTCCTCATCCTTTGCACAGGGAATTCGGCTCGCAGTCAAATGGCAGAAGGGTTACTGCGCCATGAGGCGGGAAATGTCTACGAAGTTTTCAGTGCGGGCATCAACCCAACTCATGTGCGACCCGAGACTATTGCCGTGATGCGCGAGGTAGGCATCGACATTTCCGGCCACCGGTCCAAATCGGTGGACGAATTTGTAGGGCAGGATTTCGACTACGTGATCACGGTCTGCGATAACGCCAAGGAGAGTTGCCCTTTCTTCCCGGCGAAAACAAAACGTGTTCATTGGAGCATCGAAGATCCCGCCACGGCGCAAGGCTCCGAAGGAGAAATATTGACAAATTTCCGGCGCGTTCGCGACGAGCTGCGAGCGCGGCTTCAAGCCTTTGCTCAAGGCGAGGTGGAGAAGTCATGTTGAAGGCGGAGCCAGATCCGCGAATAAAGCGACCGGGATGCTCGGCGCTCACACCGCAGCCGGCGCCGCTTGCTTTCCCCGATGCGCGATGGCAACAACGATGACGCCAAAGATTGAGCCCAACACAACCGTCCACCCGATCCACAAGGTCATCTGAGGCAGGACAGCCTCGTAAAAGAACTTCCTGGCAAAAGAGGCTTGGGCGAACATGGGCGCTACGGCGTCGTAGTGTGTTCCCCAACCCCGGCCGCTATTCCCACGCATAGCGAGGAACATCACGATCAGGACCGGGATGCGCGCAGCGAAGGCATAAGCGAGCAAAGTGTTCCCCAATGAAGGCCAACCAATACCGGGAATAAACGCTGCAGCCAACGTTATCAGGAAGGCTACCAGGGTCAGAATCGAGGGGTGCGAGAAGGTTGCCCCAATCAACACGCCGCCCAGAACAAATACCACCAACCCCAAGACTGCGAATCCGGCAGCCTTACCCATGCTCGAAGGTCCGTCCCCGGCTCCGGCCAACTTCATGGCGAAATAAGGACCAAAGATGATCGGCAGCCAGGAGATACCAATGATGGCGGCTCCTCCACCGGCCGCCGCGCTGAACCACGGTTTTGGCCAGTGTTCAATTTCGCCCACCAAGCGCAGAATGGTAATTCCCAGGGTAATCAAAGCTGGAATCGTGATCAGATTCGTGATGGAAATGGACTTTCCCTCTTCCATAAGGACCTCCTTTTGTTTTCGGTTTCCGGGATAGCGTTGAGATGCTACCGCAACTCGGCGACTTTTGCACGCCTTTCCGATTGGGCTGGGGAAGAACAGTAGGCAGTGGGCAGAAGAGCAGGGACTCGGGGCTAGGTGCTGGGGGCTAGGTCGTAAGTGGGGAAAAACACTGCCTATCAGCTTGGGCGGGAGCCGCCCTCGTCCTCAGGCTTCTCTCCCAGATGCAAGATGGCCTCCGCGGCGATCCGTGCGGCATCCGGATAAGCATGCCGGAGCGCGTTGCTGCGTAATTGCTCAAGTTCTTCCTTGTGTCGAAGCAGGTGGTCGATCCGAGTTGCGAGCTCACCGGGCTGCTTTACCCAATAACCTGTATGCCAGCATTCCTCAATCAATTGGCAGAATCGCCGCTCGTTGCCGGGAGGAGCGTCGAATACCAATATCGGTAATCCGCAGTTCAGAGACTCCGCCACAATGCCGCCCCCGGCACGGCTGACAAGCAAATCGGCCGCCGCCATCCACTCGTGCATGTTGTCGACCCAGCTTAAGACCCGCGCGTGGGCCATCCCGGCGCAAAGTCGCAGAAGTTCTTTGCGAAGGCTTTCATCACGCCGGGAGATGAAAACTACCTGGAAGGGCTGCTGAACCTTCTGGAGTTCGGATACAACCTCCCGCGGCTTGCCTTTCCCCGACCCGCCGAAATTGACCAGGAGCACAGGAAGATCATGCCGAAGTCCGAGGCGCGTGCGCAGAGCTGACCGATTGGGACACAAACTGAACGCCGGGTCCACGGGGACTCCGCATTCGAGGATCCTTTCCGGAGGCACACCCAGGCTCCTGATCTGGGCGGCAACCTCCCCGGGATAGGATACGAACAGATCAACCTCCGGTTGTGCCCATGGCCGCTCATAGGCGAAAGTCTGCATACCGACCAGGGAATACCGGGCCCCGGCGTCGCGCTTGTGGATGACCGCGATCTCCCCGAGGCCGACTTCGGTGGCAGCGACCACGTCAGGCGCAAAAGCTTCGATGTATCGGAACAACGGGCGGGCGCCCAACCGATAAAGCCACCAAGGCCCGCTGGTTTCACCCTGATGCTGGCGCCTTTCGATGTAATCCCAAAGTCCTGGCCAGTATTTCAGTGGGATCTCGTACGAATTGTAATAGGCCCGGAACCACGGCGCGCAAAGCGCCAGTGCATCCACAACCTCCACTTTGAGGTTTGGGCGCAAGTGGAGAAGAGCCTTTTCGAGTGCGCGCGAGATCCGCACGTGAGTTGACCCATGGTGCAGGGTGAGAATGAGCACCCGAGGGCGTCGACCATCGGCAGATTTGAGCATTTGAGCTCTTAAGAAACCCCGGCAACCTGCGATGTTGTTCACTCAGGCTTTGTCAAATATGGTCAGGTTCGCTCCCGTGCGCCTTGCATCGGCTGCTTCTCTGCGTCGGTTGATTCAGCCGAAGCCAGCCCGGCCGTGTGGTAAGAGGATGGATTGCGAGTGCTCCGCCAATTGACTCGTGGGAGCAAAGTGTCTCCTCTCACCCTGTCCCGGTATCGAATTACCACATCCATGATTGAATCGAGCAGAACATCGGAGAGATTATGGGGGACCAAGCCCAGGTGAAGCAGCTTGCTATGCTTGGCATTGTAATAGTGAATTTCTGACTCGACCCGCGGGTCAGGCAGATGGTCGATAATCACTTGAAGCCCTTTGCGACTGCCGATCCGTTGCACCAAGTTGGCCAGATCAAGGACGCTAAACTGCTCGGTGAATTGGTTGAACACCCGATACTCACCGGGTTGAGGTGGTTTCAGGATGGCGAGCTCGATACACCGAAGCGTGTCGCGAATATCCAGGAAGCCGCGGGTTTGCCCGCCTCGGCCATATACCGTGAGTGGCCTTCCTGTCGCGGCCTCCACACAGTACCGGTTCAGGACGGTGCCCCAGATACCGTCGTAATCAAAGCGCGTGGCCAAGCCGTCATCGAGGATCGTTTCGTCCGTTTCCACGCCGTACACGACACCTTGGTTAAGGTCCGTTGAGCTAATCCCCCAGATCTTGCAGGCGAATATGATGTTGTGAGAATCATGAGCCTTTGACAAGTGATAGAACGAACCCGGTTGCTTCGGGTAGGGAAGGACATCCTTCCGGCCGTTGTGCGCAATCTCGATGAATCCCTCTTCGATGTCGATGTTGGGGGTTCCGTATTCCCCCATGGTGCCGAGCTTGACCAGATGCGCCTTGGGGCTGAACTCCTTCAGGGCATAAAGCAGGTTCAGGGTGCCGACGACGTTGTTGGTTTGGGTGAATACGGCATGCTCGCGGTCGATCATGGAATACGGAGCGCTGCGTTGCTCGCCAAAATGCACGACGGCGTCGGGGGAGAATTGGGGCATGATTTCAGCGAGGAAATCGTAATCCTGGACGTCCCCGATGTAAGTCTCGATTGGGCGACCGGTTAACTTCTTCCACAGGGCAACACGCTCGGGCAACATCTGGATCGGTGTCAGACTATCGGTTCCACAGTCCAGGTCCCAGGCGCGGCGGGCAAGATTGTCTACAATGCCAACACGATGCCCCTGCCTCGACAGGTACATTGACTGCGGCCAACCTAGATATCCATCCCCACCCACTACGAGAATATTCATTGATCGCGGCTCCCCAATGCACAGGTTTGGCACCGACTCTTCGCGGCCTTTTGGACTCTACCGCGTTCTCGGGACCTTCGCAATGGAATTGCTTGATTGTTCGACTCGCGCCGACGCTCCTTGCTTAAGGGCCATCGGCGGACGAAGATGTCATGCCCGAGCATGAGAGGGAAGGACTTCCTTACCGCGGTTCCCTTCCCTAGGGGCGACAGGGGGAAATTCGAAAGCCCTTGCAGGATCCGGTCCGGGTTCCAGATTCTGTGCCGCCGGACTGGCACTCGCGGCGCTTTACATTCTCGGTCCGACCGCATAACATCGCCAGTCGCTCTTATGGACCTACTTATCCTCGGCGCCGGCATGGGAATAGTAGGAGGGATGCTTCCCAACCCTCTGAAGATGATTGCCCTGACGCAGGCGGGATTGGGCCGCTGGGGGCGCGCCATCTTCGTCCTGGTCGTGCCGCCCCTCGTGGTCGATGCCGCCTTTCTCTTCGTGACTTTGTTCTTCTTCCAGTTCATCCCCCTTGGCATCGCCCACTATGTTGCGTATGTGGGGGGCTTGGTGTTGATAGGCTTTGCCAGCCACGCACTGTGGGGATTGCGCCGCAAAACGCAGGAAGAAATGGCGAGTTCTGCGGCGTATACGATCACGGGTGTTTCCGCTGCCACGCTGGCGGAGGTGGCCGCACCCGGCACCTGGATCTACTGGGGTACAATTGCCGGGCCCATCCTGGCGGAAGGTCGGGTTCGAGGCTACGGACACGTGGTCCCTTTTTTTGTCGGGGGTTTGGCGGGATATTATGGGGCCGCGGTGTTTTCCACGTACCTCATGGCCTGGGGCGCTGGTCTGCACAAGGCTTTCAAACAACACCTCTTCCTGGCTGCGAACGTCCTGCTACTGCTGATAGGAATCTCCTATCTCGTGCGCGCCTACCTGGGGTAGCCCTCGTGTCAACACTGTTCCCCCGCCCGAAGGAGGACAATCGTGCGGGGCCGTGCGCAGGGGCGCAGCGCTGTCGGCTTGTCCAAATTGCGCTTGACCGGTTGGGTCCGAGCAGCGGCTCTGCCGCCCCGCTGTGCGGAAAGGCTTCGCCTTTCCGGGGTGCCTGCACATTAACCAATCTCCTCAGCGTCGTCTGGAAGGCTGAGCCTTCCAGACGACGCTGAGAAAGAGAAGTAGGGGCCTTGACCGGAAAGCCAGAGGCTTTCCGCACAGCGGGGCGGCGGAGCCGCGTTGGCCACTCGGAGAGTTCTCTAACTTGCACAGCCGTGCAACGCGCTGCCCGTACAAGATGCACATCGCGTCCACGCTAACTTCCGAATTCGGGTTCAATACAGGACGTCGAGAGATAGGTCGTAGAAGCGATGCTGGAAGCCGGCGTAATCGCCAAAGTAGGGTGATGTGGCGGTGTTGTAGACATCGCGGTAGTTGCCGTGGTTTGTGACGTTGAAGATGCGGACCGAGCCCCGCAGGGCATGTTTACGCACCCAGGGAATAAAAGGAAATTGGAAATCTTTGGAGACCTGCACATCAAGAGAAACGAAGGCGGGGAAGCGGTGGCTGTTGGGGGGGCCCACGTAATTCTGTAAATCGCTGTAAAGGGAATAAGGGAAGCCCGAGTGCCAATCGAGCAGCGGGCTGACGATGAGCTTCTGCGGAAGCTTGAAGCGCCCCCAGGCCACCAGGCGGTCGTTGACGTTGGTGGGGAGCGTGCCGAAAAGATTTGGTTCAATAACCGGTTGCTCGTAGGGGACGTAGACGGAGGCCATAGTATTCAGGTCGCCGCGCGCCTGGCTATTGACGAAGGAAATATTGAAGTCCGCCTTCTCGGAAGGCCGCACGCGCAGCGTGGCTTCGAATTCGTGGTAGCGCGACGCGCCCAGGTTGGAAAGCAGCAGTAAGCCATCGGTCGGCGAAAGGGCTACGGGATTGACGGTGAACTCATTATAGGTGCGGCTGGCCAAAAAGCTGACGCGCGCGATGATGTGAGGGCGTATTTCCTGGTCCAATTCCGCATTCCAGGTGAAGTTGTAGGGTGTGCTTCCAAGGTGCGCCTCGGAGGGAACAACCTCCCTGCCACCTTCCTTAAATTCCTCGTAAAAGGGGCGGTAAACGATGGGAGGACCAAGCGCCACTCCGTTCGTGTCGAAAAGGGTAACTTGCCGGGTGGCGTTCTGGGTGTAATCTCCGGCGAGAAGTGGCAAGCGGTCATAGAAGATACCGGCGCCGCCGCGGAAAATCGTCTTGCCCTTCTTGCGTGGCGAAAACACAAAGCCCCCGCGCGGCGAAATGGCCGCGGGTTCACCGAGTGTCTGGCCGGAAAACCGCAGTCCGTAATCGATGGAAAGGTAGTTGTTAAAAGTCCAGTGGTCCTGGGCAAAGGAGGCGAGTTCCGTGTCAGATGTGGTGAGTTGGCCGGCGGATCCGAAAGTAATTTCCTCCGCCAAGGAGTTGTCAGCTCGCAGCAGTTGCACGGGGTGGTAAATACTGCTTCCCTGATACGCGCGGTGGACGACATCGCCCCCGACTGTGAAATCGTGCTGGCCGAGCCAGTGTTTGCGAGGGAATAGGTAGCTTTCCTGTACCTCCTGCTGAGCGCTACTGCGTGTCCAAGCGTTGAAGAAGTTGCCCTCCCAGCCCGTGGGAGTTATCAGCAAGTCCTGCGCGCCTTGGCCGTGCGAGTAGCTGTCAAAGTCCGTGAATTGCGCCAGGGTGGTCAATATCCCGCCGCCTTTGAACAGATAGTGATCGTGCGCCCCGATCGAGTAACCGCTCTGGCCGTAGTCGGCGGAAGCCATCTGCGGAATGAGGGAATCGATGTTGTCAAACTGCCGCCGCGCGGGGAAAAATTTGACGTCGACGCTGGTCAAATGCTGGGGGGAAAAGGCGTAATAGAAATCCGAGAAGGAAGTCCATCCCTCCTTATGCGTTTCGTTGTTCGGCCAAGCCAAGCCCCGGACGGGCTGATCGGAGTAGTCGTAGGTGAAGGCTTCGGAAAAGGTGAGCTTGTCCCCCAACACCGGCCCCGAGAAGTAGAGGCGCGGCGTGTCGCTCTCAATTCCCACCCAGTGTCCGGAACGGAAACGCGGTGTGGGCACAAAATCATTCAACTCATACCCCCATTTGCTGGCGGGTGCTTTGGTTTGGACGGTGGTAAGCCCGCCGGAAAAACGCCCGTACTCGGCCTGGTAGGCGCTCTTGAAAACGTCCACCGATTCCACCGCGTCAAGTGGAACGTCAATGGAAAAGCTGCCTGTCACCGGATCAACCGTTTCGGCGGAATCCACCAGCAGCGTTCCCTGGTTCTCGATGGCGCCCTTGATTGCGAGCCTACCATCTGGGGCGCGAATTACACCCGGAATCAACGGCAACGCGGCTGTGAACTTCTGCACAACGAGGGGCAGGGATTTGATCTGCTCGTTGCTAAGGGTGGCGGGCGGAGCCGCCTCCTGCGCCGTGGCCCGGGGGGCTTGGGCGGTGACTTCCACCTTCTGGTGGACCACAACCTCGTAAGGAAGCTCGATCTGGAGGATGACGGGTTCTTCGTTTTCGGTAACTTGGATGTCCGTCTTGGCGACCGGTTCATAACCCACCGAGGCACAGGTCAGCCGGTAGGTTCCTGAAATTAGGCCGCTAAACTCGAAAATCCCTTTGTCACCAGTAGTTACCGGGCGCCCCTGCTCTGGCAGAGTTCGCCCCCACAAGGTGCAGACCGCGCCCGCAATGGGCGCGCTGTTCTGGTCTACAACTTCTCCTCGAAGTTTCTGGGTGTCAGGAAGGGCCCCTTGAGCACTGAGTGGGACGCCCGAGATAAGCAGCAGGCCCAAGCCGACACGTTGTAAGCGTAGCCAATTGTGAAACATCAATTACTTTGGATGCCCAGACTTCGGTCGCGTCTACTCTGAATTATACTTTGATTTGTCGCAACAAGTTTCCGCCCGAATTTTCCAAATGCACCTCCGCACTTACTTATCGAATAGCTCCAACTCCGTGATCTGCGATAGAATGTGCCCGATCAGGCCGTGTGCTTCCTGGATGCGGGGAGTTGAATCTGCCGGAACGCAAATGCAGTAGCGTGCCACTTCCTTCAGCATTCTTCCGTCTCTTCCTGTAAGGGCAATTGTGACCAAGCCCTTGGCTTTCGCCGTCGCCAGCGCCTTCAACACGTTGGGAGACATTCCGCTGGTTGAAATGCCGACCGCAATGTCTCCTTCTCCTCCCAGGGCTTCCACCTGCCGGGCAAATACATTCTCATAGCCGTAATCGTTGCTGATTGCAGTGAGCGAAGAGGTGTTGACCGTCAGCGCGAGAGCGGCGAGAGGGGTCCGCTCCATCTGGAATCGGCCCGCCAATTCCGCAGCAATGTGTTGAGCATCGGCCGCACTGCCACCGTTGCCGAAGAGCAAGATTTTGTGTCCCTGGCTCAAGGCCGACACGAATTGTTTTGACACGGTGGCTATGAGGCTCAGGGTGTCTTTGTCGTCGAGCAAGGCTTGTTTCACTTTCAGACTTTCCTGGATCGAAGTCGCGACCAGGAGAGCGATGTCGTGGCTCATATGTATTCCCTCTGCGAAGAAGTCAGTGGTCCGTTGTCAGTACACCGTCGAAAAAGGGGCTAGGGCAATTCTGAATTGTGAATTCTGAATTGTGAATTGAAGAAATGCAGCGGTCAGAGGCCCTGTGCTCGGCGCCCAAATCAAGTTCTGCATCCCCAATTCACCATTCACTATTCGCAATTCCCCTGACACCTGCTCTAGAAGCCCAGGGCGACACAAAGGGCCGCCACGTCGCCAATGCGTTCGTCGAGCACCGCCGGGACGATTTCGCAGCTTGCCACCGCAGGAGCTAGCGCTTCACGTCGCATGACGGAACGAGCCGGGTCGAGCAGCAAGTCACCCAGCCGCATGGCGAGGCCTCCGATCACGATTCGTTCCGGGTTCAGCAAGTCAACCAGAATGGCAAGCACCGCACCCAGCCGCCGCCCTGTTGATTGAATGATCTCAACGGCAATGCGGTCTCCCCTCTGCGCAGCCAATCCCACATCCCGCGCCGTCAGCGCCTTGCCGGACTGAAGAAGTTTGGTGAGCGTGGTTTTTTGCCTGTTCTTTGCGGCTCTGGCAACCGCCTGGGCAGCCCAATGGGCTATGCCACCACCACTTGCCCACCCTTCGGCGGAGCCCGCTTTGTTATGTCCGACCGGTCCAGTCCGCGTCAGGCGGATGTGGCCGACTTCCCCCGCCAAGTCGTTAGTGCCGTGATAAAGATGGCCATTCGTGATGATCCCCGCGCCGAGGCCCGTTCCCATGGTTAGGAAGACCATATTCTGTGTTCCCTGGCCGGCGCCAAAGCGGTGCTCCGCCACGGCGCCTGCGTTGGCGTCATTCTCCACCTGGCACTCAGCCCCAAATTCTTCCTCCATAATTGCCTTGATGGGGACGTTGTCCCAGGTTGGAAGATTGGGGGGCGATTGGATAACGCCATGGATTCGATCCAGCGGGCCCCCGCAACTCACCCCAATCCGCTTGATGGCGGATATCTCGAGCCCTTGCTGAGCAAGCAGGACGCGAATCCCTTCCTTGGCCAGCTTGAGGGCTCGATCCGCGCCTTTCGCCGGAAGGGTGGCAAATTCCGCTCGGCCCAAGACAGCCGGCGGGTTCGCAGAAGTAACGATGGCTGTCTTGGTTCCGCCCACATCTATTCCTATCCAAACGTTTTCATTCATGACCAGCGCCAAAATCTTGCAGCTCGAATTGTGATAAGCTTTCGATATCAGGAGCCACAATAATGAACCGTGCGGTGCGCGTATTACTTCTTATTATAGTCGTCGGACTATTGCCCCGAACCATCGCTAGCAGCACCGAAGGAAGTAAGAGCGATTGGGCCCCCCTCGAGTACCTCTTAGGCGACTGGGTTGGCGAAGGCGGAGGGCAACCCGGCCAAGGAACAGGCGAATTCTCATTTCATACTGGTTTGCAGAACCGCATCTTGGTGCGAAAGAGTTACGCTGCTTATCCACCCACCAAAGACCGTCCTGCATCTCAGCATGACGATCTGACGGTGGTATATAAAGAGTCTGACAGCGCACCCCTGCGAGCCATCTACTTTGATAACGAAGGGCACGTAATAAACTACTCGATCAACATCTCCCTAGACCGGAAGACGATCGAGTTTGTCAGCGATGTGCTGCCTTCCAGTCCCAGGTTCCGCTTAACCTACGTTATAACCGGCAGCGACACCCTAACCCTCAGATTCGAGATTGCGCCTCCAGGCAAACCCGATTCCTTTTCCACGTATGTTGAAGCCAAGGCAAAGCGTAAGTGAGTCCGCAAGCTGGCTTCTGATACGCCAGCATCTCAGCGAGGCACCTCTCGCCCTCAGGTTAATTCTACGTCGCCAACAACTCTTCCAAGCTGACAAAAGTGAAGCCGGCTTTCACGGCGCCGTCCAGGATGGCGGGCAGCGCCTTCACGGTTGCCGACCGATCCACTCGTTCTGGGGGATGGACATTGCGGCCATCATGGAGCAGGATGATGGATCCCGGGCCCAGAGTTTTGAGTGTTTCGCGCACGATGCGTTCTGCGTCGTACTTCCAGTCATACCCGGTGTCTGACCAGTTCACCAAGCGCAGGCCGCGCTGCTTCAACACGGGATGAAGCCCCAGCCAACGCGCACCGAAGGGAGGTCGAAAGAACTTTGGGCGTTCTCCCGTTACCTTTTCAATGGCTTTCTGGGTGAGGTCAATCTCGCGCGCGAAGAACGCACGGCTGCGGAAGAAAGGAAACGGGTGGGAATACGTGTGGTTCCCGATGGTGTGGCCTTCTGCCTGAACACGCCGCAGAATCTCTGGACAGCGCTCTACGTTCTGGCCGCAGACGAAGAATGTCGCTTTCACATCATGGCAGCGCAGAATGTCGAGAATCTGTCCCGTATAACTCGAGCAGGGGCCGTCGTCGAAGGTAAGGGCGATTCGATTTCCAGCCGCAGGACCACGCAAAAGAGCAGGCCCGAAAAGCTGCAGGGTGGGAATACTCCAGGCGTAGACATACAGGCCAAACAGGCTGACGACGCATATTACGCAGATTAAGATTATCCAAATACCGCCCATTGCCCACTGCCTCCTGCGGTTAAACCAAAACAAGGTCAGGATGGTAAACACTACCGTCCACGTGGCGGGCGACAGCGATGAGACGCCGCTCGCCATTCAGGATTTTCAGCAAAGCAGCAACTGGCGAACAGCCGGCATTGGCGCCTCGGCTGGCGCGCGTGGATTGCGTCAATTCGAAGGCGTGTCCGTGCCGCACGCCCACCTCCTGGCGTCCGCGAACCACAAGTTCCGGAAACTCCGGCAGGAGAGCTTCGAGGGGCACAAGGCAGTTTTCTATCCTCTTTTCCTCGGCCGCTGCAGCGAGCCGGTCGAGCGTAACGGCTTGGCTTTCCTTGAACTCCGCCACGCCCGTACGCCGCAAACCTGCCAGAAACGCTCCACAGCGAACCTTCTGACCCAAATCGTGGGCCAATGACCGGACATACGTTCCGCCGGAACACTCCACCGCGAACTGGACATCCTGCCTCTCAATTCCCAGCAGCTCCAGCGCGTAGATTTCCACTTCCACCGGCGCCAGCGAAACGGGCTTCTGCTGGCGGGCCAGTTCATAGGCGCGCACGCCTCCCACGTGTTTAGCGGAAAAAGGCGGCGGCGTCTGCATTACACGACCGGTGAATTCCCGAAAGGTTTTTTCCAGCGTGCCCCGATCAAGCGCCACGGATGTGCTTTCCGAGGTCGGCTGACCAGTGGTGTCGTAAGTATTGGTTGAAAACCCGAACCGGACGGTCCCCTCGTAGGCCTTCCGCGACTTCAGGTAGAATTGTGCAAAGCGCGTTGCCTTTCCCACCGAAACTGGAAGCACGCCAGTGGCGAAAGGGTCCAAGGTGCCGAAGTGTCCAACCTGGCGAATACCTAGAATCCGGCGCACCTGCGCTACGACATCGTGCGAGGTGAGCCCTGCTGGCTTGTCAATGATGAGCACCCCGGAAATTCCAGCATGAGCATCAATCATAAGTTAGTTGCGGGCACTGGAGTTACAATGACCTAGGACGTCAGTTGTCCGTCGTCCGTCATCAGTTGTAAGTCATCCGTTAAGACAAAAAGCGAAATTCGAAACTCGCCACGATTTTCGAGTCTCGGGTTTCGAATTTCGGCACTTGACCACGGACGACGGACAGGCCGTGGCTACGGCTCTTTCTTCAATTTCTGGAGCAGCATCTCAAGCCTTTCGTTTTCCTCTGCCCCATGGTCGAGCACAAAGGCCAACTCGGGGGTCCGCCGCAATCTGAGCCGGTGGCCGAGTTCGTGGCGTATATAGCCTGCGGCGGAAGTCAGTCCTTCCAGCGATTTCTGCTGGGCGTCAGCGGTCCCAAGCACCGAGACGGACACGCGCGCGTGCTGGAGATCTCCGCTCATCTCCACCCCCGTAACCGTCGCGAACCCGATGCGCGGATCTTTCAACCCTGTCGAGATCATCTCCGCCACTTCAGCGCGAATCTGGCCTGCCAATCGCTCTGCCCGATGTCCGGGAACCGTCATTGAAATACCAGTCGAGAAGCCGAGAGTCGAGGAGTCGAGAAGCCGGGCACTTTGAACTCCCGGCCCGGAGGGCACTCGCAACAGTCCAGAGGCCGAGAGTCGAAGGTCGAAAGTGTTCGACTTCTCGACTCTCGACTTCAGAAGAATTCCACGAAATGATTCGCCACGTCCTCACCCAGGATTTTTTCTGACTCGGCCAATACCTGGCGGAAGACGGATTCCAGCAGCGGCTGGCTATCGGAGATTGATGCCACACCCAACGTGGCGCGCTGCCAAACGTCCTCGTGGTTCAGCTCGGCAACGGCCACGTTGAAACGCGACCGGAGCCTATCGCGCATCTTTCGCAAGACGGCTCGCTTTTCCTTGAGGGAGTGGGCGTAAGGGAGCTGGATCTCCAGGGTCAGTAGACCAACGGGCATCGCATTCACCCCTGAGCGTTGACGGTCGTCAGGCCATGGCAGGTTCGGGAACCCTTTCCTTCACGAAGGCTTCGATCACGTCGCCGATCTTGACGTCGTTATAGTTCTCCAGCGCGATCCCGCATTCCATCCCGGACCTTACCTCGGCCACATCATCCTTAAACCGCCGCAGGGACCTTACGCGGCCCTGGAAAACCACCACGCTATCACGGATCAGGCGGATCGGCGCCTCCCGAGTGATCTTGCCGTCCTGGAGGTAACAACCCGCCACCGTCCCAACATTGGAGATGCGGAAAGTGTCCCGCACTTCCGCCCGGCCCAATGTCGTCTCCTTGAAAACCACCGCAAGGAGGCCCGTCATAGCTTTCTTGATTTCGTCAGTCACGTTGTAAATGATGGTGTGCAAGCGGATGTCCACTCGTTCAAGCTGGGCGAGTTCAGTCGCCTTGCGCTCCGGCCGGACATTGAAACCGATGATCACCGCATTGGAAGCCGAGGCCAGCAACACGTCCGTCTCGGTGACGGCGCCGACGCCGGCATGGATGACCCGCACTTTGACTTTATCCGTGCTCAACTTGTTCAGTGTGTCCGCCAAAACTTCCACCGACCCTTGCACATCCGCCTTGATGATCAGCGGCAATTCTTTCACGTCGCCGGCGGCCAGTTGTTCGTGCAACTGCTCGAGTGTCAGGCGGGCGCTCTTGGCCAGCGCGGCCTCACGCTGTTTGGCTTGGCGATGAAGGGCTATCTGCCGAGCCTTGAGAGTATCCTCAATTACTTGCAAGCGGTCACCGGCCTGCGGGACATCCTCCAGGCCCAGCACCTCCACCGGAGTGGAAGGCAGAGCTTCAATCACCGGCCGTCCCCGGTAATCGAACATGGCGCGCACTTTGCCGTAAATCGGGCCGATAATGAAGGAATCGCCGATATGCAAAGTCCCGTTCTGGTCCAGGAGCGTAGCCACGGGGCCCCGGCCGCGGTCCAGTTTCGCTTCCAACACCGTTCCGGTTGCTAGCCGTTTGCGATTGGCCTTGAGTTGCTGGAGATCGGCGACCAGGAGAATCATTTCCAGAAGCAAATCAAGATTCTTCCGTTGCTTGGCAGAGACCTCGACGGTTACCGTTTGTCCGCCCCACTCTTCCGGCATCAGGCCGTGTTCCGTAAGTTGCCTCTTGACGCGTTCCGGCTGCGCCTCCAGTTTGTCAATTTTATTGATGGCTACCACGATGGGGACATTGGCGGCACGGGCGTGGTTGATGGCTTCCAGGGTTTGGGGCATGACCCCGTCGTCGGCGGCGACCACCAGTACCACCACGTCCGTGACTCGCGCCCCACGGGCGCGCATCATGGTGAAGGCCTCGTGGCCGGGCGTGTCGATGAAAGTCAACTTGCGCCCTTGCGCTTCTACTTGGTAGGCGCCGATGCTCTGGGTGATTCCGCCAGCTTCGTGCGCCGCAACATTGGTTTGACGGATGGCATCGAGCAAGGACGTCTTGCCGTGATCGACATGCCCCATGACGGTGACGACAGGGGCGCGGCTCTGCAGGTCTTCCAGCCGATCCGTCACCTTCTCTTCCTCGAGGATTTCCTCTTCGTAGCTCACCACATTCGCTTCCGCTCCAAACGCCCGCGAAATCTCGGAGGCCGTCTGGCCATCGAGGGTTTGGTTGATGGTCGCGAAGATACCTTTGTCCAAAAGGCGCTTGATCACATCTTTGGCGCGTACTCCCAACTTCTCAGAAAGCTCTTTGATGGCAATGCCCTCGGTAATCGTGATCTTGCGCGTGGGTGGAAGTTCTTCCAGGGGAACCGGCTTGGGTGCTAGCGCTGGGGGCACACCCGGAAGACGTTGGGGTGGGCCCAAGGGTCGCGCCACAGGAGGCCGTACGGATGGAATGCCGCCCGCAGCAAGGCCACCGGCCGCCGCGCTTGCTGTCGGCCGAGCCGCAGTGGGGTGCATTGGCCGTGGCTCGCCGGGCCTCCTGGGAAGCGTGGGGCGCACAGGCGCAACCTTAGGTCTTACAACGTGCGGGTAGATCGGCTGGCTGGCCGAGGGGTCGCGGCGCACAAGCCGCGCAGCTCGTGTTGGTTTACCGTGCGCGATGGCACTGGCTGCCAGGTGCGAGACTTCGGGAGCCTTAGGCAGGACTTCCTTCAGCGCGCCGCCACGTGCGACCGCAGCCGCAGGTGTTTCCGCTCCAACCCTCCCCGCCGCCCCCCCCGCTGGGGGACTGACCCCCGGCCGTACAAGAGGCTCCTGGGGCGGTGTTGGACCAACGTGCCCCCCTATAGCTGGACTTGGAGCAGCAGCAGGCGCAGTGGGGGGATGAGGCAAAGGAGAAGGAGCAAGGGAAGGGGTCAAGGGCTTCAGTCCGGCCGGCGTTGGCTTCGGCACGGCTGGCGCTGGCTGCGCCAGCGTCTCCGGTACGTGACCTGCTCTTAGATGTGGCGGCGGTATCACCGCCCGCCGCGCCGCGTTCTTTATCTCGTCAAGGGAACGCGTCAAAGGATGTTGCAGCTCAGCCTTGATAATGTCGGGGAGCTTCCTGGGTTCCACGACCGCCACGGAAGGCTCTTTGCTCACGACAGGAGTCGGCAGGGGCGGAGCAGGTGCTTCCTCAGCAGCCTGTCCCCCTTCACTCAAGACACGGAAATGTTCCCGAACCTTGTTGGCAAGCTCGTCGTCAAGCGCACTGGAATGAGACTTCTTCTCAATCCCCAGTACGGCAAGATACTCCAGGATGAGGTGGCTCTTGACTTCCAGCTCACGCGCCAAGAGGTTGATTCGTATGTTGCCCATTCGCTCTTCTTGATTACTCTCCCTTGCTTACCGCCCGTCAGTTGACGGGCAGGCTGAAGTCTGCGGGTTGAAGCACTAAGCACCCTGACAGTCTTATCTCATTCCTCCTTTTCTACTTTCCCTCCGGGTGCTCCCTCTTCTTCGCTGGATTGAGCTTGCTGAGGCGCCGGCTCGACGACTCCCGCCTGAACAGAAGCCTCGGCTGCGGCGCCTTCGGCGCTTGATTTCTCTTCAGGGATTTCCGTCGCCTCCTCGAGGGTAGCGGGATGCTCACCGAGTGGTTCATCAACCTTCACGGCTTCCACTTCTGCGGCGGCGGAGGAGGATCCGTCGTCCTGCTCGAAGTAGTCCGTCACCACGCGCCGGATTTTTTCCACGGTCTTTTCCCCGATACCCGGGATTTGGGTCAGGTCATCGGGAGTCATTTGGGCCAGTTGCTCGACCGTCTCAATGCCCTTTTCCCGCAAGCGCTGCAGCGTCTTTTCGCCGAGACCGTGAAGCTCCGAAATGGAGGCGCCGCGCAAGGCCATCGCCGCCATCTGGGATTCGATTTCCTGGCGTTTCTCCTCTTCGCTCTTAATATCGACATGCCAGCCGAGGAGCTTTGCCGCCAGCCGTACGTTCTGCCCTTTCTTCCCGATCGCCAGGGACAACTGTGTGTCATCCACGATCACTTCCAGATGCTTCTGGTCCAATTCCAGAATCGAAACATGATTGATTTTGGCAGGGCTGAGCGAGTTCGCCGCAAAAACCAGTGGGTCCTCGTTGTATTCGATGATGTCGATTTTCTCTCCGCGAAGCTCGCGGATGATGGACTGTACGCGCATCCCCTTCATACCGACGCAGGCGCCCACGCAATCTACGTCCGGGTCCTTGGAATAGACAGCGACTTTGGTCCTGTCACCCGCCTCCCGCGCGATGGCCTTGATCACCACCGTGCCGTCGTAGATTTCGGGGACTTCCATCTCGAAGAGCTTCTGCACCAACATCGCGTCGGCGCGCGAGACCACCACCTGCGGGCCGCGCGCGGCGCGGTCCACCTGCGTGATCACCGCACGAATGCGATCGCCGATCTGGTAGGTTTCCAGGCGCGACTGCTCCTTGCGCGGCATGCGGGCCTCCGTCCGGCCCAGGTCAACTATAATGTCGGGCCCCTCCACCCGCTTCACGGTGCAGTTGACCAGTTCGCCCACGCGCTGGTTGTACTCCGCGTACACAGTATCGCGCTCTGCTTCCCGGACTTTCTGAAAAATCACTTGCTTCGCAGCCTGCGCCGCAATCCTCCCCAGCACATCCGTGGCTTTGGGAATTCGTACCTCGCCCTCCACCACCGCCAGCGAATCTATCTTCAGCGCCTGTTCCAGGCCGATCTCATGATCGGGATCCTGGACGACGTCCACAACCTTCTTGACCGCGTGCACCTCGACCTGCCCTGTGGCCTTATTGAAACGCGATTGGAGATCCTCAGAAGACTTGTAGTACTTTCGCGTGGCCACCAGGACGGCATCCTCCACCGCCGCAATAATGATTTGCGGGTCAATACCTTTCTCGCGGCTCAACTGGTCAATGGTTTGGAACAACAGACTTGTCGTCACCGGCGTCCTCCCACCTGCTTGCAACCCGGGGCAGTCCAGAGTCGAGAGTCAAAAGTCGAAAGTACAAACGCAATTATCCGTCGCCTTTTCGACCTTCAACTCTTGACTGCTCCTTCAGATTTCCACCACCAGCCTGGCCTTTTGAATATTGGAGAGTTCAAGTTCCTTCAGGCCGGCGTCTCCCAAGTCCAGCCGAACACGACCCGCTTCAAAGCCCGCCAAGCGTCCTTCCAGGACCTTCTGATTGTCCACTGGCTCGCGCACCACCAGCCGCGCCTTTCGCCCCGCAAAGTGCGCAAAGTCGCTGGCCTTGACCAACTCTCGGTCAAGACCCGGAGATGATACCTCCAAGGTGTAGCTGCCCGGAAAAGGGTCTTCCACATCCAGCATGGCGCTCAACTGCTCGCTCATGAGCTGACAATCCGCATGGGAAATTCCCTCCGGCTTGTCGATGTAAACGCGCAGGAGCTGGCTTCCGCGGCCCCCCTTGAGCTGCACGTCAATTACTGTCAACCCTTCAGAGACCGCGACTCGCCGGGCCATCTCCGTGATCTTCTCCAGCTCAGCCTCAAGCATGGCCGTGCGCCTTGCACTCCTCTCCTGTGGCGAATCCGATGAGGGGAAACCCCGCCAAGATTCGCGACTAACAAAAAAGTGGGCTTTCGCCCACTAAGCGCGTTCGCCAAGATAAGTATAGACCTTGTAAGCAACAAAATGCAAGGCCGCGCAAAACCTGGCGTGGCCTAAGTCTTTATCGTTTCGCGCCTTGGCCCGGAGGAATCTCGACGATCCGGAAGTTTTCAGTTATAAAACGACAGCATCGCGTAAGAGATATTGGGTCTTTGGGGAAGGTACAGGCAAAAGTTCCCGTGCAAAAATCCTGTTGTTACACCTTGGAGGCTCTTAAGAATGGAACCCATGCCGACCTCCATCATGTCCTGCACAATCGAAAAAATGCCTGATAGGGTTGGCCGGGGAAGCGATCTATCCTAACAATACTTAATAATGTCTTCTACAAATCGCTCAGCTATTGCTTCGACAGTGTGTACCTCTCCCCTCTCTGCAAACACCGCCTCTCCGTTTTCAATCTCGACGCCATACTCCGCGGTCGTATATGTCATTTGAAGGACAAGCCGAAATCTCTCCAATTCGAAGATGGCTTCAATTTGACTCGCCCCGTCTTTGACTTTAATAACTACTCTATTTGTCTTTGGGGTCGACCATACGAGCACGTCTTGCTCTCCAAGGGCCGCGCCGAACGATTCAACTCTGCTTTTCATCAATAATTTTAATTCGGACCAGAGGTCTGGGGCCAGTGCCCTCCTCAAGGTTTCCTCTGCAGCCATTTTCCGGTCGGCAACTTCCTTCTTTTCTCTCCGCTTAATCGTCTCTTCAACCTGTTTTTCGGCCCATTGCCACTCGTCCATCCGTGCTGCCCCCTTGTCAGTTTGTAAGTGGATTTGAAAGCTGACTGAATAGGTTGACACGGCACACGCCCACCCCTGGCATTAGGTATGTCGCGGTCAAAGTCTCGGAGGGTTGATTCACGGTCAGCTTCGGAACCCACCTAATCGTGCGTCCGGTATCGCAAATCAAAGGATACACGGAGCGCCTAAGGCCTGCAAGCCTCAAAATTCAAACTGTACGACTCGCCAAAACCTGCCGGGGAATCCCTTGAACAGCCCTCGTGCTGAATCGAGATTCCGCCAGCAATTGGTAGTGCCGACCCCTTCCTAACTCCTCCGGTTTTGCGCTAAGATGTCGGGTCACAAGGCGGGAACGGGCGGACTCGTTCTACCCAGTGAGGGGCAATTCCAGGACCGATCCGGTGCGCAGCCACATGCTCGTCTGCGGATTCCCCTCACCCGAACCCGACGGAGGAATAATGGAATCATCACCCAAGGAAAGACTTTACGCCTTCAAACCCCAACGCTCATTTTTTGTTGGCATTGATTCCGATGGTTGTGTCTTCGACAGCATGGAAATCAAGCACAAAGAGTGCTTCATCCCCAACATCATCAAGTACTGGAAACTCCAAGCTATCTCGAAATACGCGCGTGCCGCGGCTGAGTTCGTCAACCTCTATTCAAAGTGGAGGGGTATCAACCGCTTCCCTGCCCTCACAAAGACCTTCGAACTGTTGCGCGACTGGCCCGAAGCGATGCGGCGTGGCGCCAAGATTCCCGACGTTTCCAGTCTTCAGGCCTGGATCGATTCCGGCGCCACACTCGGAAACCCGGCACTTGAAGCGGAGGTTGCCAAGACCGGCGACCCGGTGCTGAAGCAGGCCTTGGAATGGAGTAAGGCCGTCAACCGCTCGATCGCCGATTTGGTTGAGGGAGTGCCACCCTTCCCCTGGTTTCGCGAGTGCGCGGAGAAGCTTGCGCGGCAAGCCGACGTCATCTGCGTCTCAGCTACCCCCGGCGAAGCGTTGGAGCGCGAATGGCAGGAGCACGACATCGCCAAGTACGCTGCCGTCATAGCGGGTCAGGAAATGGGCGGCAAGAAAGAACACCTGAAGATTGCAGCGGGAGGCAAGTACGCGAAGGACTGCACCCTTATGATAGGCGACGCGCCAGGCGACCTGGCCGCCGCGCGTGCCAATGCCGCCCTGTTCTTCCCTATCAACCCTGGGCACGAGGAGCAGTCTTGGGAAAGGTTCTACCGCGAAGGCATCGACCGCTTCTTTAATCACACCTACTCAGGCGACTACGAAGCCTCGCTGATCGATGAGTTCGAAAAGTTGCTCCCCGAAAAGCCACCTTGGAAATAAAGCAGGGGCTGGGGGCTAGCAGGCTGCGGAAAGACCCTTCCAAGCTGTCATTCCGAGCGGAGCGAGGAATCTCGCTCTGAGTGTTTTCAAGCCAATGCGAGATTCCTCGTCGCCTGCGGCTCCTCGGAATGACACACCAAACGAGTTTTGCGCAGCCTGCTAGAAGTCAGCGCGAAGGATAGCCTCGCCTCGCCGGTAGATCTCGCGAGCGTAATCCGTCCAGCGGCCCTGGCCCCAATAACGAAAATCACTTGATTGGAGCAGGAGGTTGTGCAGCAACCCATTCCGGTAGCGGTACTGTCGGGTGATGCTTCCTCCCGATGGAAGGGTTCCCGGGGCAGCCAGATGACCTTCGGACTCTGCCTTCAGTAATGGATCGATCTTTTCATGAAATAGCGCGCTGAGTTGGTTCATCGGATTCAGGACGCCCTCGTAGCCTTTCACCCAACTCCTGTCATTGGTCCACGAGGCGCCGTCCAGGCGGAAATTCGCGTCCTGGCGTTTCACTTCCTCAATAGCCTTGGCCACGGCTTCGGGTTCGACTCTGCCGGAAGGAATTCTCTCCCAGATGCGGTGTTGGCCGACGGGCTGGCAAGGAGAGTAATCCTCAGGTTTACAACCGGCCGATTCAATGAGCTCAAGGTATTCCGTACCTGAGAGTCCCACGACTCTAGAAGTCCCGCCACCCTGCTGGGCGATCTCATGCCAAGCCCTATAGAATGCCCCCGGGAATTCGTTCATCATGACGCCACCGTTTTCTCCATCGCCGATCTGTGTCACCAGCGGCGGGACTGAAACCTTTCCCAGATTCTGACGGGCGAGGGTCTTCGCTTCGTAAAACGGTTGCATTTGCGCGACCAGCTTGGTGTCAGATCCCTGGGTCTTGATCAATGCCGTGATGCTGAGCGTTTCGCCCTTGGAGTTTCGTGCCACCAGGCGATGAGGCAAATGCTTGTAGGCAAGGCCTTGTCCGGAAGGAGTCTCGACCGAATGCTCCTGCACCAAGAGCCAGCGATATCCGCACTCCCGGAGCGCCTTGACGTACTCAAAGAGGGTGTCTGGATGCCGGGGCAGATCCATTTCGGGCGGAGAGAATCCCTTCACCCGGGCCAAAGCATCCCAGCCAAAGATAGCCACGAAGTGGTGCTGCCAGGATTGCATGTGAAGCTTGATATCGGGAATTGGGGTGGAAGAAAGCACGGAATGGCTCCACATTGTCCCAAGCCACTCCACATAAGGCTGGTAAGCAGGATCACAGGTAATGCGTTTGAGATTCTCCAAAATGTCTCCTCGCCCCATTTGCCGCAGCCCCCAGAGGAGGTTGCCTGAATAGTCCAACATCACGCGGGGGTTGCAGCCCTGTGCGACGAGTTCCGGAATCATGTCTGCCATGCGGGTATAGCAATGGGCGAAGGGTCCGGCGTCATGATTGTCTCCCTCGTTGGGGTGCTCAAACATGTATTGCAGGTTGCCGATCAGCTCCCCTTGGAATCCCGCGGGGATGGTAGGCTGGTGCATGTGTAGTGCAATCGAAAAAGCCGCCGAGACTTGGTCCAACCGGGTATTGGTAATGGGTAGGAAAACAGACTCGTGACGTTGAACCACCGCCCGAACATCTTCTTCCCAGCCGGAAATACATGGCACTCCATCAATCAGTTCGGACAATTGAGGCAATCTGATCAAATCGGTCGCGAGACGCATGCGTTTCACTCCTGAATAACGAATTCTGCTTTTTTCTGTTTCCCCGACGACCATCATAACCTGTTGAGGGCCTTCCTTCCAACCGTCAGTTTGCCTCTCTTACGGATCCTCAGGTCACGCCAGCGTGAAATCGCCAATCCAGTGAAACCAGACAGCATGCCTCTTGGGTGGCAAAGACTTCCTGCCTGAAGGGGCTGTTCGACAGAAAAGGGCTTCCGAGGGGTGGAATGCAAATCTTTAGTTTTTGGGGGTCCACTCCAAACCTTCTTGCATTGAAATACATCTAACATTATGAGAACACAAGGCCTCCAAAGGTTCATCGCCAAGAGCACACGATAGAAACGTCCGATCAATAGCGGAAGTCACACCAGGGCAGCAGCGGGAACAACACAATGTGAGGCTTTCAAGGGATAGGCCGCACAACTGGGCTGCCTGGAAGTGGTAACGGGCCGGGGGAGGTGTGGGATTCATCCGCGAGCCGGCTGGCCCGGAAACCTAACATTTTACCCAGGAGAGATACTGGGAATTCAAATCAAGATAGGATGACGCCGATGCGAATCGCAATGCTAGTTTGGGAGTCTCTTCATTCCATCCCCGTCGGAGGAGTCGCCGCCCATGTCACCGAGTTGGCGGCGGCGCTCGAACGCAAAGGAAACGAAGTCCATGTCTTCACTCGGATGGGTCCGGGCCAATCACATTACGAGCTCATTCACGGTGTCCATTATCACCGCTGCCCCTTCCAGTTGCACCCGGATTTTGTCGAAGAAGTCAATAACATGTGCCGCTCGTTCGTGCATCACGTCTTGGCCACCGAGGATTTCATTGGCCCCTTTGACATCGTCCATGCGCACGATTGGTTGGCGGCCAACGCGATGATCTGGATCAAGCAAGGCCGTGCCCGAAAAACCGTTCTCACGGTGCACTCAACCGAGTACGGGCGCTGCGGCAACTGCTTCTATGCCGGCCGCTGCGCGCGCATTCGCTACCAGGAGTGCGCGGGAACCTATTGGGCGGATCGGGTGATTGCCGTCTCCCAATCCCTAAAACATGAAATCATGTGGATGTACCAAGTTCCTCAGTGGAAAGTTACACCGATCTACAACGGCGTCAATCTTCACCACTTCGAAGGCTGGCTCGACCCAGGGGAGGTGAAGGCACGGTATGGAATCGGTCCCATGGACCCGGTCGTCCTGTTTGTAGGGCGCATGGTACATCAGAAGGGCCCCGACCTCCTCATGGATGCCATCCCCGGCCTGCTGGGCCATTATCCGAGTGCGAAATTCATCTTTGCCGGTGACGGTGAGCTGCGTCGACCTCTTGAACATCGAGCGTGGCAGCTTGGAGTGGCGCATGCGACGCGGTTCCTGGGCTTCAAGAACAGCCATGAACTGCCCGAGCTCTATAAGACCTGCGATGTGCTGTGCGTGCCGAGCCGCAACGAGCCTTTTGGAATTGTGGTATTAGAGGCCTGGAGTGCTGGCAAGCCGGTCGTTGCAACGGTGAACGGCGGCCCAAATGAGTATGTCTGGCACGCTGTTAATGGTCTCAAGATCTATCCCAATCCCAATTCCGTCGGGTGGGGCTTGGGGACGCTGTTTACAAACTTCGAATGGGCTCGCTGGATGGGCCGCAATGGAAGGATGGCTGTCGAAGCCGCCTTCACCTGGAACCGGATTGCGGATCAAACCTTGAACGTGTACTATCATTAGCCGCGACGAACATAGAGTTGGGTGACAAGCCAATAAACGAGGCGGTGAGTCAAGACAGGCTAGCGAGCGAAGAGTGAGCCGACGAAATTCGACCAAGTCCAAGAGGGGCGGCCGCCGCGGGTTGCCCAAACCGAGCTCCGGCAAAGGGAAACTAGTCCGGGGGCAGAAAGTTGAGATTTCCAAAGTGTTCCCCGGGCTTCCCATAGAGCCAAGCGAGTTCCCGCATTTCTATGAGCATCCGCGGGTCGTGCTCCTTCCTGTTAACCCATACCTGGTCCATGTCTACTGGGAGGTGGCGCCAGACGACCTGAAGGAAATCAAGAAACTTCTCGGCCGACCTGGTCTGCGAGCCCAGCCTGTGCTGAGGTTCTCCGATATCACGTGTATCATCTTCGACGGCACGAATGCGCACAGCCAGTTCGATATTGACATCGACCTTGGCGCGGGAAACTGGTATGTACACCTATGGAGTCCCGGGAAGTCCTACTTTGTTGATCTGGGCTTGCGGACCGCGGATGGCCAATTCCATCCCTTGGCGCGGTCGAATATCGCCGAGACCCCTCGCGCCTGGCCTTCGGGAAGGGCGGAAGAGACCTTTATGCTTGTTGAGGGAGACTACCACCGAGTGGAGGCTGTCCCACCGCCCGTCGGGCACGCTCCCGGGCAAGTGCGAATGCAACCCGAGTCGTCCGGCGCAGCCGAGTCCACCGAGATTGGGCAACAACTTGCGGATCCATACGGTTTGCAAGATTGGCGCCAGTCTGTTTCCGAGCCCGAAGAACGGTGGGGCGGAAAACCCCAGGCCGAGCTAAATGATGACACGGATCTCACCGCAATGAACGAAAGGCGCTTCCTTTTCGGTATGTCCTCGGGAAAGATAGCGTCCAAGGAATAGAATACCGGTTCCGGCGACCGTTGATGATTGAAAAGGGATCGCTGACCGCGAGCGGCCGCCTATTCTCACAGCAGGAAAAATGGAAAAGGGCTATCTGGCAATTGTCTTTCACGCGCACCTTCCTTTCGTACGGCATCCTGAGCATGAGGATTCGCTTGAGGAGAACTGGTTCTACGAGGCCATCACGGAAGTCTATATTCCCTTGCTCCTCGTTTTGGAAGGCCTCCTCGAAGATGCCATCGACTTTCGCTTGACATTCTCGCTCACGCCCCCCCTCGTCTCGATGCTCTTGGACCCCTTTTTGCAGTCACGATACGTGAGAAGGATCGAACGTCTCATCGGGCTCGCGGAAAAGGAAATCACCCGAACAGCCTCCCAACCCGAATTCTACCGCTTGGCCTGCATGTATCATCGGCGGTTCACCGAAGTGCGAGAGGCATTCCTCGACCGCTATGAGCGCAACTTGGTCCAGGCTTTCCGCAGGCTTCAGGAGTTAGGGAAAATTGAAATCCTCGCCAGCTCGGCTACCCATGCATATCTTCCTCTGCTGTCGGTAAACCCCGCCGCGGTCCGAGCGCAAGCTCGAATCGGAATCGAGCATTATGAGAAGGTATTCGGTCGAAGGCCCAGGGGCTTCTGGCTACCCGAATGTGGCTTTTGGCCCGGCGTAGATCGAATGCTTCGCGAGCAGCTCATCCGCTTCACGATCTTGGAGACGCACGGGATCACTCGCGCCGAACCGCGACCCCATTACGGTGTCCTTGCGCCCGTCAGTTGCCCATCGGGCGTGGCGGCTTTTGGACGCGACCCCGATTCATCCAAGCAGGTTTGGAGCTCAGTGGAAGGGTACCCGGGAGACCACGACTACCGCGAGTTTTACCGGGATATCGCGTATGACCTGGATGCTGATTACCTCAAGCCCTACGTTCATCAAGACGGCATCAGGTTCGACACCGGCATCAAGTACTATCGCGTCACCGGAAAAACCGATCACAAAGAGGCTTACGTTCCCGAGTGGGCAGAAAGAAAAGCCGAAATCCACGCTGCCAACTTTATGTTCAACCGGGAGAAACAGATTGAATATCTGACGTCGGTGATGGATCGCAAGCCCGTCATCGTCGCACCTTACGATGCCGAATTGTTCGGTCACTGGTGGTATGAAGGGCCAACCTGGCTCAATTACCTGGTCCGCAAGATTGCTCAGAAACAAGAGACGATCCGCCTTGTTACGCTTTCCGAGTATCTGGAGGAATACCCGGTGAATCAGGTAGCTATGCCGGCCATGTCGAGTTGGGGATATGAGGGTTTCAACGATGTCTGGCTTAATCACAGCAATGACTGGATCTATCCCCAGCTTCACAAGGCGGCGGACCTGATGGAAAGGTTGGCCGAGAGCTATCCTCGGGCCAAAGGCTTGGCCTTGCGGGCACTCAATCAGGCCGGGAGAGAGCTCGTGTTGGCGCAGGCGAGTGATTGGGCATTCATGATGAGCTTGGGGACAACGGTTGAGTACGCCACCCATCGAACCAAGACGCACCTCCTCCGCTTGAACCGTCTCGTGCACCAGATCCGAGGCGGCGCGATCGACGAGGCCGGGCTCTCGGCTATCGAAAGCCAAGACAACATCTTTCCCTTCGACATCTATAACATGTTCCGAAGTAAGCCGGACGGCCCATGGCATCGAGCAGCGAACTAAGTTGGGCTGCACGTTATGTGCCCCCAGCACCCAGTCCCTGCCCTTCTGCCTGCTGCTTACTGCCTTGTGTTCTCCGGGGGCGGAACGTTCCAAAATGACGCTATGGCGTGTACACTCCCAGTTTGGAAGAATCGCGGACCATCAGACGGAGAATGCGATGGATTACACTTACGAAGATATTGCCAAGATGATTGACCACTCTTTGCTGAATCCCAGCCTGGCGGACAAGGAACTCGAGAAGGGATGCCAACAGGGGCTGGATTACAACTGCGCCAGCGTCTGCATCATGCCGTATTACCTGAAACGCTGTGCGGAGATTCTGCGCGGCAGCACGGTCAGGGCAAGCACTACCATAGGCTTCCCGCACGGCGGCCACACGACGGCAATCAAACTCGCGGAAGCGAAACAAGCGCTCGACGACGGCGGGGAGGAACTGGACACGGTTGTAAATGTCAGCAAAGTCCTCAGCGGCGACTGGGATTACGTGCGCAAGGAACTCAAGGCGGTCATTGACCTCACCCACGACTGTGGCCAAAAGGTTAAAGTCATCTTTGAGAACTGCTACCTGACAGACGAGCACAAGATCCGCCTCTGCGAAATCTGCGGCGAGTTGCGGGCGGATTGGGTGAAAACCTCGACCGGCTATGGCAGCGGCGGCGCCACCATCGGGGATCTGAAACTGATGAGGGCGAATTCACCTGCACACGTTCAGGTGAAGGCTGCGGGCGGGGTGCGCGATATCGACAAGCTGCTTGAGGTCCGCGCCCTCGGTGTGACACGCGTCGGCGCCAGCCGAACCGCCGACATCCTCGAGGAATGCAAGCGCCGGCTTGCGCGGTGAAAGGAAGGTGCCGGGGTGTCAAACTTCAGGTGTCAGGGGGCGTGAAGCACGGTCTCAGGAGCCGGGTGCAAGGTTTAGACTTGGAGGAAGCACGCAGCCGCTGCAGGCTGGTCCCTGAAACCTGACACCTGGCACCTACTTTCTTGCGTCCTTAAACCTCTGGCGAACAGAATCCAAAGCCTCCGGAGCGCGCGTGGCCATCCACTGTTCATATTTGCGCGCCAGCGTCTCCAAGCTTTTCCAGGCGAGTGGATTCTTGCGGGCCTCCCGCAGGGCAGGCGCCAGGTGTTTTACCTTTTCCCAGATCAGCCAGAATTCCGCGGTGTTTTCAAAGAACAGCTCCTCTTTGAGCAGGCCGTGGTTCACAAGAGACGCAGCCATATCCCAATAACTTAACGCCATGCGAAAGAACGCGTTCTCTTCAGACCCCTGGGGGAGTTGCCTGCCCAGCTCTTCCACCGAGTCGGCCTGGAATTTCTCAATCATCCATTGACGCGCCCGGCGCAATTTGTCCTCGCGGCGCAGTTCGTAAAGACGCAGCAACAGTTCAGCATCGAAATGGTCCGGACTTTCTCGCACGCGCACCTCCCTGATTCACTCCCTTGGGCACCTCAGTTGTCCACACTGCCCCTTCATGTCCAACGGGCGCCAAGCTCATTACTTCGCGGGCCATGATGATACCACGAAACCGCTGGTCAGATTCAGCTACCGGGGCGAGAAAAAGATCGACGACTAACATGCTGTGTTTTCAATGACATTTCCGCTTTCAACGCATAACTATATTTGTTTTCTATAAGATTCCCGCTTTCCAACGGGCTGTGGAAAACCTGGCCTTTGTTTTCATAGACATTCCCGCATTGGTCGTTCATTTTTTAAGAATTCTTTTTCTCCTTCTCTCCTGTCTGCGGACTTGTTGTCCACTTGAGACGAGCAAGTTTTTCGCGCTTTGGGCCCCGCTGGGGCCCCGCTCAAGAGCGATTCGCGGCGCAGCATGCCAGCCAAGCGGTTCCAGAAAGCCATGAACGCGTCCATAGCTTCAACTTAGCATTCTAGCCTATTTCTCTCCACTTGTCAAGAGACACGATGTCCACCCCGCGCGACCGCAGGAGGCTCACGACGCGACCCCCGACCTAACGCCTATGGGCTGGCTGGGATTCCGCGCCATTCCAGATAACTGCCGTTTTGGATGACATCTCCTGGCAATGTCGGCGAAAACTCCCGCAGAGACTGACTCAGGTGTGAAACTTCCGCAGGGTCCAGCGCGTAGAAGGAGACCGTATCTGCGCCCAGAATGACGTTGTGTCGGACCGTCCACTGACCGACCCGCACCCATTCCGCAGGCAGACCGCCCACCTTCCCTGCATACCAATAATCGTAGAGGATCGCAATGCGCGCCCCGGCTTGTTTGGAAAGGGCGGCGATGTCGCTGGTGTGGTAGTTGTGCTCGCGTTTCAACGAAGTTACATCGCGGTTGGCCAATCCCCAAAGATCAAGGCAATGGATATCGGCCAGAAAGTTGACCGCGCCGACGTCATTCAGCGCGACGGTTGAGCCTTGGTAATACTGACGGACGAAAGACCCCATTTGATACTGTTGTTCAAAGATGTTAGTGGTGCACTGTGGAAGAAGCCAGAGCAGCCGCGAGCCTTTCACCGCCAAAGGGAAGAAGAGCAGAAGCGCCAGCGCACCGCCAGCAAGGTATTTGGCAACCAGCTCCCGGCTGAAGGAGGCCCGAGCCGGCAGCTGGGGAACTACGATAGGGAATTGCGAGGCCAGATAGAGCGCCCCCAGCGCGAAGAGATAGGCATCGTAGCGGAACAGCGGACCGACCTGCATAAATTCCACGTGGGGGAATGCCGTCAGGAGCAAAATCGCGCCCATGATTTGCCGGCTATCAAAAACCCCCCGTCCCTTGCCATAGGCCAAGACATAAAAGAGGAGAACCGCAATCAAAAGCACGAACACGTGCAGGCCCTGGTAAAGATTGACAAAGGCGTTGATCGCCAGAGAGAGAAATAAGCCGCTCCAGGAGGTCAGGTCCGGCATCACGCCCTTCAAAAGAACGGAACTTGGAAACCAGAACCAGCCGTGCGACACCGAGATGATCCCATAAATGACCACCGGAAGAAACCCACAAACCCCGAAGGCGAGGGCGTAAAACCACCGCTTGCAAAGAAGAAGGAGGGCGCAGATGGCAAGGATCAAGAACATCCCTTCGAAGCGCACGGCAGTTACTAGCGGCGCCAGCACGAGGAGCAGGGTTGAGTCGCGAGAGGCGGAAGTCGGCGCTTCACCGGAAAGCACCCTGGCGGCGAAAAAAGTCGCAAGCATGGCAAGAACCGTCTGAAGGTTCTGTTCCGTGCCGGCGAGGATCAGGGTGGGAAGCGGGATCAAAAAGACAATGGCCAGAAGCGCTGCGAACTTCAGCGCCGCCCACACCTTGTACCAGCTAAGGATGGCATAGGCTACCCACAAAACAAGAACCGCGAAGAGCAGGTTCCACAGCAGAGGCGCAATCTGGCTTACTCCGAACAGGTAATCCGTGAGACTTAAAAGGAGCGTCCACAAGCTTGACGAAGAAGAAGAGGTGAATCCGTATCGAGTTACGCCCCAGACGCCATAGTGGGAGAAATTCCTGGCCATGGCCATGTGAATATAAGCGTCATCAAGCGCATAAATCAGATGCCCCTGGTTCTGCCTGAAGGAAATGGCCAAGATCAGCCAAAGAAGGAGAGAGAGAATTAGGACCGAGGCGTAAAGCGGCCAGTGTTCCAGCAGAGTTCTTTTCAATCACCACTCCTCTTTCCAGCTTCCGGTTTTGCGTTTCCGGAATCCCCCTCGAGGTCAGCAAGCAACGTCTGAACCTCATTCTCGATCAAGTCCCGCACGTCCCGAAAATGGTCCAAGTCCAGGCCGTAAGGGTCGGGGACGTTCCACTGAATCAACCGCCCTTTGAAATCCGCCGGGACAGGAAATGTCACCCCGTACCCCATCTCCACCACGACGTCCATCTCGGATAGAGGCACGTCCTGGAGTCCCTTCGACGAGTGCCCCTCGAGCGTGATCCCTTTTTCGCGCAGAACTTGATGTGTGCCCTGGCTAATCACACCCAGCGGGTTCGTTCCGGCGCTGAATGCCCGAACTTTTTCCGCGCCGCGACGATTGACTAGTGCCTCCGCCATCTGGCTGCGGCAGGAGTTGCCATAACAAACGAAAAGAACCTTGAGCATTGTTTGATTGAGTCATTTCTCCATTGAGTCATTTAAAAAACCGCTCATGTAACCAATGGCTAAGCAAAGAATCTGTTGCAATGATTCAATGATCCCATGGATCAATGATTAAATGAATCAATGATTTAATTTCTTCCAGAAGTATTGATGGACCGTCTCATCCTCAGTCAGTTCAGGATGGAATGTGGCGGCAAGGATGTTGTGCTGTTCAACCAGCACCGGCAGGCCAGCGCAGCGCCCCAGCACCCGCACCCCTTCTCCCACCCGGCGGATGATAGGCGCCCGGATAAAGACCATCTCCAGCGGACGGGGCGAGAGTTCGGGACATTCACCTTGGCGCACCGAACTGTCAACCTGCCTGCCATAAGCGTTGCGTTCGATAGTGATGTCCAGAAGGCCCAAGCGCTCCTGGGAGGGATTCAAAACTTCCTTCGCCAGCAGAATGGCGCCGGCGCACGTCCCGAACACAGGCTTGCCCGCCGTCACGAATTCCTTGATGGCCTCTCCCATGCCTTCGTTGGAGAAAAACTTCAGCATGGTGGTGCTCTCGCCACCCGGCATGATCAGGCCGCCAACCTCAGCTAGCTCCGAAGCGTGTTTCACCAGCTTATAAGACGCGCCCATACGCTCCAGCATCTTGGCATGCATCGCAAAATCGCCTTGGATGGCGAGTACGCCGATGGGTTTGTGTCCGTTTTCCATTGTTGGCATTCAGTTGTCAGTTTTCAGTGGTCAGTTATCAGTAGCAGCATTTCTGGTCACCGAGTTCCATCCAAAGGTCATATTTCAGAAGGTCTCTCTCGTCCGCGAAAAACTGGTCTTTCATAGGTCATGCTCGCCGCGCACTGACAACTGACCACTGACAACTGACGACTGACCTCTTACCACCCCCGCGTCTGCAACAATTCCTTCGGATCAAGCTTAGCCACGTCGAGGCCGCGCATGGCTTCGCCGACCTCGGCGGAGCACTCCGCCACCACTTGGGGCTCATTGTAATGCGTGGTGGCGCGGACGATGGCCTTGGCGCGCTGCGCAGGGTCGGATGACTTGAAGATGCCCGAGCCGACGAAAACGGCCTCGGCGCCGAGCTGCATCACCAGCGAGGCGTCGGCGGGAGTGGCGATTCCGCCCGCGCTGAAGTTGGGCACCGGCAGCCTGCCGTGCTCGCTCACCCACTTCACCAGGTCGTAAGGCGCGCCGAGTTCTTTCGACTTGGCCATCAGCTCTTCTTCCCGCAGCGTGGTAAGTTGCCGGATTTCGCTGGTGATGGCGCGCAAGTGGCGGACCGCCTCGACAATGTTGCCGGAGCCGGCCTCGCCCTTGGTGCGGATCATGGCCGCGCCCTCACCGATGCGCCGCAGTGCCTCGCCCAGATTTCGTGCGCCACAAACGAAAGGCACCTTGTACGGCCACTTATTGATGTGATGTTCCTCGTCGGCAGGCGTCAGCACTTCGCTCTCGTCGATGTAATCCACGCCCACCGCCTCCAGCACCTGGGCCTCCGCGAAGTGGCCGATGCGCGCCTTGGCCATCACCGGGATCGTGACCACTTCCATAATCTCCTTGATGATTTTGATGGACGCCATGCGGGCCACTCCACCTTCCTTGCGGATGTCCGCAGGTACGCGTTCGAGCGCCATCACCGCCACCGCTCCAGCGTCCTCGGCGATCTTGGCCTGCTCGGCGGTGGTGACGTCCATGATGACGCCGCCTTTCAGCATTTCCGCCAAGCCGACTTTCAATTTCATTTGCTGATCGTATTCCCACATGACTGGTCTCCTTATTAGTCGAGAAGTCCAGAAGTCGAGAGTTAAGGGCAGAAGGGTGAAAAACCTCGTCTTCGACTTCAGAGCAGCATCAGCCGTCGCTCTTCGACTCTCAACTCCTCGGCTTCTGGACTCTTGACTTCTCGACTGTTCTCACACCAACGCCACCCCCGCTCCCTCCGTGGAGCGCTTCCGGCCTGTCTTTGCCTTGCGGATTTCCGCCTTCAACAGGTCTCCAAGGATGGTGATTCCCTTTTCAATTTGCCCGTCCGTTGGGCCGCTGAAGCACAAACGCAAGGCGTTGTGTTTGGGGTTTTGAAAATAGAAATACCTCGAGGGCGCGAAGATCACGCCTCGCTCCCGCGCTTTCATCAAAAGTTCCGCGGTGTCGAGCTGACGTGGCAACTCCGCCCAAACGGACATTCCACCTTCCGGAAAAACCAGCCGGACAGCATCCGGAAAGTGTCGCTCGGCGGCTTGTCGCAGGACCTCCAGCTTATGCTCATACACCTTACAGGTGCGCCGAATCCACTTGTCGAGCCAGCCGCGTCTTCCCAGTTCCTCCAGGGCCGCCTGTCCCAGCAGGTTGGTGTGGAGATCGGCCCGCTGTTTGGCCCAACGCAGGCGATCGATCACACGGCGTGAGGCCGCGATCCAACCAACCCGCAGTCCCGGGAACCCGACTTTTGAAAAACTGTTGAGATGAATCACCAGCCCGGTGGTATCGAGAGCTTTCAAGGGGGGCAACTGCCGCCCCCTGTAACGCAAGGCCCCATAGATATCATCCTCGACGACAGGAACCTGGAAGCGCGCGGCAAGCCCCAGCAGCCTCTTGCGGGCCGCCAGCGGCATGGTGTAGCCCGTGGGGTTCTGAAAATTGGGGCTGGTCAGAATCAGCCTCACCTTGGTCTGCTCCAGCACCGCTGCCAGAAAATCCAGGTCCATCCCTTCCGCCGTGACGGGAATGCCGATCAAGCGAGTGCCCGGCGACTCGAAGACATTCCAAAGTCCCGTATAAGTGGGGTTCTCCGAGACCACGGCGTCACCGGGGGCAACCAGGGTGCGGCAGAGGAGATCGATCGACTGCTGGCAGCCGTTCGTGATCACCAGTTCGTCCAGTTCCACAGGGATTCCGTCACGCTGCAAGCGCGCCCGCAAATAATTCTTGAGCGGCAGGTAGCCATCGCTTGAGCCGTACTGGAGAACCCTGCCACCCTCGCGGCGGAGGACCGAATCTGTGGCGCGCCGAACCAGGTCATGAGGCGTCATCTCATCGGCGCCATGCGCAGTCGCGAAGGAGATGACTCCCGCCTCATAAGCGCTGGCCATCAACCGTCCCAAAGAGTCGTCGCGCAGGTCCTCGGGGAAATAACTCTCCCAGAACACGTCGTTGCCCGCCGGACGGGGAGCGCGGACAGTGGGCCGGAACGTTCCCGCTAAAGTCGTGACGTACGTTCCCCGCCCCACATTCCCCTGGATAAGTCCCTCCGCTTCCAGTTCGGCGTAAGCATTGCCCACGGTCGTGCGGTGTACGCCTAGGTGCTTCGCCAGCTCGCGGCTGGGTTCCAGCCGGTCTCCCGGCTTCAAGACTCCGGAGACGATCCGCTCGCGCAATTGCTCGCGGATCTGAATATAAAGAGGCTTGGGCAAGCTGGAATCGAGAGTCACGAGCATGACGGCCGAATCTCCAGTCTGAGATTAACAGACCAAGTTAGGCCATTTGCGGCCCATTGTAAAGAGCCAACTGAGCCAATCTTAGAACAGGCCAAGAGAGAGGGAATAGGGAGTTGGAACTGGATGCCCGAAGCTGGGCAGTAAGCAAAAAGCAGTAAGTGAGGGTGCTCATATCAAGAACGGGAACTTGGCGGGGACACGCCGTATTGGGATGGCATTCCCCAACCGATTCGTGTTGCCTATTCCCTGTTCCCTATTCCCTACTCCCTATTCCCTATTCCCTAGAAACGGGTTCGTTTCCCGCTCCTCGCCAATCATGGTCGGAGGTCCGTGCCCAGGGAAGACCGGGGTTTCATCGGGGAAAATCAGCAGCCGGTTGTGAATGGAGCGCAGGATTTGCTCGTAAGACCCGCCCCACAGGTCCGTGCGGCCAATACTTCCCTGGAACAGGGTATCGCCACTGAAAAGCTTCTGGTGCTCGCCCGGAAGGTGGAGGGAGAGGCTGCCAGGAGAATGTCCAGGGGTGTGCAGGACCTCCAGGACATGCGAACCGATGCGCAGCGTGTCGCCCTCTTTTAGGAATTGGTCCACAGTCGCAACGCCGGGAGGAGGAACGCCCAGCCATTCCGCCTGTATGGCCAGGTTCTCATAGAGCGGCAGATCGCCTGCATGCATCAGGACAGCGGCGCCCGTGGCGCGTTTCAACCCCTCGAGGCCGCCCACATGGTCGATATGCGCGTGCGTGGCGACGATGTACTTGGCCCGCAGCTTGTGCCGCGCCAGCACTTCCTGGACACGTTCGACCTCGTCCCCCGGGTCAATAACGATGGCCTCGCCGGTTTCCTCATCACCGACGATGGAACAGTTACAGGCCAGCATTCCCACGGGAAGAATCTCGTGAATCATCCTCGCTCATCCTTCCTTTCGCCCCTAACCATTGTACTCGATTCCACCGCGGCATGAGGCACTGCCATGAAAATAGCTCCCCTCCTGTGCTGAAAGGCTTTAGCCGGGAAAATGGTGGGAGGGTGTCATTCCGACCGAAGCGAGGAATCTGGCTCTGCCCTGCGCTGGATTGGAGCTGAAAGTAGACAAGGGGATGGTAGGCTGGAAGAAAGATTCAGAGCGAGATTCCTAGCGGAGTTTACCCTGAGCGAAATGCGGAGATCCTTCGCTCCGCTCAGGATGACAGCGAACGGGCTCGGAATGACATTGGGTTAAGCTCCGGCCGCACACCTCAAATGAGGACAAGGCTGGAACTGCACGCCCGTTGACTTGCCTGGGACGCTCTTCTATACTCGTTCTCAACGCGAGCAGGGTGTGCGGCAACAAATGAAACTGGTGGTGGTGGGCGGGCAGGGGCGGAAGGTCGGCAAGACCTCGGTGATCGCCGGATTAGTTCGGGAGCTGAATCCACTTGCCTGGACGGCAGTGAAGATCAGCCATCACGGCGGCGATGATGACTCGCAGGATACGCCATCGGCGGACGACCTCCCGGCGCATCTTGACTTTTTGTGGAGCGAAGAAAAGGACCCCAATGGACACGGCGACACCTCCCGGTACCTCGCGGCAGGGGCGCGGCGCGCTCTGTGGATGCGCGCTCGAGGAGGAACACTTGCGCAAGCGCTGCCCGGATTCCTCAAAGCTATGGAGGGCGATGAGCACGTGATCATCGAAAGCAACAGCATCCTCGCCTTCCTCAAACCCGCGGTCTTTCTGCTTGTAATTGATGAATCGCGGCAGGAATTGAAGGCTTCCGCAAGTCAGTTCCTCTCCCGGGCGGACGCATTGGTCACGGTGGAACCTGTGCTCAAGCCGCGCGTTTGGCCGGGAATGCGCTTCCCTATGCTCGAAGACAAGCCAGTCTTCCCGGTGTCGGAGGGTGAGTGGTCGAATCCCGCGCTCAGCCGCTTCGTTCGCGAACGGCTCGCATCGGCGGGGGAACTGGGATACCCTGGATCTATCATGCGTAGCGCCGACCTTTAGGTCGGCAGGCGTCGTGCTGACCTAGAAGGATGCTGAGAAACGTGTAGCGGCGACTTTACGTCGCCATCGCCATGCGGAAACCATCGGATTTATGGCGATGTAAAATCGCCGCTACATCTCCCAAGATTGGGCTTTCCAGCATCCCGCTAAAGGTCGGCGGTACCCCGAACGTGAGAATAGGAGCCATCATGGCAGCACTGATCAAAGCGGAAATTCGTGAGAGGTTGAAGAATATGCCGGAGTGGTCGCTCATCGATAGTGCAATCTACAAGAAGTTTACTTTCAAATCGTTCCTGCCGGCCATCGCCTTTGTGAATAAGATCGCCGAAGCCGCCGAACAGGCCAACCACCATCCGGACATCACCATCAATTACAACCAGGTGGGCATCAGCCTTTCGACGCACAGCGAGTCGGGAGTCACGGAAAAGGACTTCCGACTGGCAGAAGCTATTGACAAGCTTTACTAATGAAGACCTGGTGTTGACAGGTTGAAAATTCCGCATTATTCGCAACGTTAATAATCGCGTTTGAATCTTGCTCTTGGGGGCAAAAGCGAATAGAATCGCACCCATGCGTTGGTCAGGAAAAAGCTGATGTCCACACTCGTGCAATGGATGCATGTGACCGCTGCCGTCATGGGGGTAGGGGGGATGGCGTTCTTGCTTTTCGTCCTGATCCCCTCCCTGGGAGCATTGGAGCCCGCGCAGCGCGATTTGCTCACCAAACAGGTCATGAAGCGGTTCCGATGGCTAATTTGGTCGGCGATCATCGTGTTGCTCGTTTCAGGGCTCTATAGCATTCGCGAGTATTACTGGGAAGTGGCCTGGGGCAAGTCCTGGGCGCTCTTAACTGTAAAAATTGTTCTCGCCCTCTTGGTCTTCGAGGTTGCGTTGGCGCTGACGTTGCCCTTGAAATTCTTCGACCGGGTCCGCGCTCGAGCGCAAATCTGGCTATCCATCGCTGTCGGCGTTGCAGTTGTCATCATCTTTATTGCCGCCTATCTACGCCGGTAAGATGAGGCGAGCAGGCAATCCGTCCTCCCCGCGCATCGCCAGTGCCGCGAAGCGGCATACCGTGAGTCGCCGTAGGTGAAACCTACGGAAAGGAAAGCCGCGAGGTCGTTCCGGCCCTGGAGGGGCCGAATGTTCGTTGGGTCAACCCCGTCGGGGTTGGGCGGTCGGCTGGCTGGGCTTTGCCTTCCACAGGTTAAAACCTGCGGCTACTCGCGGTCGGCGCCTACCGGGGCCTGCCACGGTCCTATTCGAATTTCGATTTTCGAGTTTCTAATTTCCAGTTTCCGATTGGGCAGGCGCTACTTCCTGTGGAGGACGGCCTCTTTGAAGGTCCCTCGCTGTTGCATGATTTTCTTTTGCAGCAAGATGATGGATTGAAGGAGCATTTCAGGCCGCGGCGGGCATCCGGGAACGTACACATCGACAGGAATGAATTGGTTCACGCCCTGGACGATGGCATAGTTATTGAAAACACCACCGGAGGTTGCGCAAGCGCCCATCGAGATCACCCATTTGGGTTCCGGCATCTGCTCGTAAAGTTTCTTGATCACGGGAACCATCTTTTGTGAGACGCGGCCGGCCACAATCATCAAGTCCGATTGGCGGGGTGAGCCACGGAAGACCTCCGCTCCAAAGCGCGCAATATCAAAGCGTGAGGCCGCGGTGGACATCATCTCGATGGCGCAGCATGCCAGACCAAAGCTCATGGGCCAGATCGAGGACTTGCGCGCCCAATTCACCGCCTGGTCCAGCTTGGCGAAAATCAAACCTTCAAACCCCGATGCTTCCTCTGTTGGCATGAATCGTACGCCCCTTCAAACACTATTATGCCATCTCAGAATTACGGATGCAATTCGTCGGTCAACAGGCTGCGGAAAAACTCGTTGGCCTGTCATTCCGAGGAGTCCGCCATTCTTATTGGCGGACGACGAGGAATCTCGCATCGGCTTGAAAACACTCAGAGCGCGATTCCTCGCGGAGTTTACCCTGAGGGGCAAAGCGAGATCCTTCTCCCGCGACTGCGGGATCAGGATGACAGCGAAGGGCTCGGCATGACAGCTTGGAAGGGTATTTCCGCAGCCTGTCAAGCCGCGAGTTACTACTTGGGTTGAAAACACTCAGAGCGAGATTCCTCGCGGAGTTTACCCTGAGCGGGCATAGCGAGATCCTTCGCTGCGCTCAGGATGACAGCGAAGGGCTCGGAATGACAGCTTGGAAGGGTATTTCCGCAGCCTGTCAAGCCGCGAATTACTACGGTCGCACCGCAGCTTCGGTGATGGGACCGTACATCTCAGGCCGGCGCGCGGCGATGCGGTCAAACTCCCACTGCCCGGGCACGCGGACCACCCGGTTGAGGTCCGCCCCCATCAGGTCCAGATCGGCGGCCAGGATCGTCTCCTCGAATTCACCCGCCTCGGCAAGGACCTTTCCCGTGAAATCAACAATCTGCGAGTGGCCCGCGAAGCGGAATCCTCGCTCTTCGCCCACACGGTTCGCTGCAACAACGTGAAAATGGTTCTCCGTGGCGCGAACCTTCGAGGTATGCTGCCAGGAATCTGAGCCAAGGGGCCAATTCGTGGGGATCGCCAGGAGTTGGGCGCCTTTGAGCTTAAGTACCCTGCCCGCCTCCGGAAAGCTGCAATCGAAGCAGATATTGATGCCAATTTTCCCGTGCAACGTCTCGAACACCGGAAATGGCTTGTCACCTGGAACAACAAACCGATCAATCCCGAGATACGGAAGATGGAGTTTGCGAAAAGTGCCGGCGATTCCCTGTGGAGTCACCACCACAGCAGCATTGAAAATCCGGTCGCCGTCGCGCTCCAGCAGGCCAACCACTGCGGTGCAATCGAGCGACTTTGCCGCTTCCCATAGCTTCTCCGAGGAAGGGCCCGGAACCGGCTCCGCCAAGGGGTCGGCCTCTTCCCTGCCCGCGAAGCAATAGCCGGTAAGCGCGCATTCAGGGAACACTACGATCCCCGCCCCAGCACAGGCGGCGGATTCAAGGCCGGCAAGAATTTTCTCTAAGTTCCTTTGTCTCTCCAGGATCTTGACGTCCATCTGCACCACGGCAACTTTCATGAATCCTCCCCGGCCCTATGGGACGACAGCATTTTAGCAGCAATTCGCTTTTTCGGAATCCGGGTTAATGGTGGGGCGCTCCGGCCTTGGATAGTCACCCATTTCAGCAATTACTCGTGCAAATGCTTCTGACTTGTGCTTAAATCTGGCGTAGGGCTAAGTCACGTTGAGGAACGCTTCCTTACGTGACGATTGCTAGATACCCAAAATCCCAACGCATGGAGGAACAATGAAACGAATACTGATCTCGTGGGCGGTAGGGGTGGCGTTACTGGCCGCTGCTTTACTACCGGTAGTTTTTCACGCGCAACCTGGATCGCCGCGGCCTAGCGCGGCCGCGGCGACTCCCGCCGCAGCCGCGGCTAGACCGGCGCCTCAGCGTCATCCCCGGATTGAGGCGGCCATCCAGCACTTGGAGGCAGCCAGGCAGGAGCTTGTGGCTGCCCCAGCAGAATTCCATGGGCACCGGGCTAAGGCCATAGAGCACGTGGACCGCGCGCTCCAGGAATGCCACAGGGCGCTTGAGGTCGGCCCATAGGTTCTATCCCACAGGCCAGCTTCTTGCTTAGGTGAGATCTGGTCATCCTCAGTTGACCGGGTTCGGTCCTCGTCACGAAAATGGGATGGGGCGGCAGCCCGTCACGCTGCCCCATTCGACCTTTTCTTGCTAATTCCTTTCATTCCAGCCCAAAACACAGCAGTTCACAAACGGGCAGGCGCGGAATAGTGAATTCCACCCTCATCCTGCCTGCCTCCAAATATTGCTTGACAAGAGGCGAAGAAAAAGCGAACGTTCTCTTATCCTGATTCTGGAGCTTCGCGATGGCGTCAATCACTGGTCTGACCAATCGACCCACCCCGGAAATGCCATTAGCGGGGATCGCTCGCCTGGCGGCCGAAAGTCCCCGGGTCCACGAGCGCGCCGAGGTGGAGTACTTTGCCCTCCCCTGCCGCTCCACGCTCAACCGCGAATCGAGCGGGCGTATGCCTTTCGCCTGGACCATCAACCCCTACCGTGGATGCGAGTTCGGATGCAAGTATTGTTACGCCCGCTACACGCACGAGTTCATGGAGATGTATGACGGAAAGGACTTTGAGCGGAAGATCTATGCCAAAGTCGGGTCGCCGGAACTGTTGCGCGCGGAACTCCGCCAAGCTAAGGACAAGGGCTTGCCCATCGCTGTCGGTACGGCGACCGATCCCTATCAGCCGGCGGAAAAACAGTTCGAGATTACGAAGCGAATGCTCGAGGTCTTCGGCGAGTTCGATGGGCTGGAATTCTCCATTACCACGAAGTCCGTCCTGATTCTTCGCGACCTGGAATTGCTCAGGCTGGTCAACGTCCGGCACCGCTTCAGCGTTCACATGACAGTGACCACAACAGATGAACGCCTGGCGCGCCTGCTCGAACCCAAGGCACCGCCCCCGGCAAAGCGACTGGAGGCTGTCAAGCAGTTGTCCGAAGCCGGGATCTGCGTGGGCGTGAATGCCATGCCCATCCTGCCCGGACTGAACGATTCCGACAAGTGCCTTGATGCCTTGGTGCGCGCGGCGTCCGAGGCTGGGGCGAAGTTCCTCTACGGAAGCATCCTTTTCTTGACGCCATCCGCCACGAAGCAGTTCATGCCTTTCCTGGAAGAAGAGTTTCCGCGACTGGTCAAACAGTACCGCAAACTCTACGCTCACTCGGCCTACCTGAATGGGGATTACAAAGCCCGCATGACGAAGCTTCTAGCGGAACTGCGCGCCCGCTATGGCCTCGAGGGCAATCACGGCGAACCGCCACCGGCCGCGAGACACCCCCAACTGGCGTTGCCCTTCGAGGCGTTGGATGGAAGCGCCGCAGTTCGTCGACCGCTCACGCCCTGCAGCTGAAACAAGCGCGTGTCAAAGTCCTCTTCATGGCCGAAACATCGCTTTGGAGTTACGGGGTGGGTGGCAGTGCCGCTGCAGCAGGCGGCATAGCCGTTGGTTGCCGATCCCTCGGAATTGGCTTGCCCCTTCACGGAGCCCTGCGGCTAAGAAGCCTGAAGTTGAAAACTCGTGGCGAATGAGTCATCCTCACTGATCGCCTCGGCTAGTATTGTGCAGAATGAGTCTGGCGAGAGTGAGGATTGCCTTTGACGCGCGGCGTTCAGGACACTTCGAAAGACCTTAGCATGAGGCTCTTTGAAGAGGCCTATTACACTCACAGTAAAAGACTTAGAGCAACGCTAGGACTCGAACTGGTCACCTGGGGACGGCATCCTGTTTACCACAGTTGCCGCCGCTACCGCGCCAATATTCGCACCGTTGGGAGTTTATGCCCGCTTCAGAGTGAGGGGAGGTAAGAACTATGAGCACAAGTTGTGAGCAACGGGGTCCTCGGCTGAGCGTGGAAGAGTTGCGCACTGCCGCCGCCGAGATGCGTGCCTTCGATATAATTGACATTTTTGCCGCTGGCTCGGGCCACCCCGGCGGCACACTTTCCATCATGGACATTGCTGCCGCCCTTTACCTTCGGGTGCTGAACCATGACCCAGAAGATCCTGCCTGGCCCCACCGCGACCGCGTTTTCTGGTCAACCGGCCACAAGGCGCCGGCGCTTTACGTGGCCTTGGGTAAAGCCGGGTACTTCCCTCTGGAGGACACGGTCCTGCTGCGCCAGCTTGGCTCAGGCTTCGAGGGCCATCCCAACTGGCTTGAACTCCCCGGCGTGGAAATCTCCAGCGGCTCGCTGGGGCAAGGGCTGGGAGTCGCGGTGGGCAATGCCCTGGCGGGAAAGCTGCTGGGCCGACCCTATCGCGTGTACTGCATCATGGGGGACGGCGAGCAGCAGGAAGGCAGCATCTGGGAAGCGGCCATGGCTGCAGGCCATTATAAGTTGGATAATCTCTGCGGCATTATTGACAAGAATGATCTGCAGATCGACGGCTGGGTGCGTGACGTCATGAATGTGGACCCGCTGGCGGAAAAATACCGGGCCTTCAACTGGAACGTGCTGGAGATCAATGGGCACGATATGGGCGAGATTCTCGAGGCCTTGGAGAGCGCGCGGGCGAGCGACCACGTGCCGACTCTCATCATTGCCCACACCGTGAAAGGCAAGGGTGTGTCCTTCATGGAGAACGAGGCGGGCTGGCACGGCGTGGCGCCCAACCGCGCCCAGTTTGAAAAAGCCATGGTGGAGCTGGCCACGCCCTCGCTCCCTGGCGTGCGCGTCGAGGCGTTGCTTGCCAGGGCCGCTGAATATGGCGCGCAGGTCGCGCGCAAAACCAAGGACGCCCTGCCGACCTCCCGCCGCGATTACTGGTGGAATGCAGGCTCGACGATGAAAGTGGATATGGACGCGACGCGCATGGGATTCGGGCGCGGCCTAGAAAAAGCCGGCGCCGATGAGCGCGTGGTCACGTTGCACGCCGATATTTCGGGCTCCATCCGCATCACGGATTTCGAGGCCAAGCACCCGGAGCGCAAGCACCGCGTCTTCAGCGTCGGGATTGCCGAACAGAATATGATGGAGGTCGCCGCAGGGCTCGCAAAGGAAGGGTTCATCCCGGTGACAGGCACCTACGGCGTGTTCGCCTCGGGCCGCTGCTGGGACCAAATCCGCACCACGATCTGCTACTCGAACCTGAACGTGAAAATTGCCGGGGCGCACGGCGGCATCTCCGTGGGCGCGGACGGGGCAACCCACCAGGCGCTGGAAGAGATTGCACTGATGAGTATCCTGCCCAATATGCACGTGCTGGTGCCCTGCGATTCGCTGGAGACGGAGCGCGCCACACTCTCCAGCCTGCTCGACCTGGTTGGGCCGGCTTACATTCGCTTTGCGCGCGAGGCTACGCCTGTCGTCACCACTCCGGCGACCCCCTTCCGATACGGTGTGGCCAATATCATTCGCTATCGAGGCGAGAAGCCGCGCTTCTTGGACGCCTTCGAGACTTTTCTCTCTACTGATTACGCGGACGAAGATGAGGTGGCATCTATCATCGCCTGCGGGCCGATGGTACCCGAGGCCATGCGCGCCGCCTGGCTGCTGAAGGAGGAATATGGGCTCGAAACGCTGGTTGTGAACATGCACACGGTGAAACCGCTCGACGTGGGGGCGCTGGTGCAGGCCGCCGACCATACGCGCTTGATCGTCACTGCCGAAGAGCACCAGGTGGGAGGATTCGGAAACATCGTGGCGGGCACCATCCTGCAACATCGCAAGAATTACGAGCACCCTCTGCTGTTCGATATGGTCGGGGTCAATGACCGGTTCGGACTCTCCGGCAAACCCTGGGAACTGGTTCAGGAGTTCGGGCTGAGCGCCGAACATATCGCCGCGCGCGTCTTGCGGCTTCGCGAGCGCTTGCAGGGCCGCGAGGAGCGCGCCTCGGCAGCGTGAGTTCTTGCCGGGTGTTCAGCGCTGCCCCGTCAAAGTCGGGAGAAAAGCGGCTCTGCCGCGCCCAATGTTACGCCTCAGGAACTTTGACGCGCCCCTGGCCTGGTGCGTTCGATATCTGGTTGCATTTGCGGGTACCTGATATGATTCATCCAGAATGGCGATTATGACCTTTGATCGAATTACTGTGGACCCCCAGCAGTGCGATGGCAAGCCCTGCATTCGCGGCCTGCGTATCCCTGTTCACCTGATTCTCAGGTTCCTGGCCAACGGGAAGACTCCCGCCGAAGTCGTCGCCACTTATCCGGAACTTGAGCCGGCTGACATTCAGCAAGCCATGAAGTACGCGGCTTGGCTTGCCAGCGAGAAAGGGCCCACTCTTCTGAATCTCGAGTCCTGAATCCTAAATCCTGTTCTTTCTGACCCAAGTCCCGATCCGCTCCAAAGCCCTGTGAATGTTCTCCACGGAATTAGCGAAGGAGAAGCGCAGATACCCTTCGCCCCATTGTCCAAATGCGGTCCCGCCCAGGCACGCCACTCCGGCTTCGTTCAGAATAGTGTCTGCCAATATACGGGAATTCCACTTCGTTTCCTTGATATTTGGAAAAACGTAAAAGGCGCCGCGTGGTTGCCGGCAACTGAAGCCCGGAATGCGGTTCAAGCCTTCGACGATAACGCTCCGGCGCCGCCGGAATTCTTCCCGCATGACGCCCACGGAGCTTTGATCGCCTCGCAAGGCCTCGATCCCTGCAATCTGACTGAAGCTGGCGGTGCAGGAGTTGCAATTGGTCATCAACTGCGCCACCCACCGCGCCAAGTCCGCCCGCATCACCCCCCAGCCCATCCGCCAGCCGGTCATGGCGTAGGTCTTGGAGAACCCGTTCAGAATGATCGTCCGGTCCTTCATACCTGGAAATTGCGCCAGGCTCGAGTGCTCGCCTTCGTAGATGAGTCGATGGTAGATTTCGTCGGAAAGTACTGGAATCTCGCGCCCCGCAAGTTTGTCTGCAAGAGCTTTCAGGCCTTCACGGCCGATCACCCCGCCGGTCGGATTCTGCGGGCTGTTCAGGATGATCAACCGCGTGCGGTCTGTAATCTTGTCAATGATTTCTTCCATATCCGCATCGAAGTTCTGTTCCTCACGCAGTCCATAAGGAACGGCCTTTGCCCCCACGAAGTTGATCATGGATTCATAAATGGGGAAGCCGGGATTGGGGTAAAGAACTTCATCGCCCCGCTCTGCCAGCGCCAGAATGACAAAGAACATGATGGGCTTGCCGCCTGGCGTGATGACCACTTCATTGGGATCAACCGGAACCCCCAAATATTGCGTTGTGTACTCAGCCACAGCTTCCCGGAGCTGAGGCAAGCCGGCAGAAGGCCCGTAATGCGTCCAACCGTCGCGCAGAGCGCGGGCGGCAGCCTCCACAATATTGGCAGGAGTAGAGAAATCAGGCTCCCCAATCTCCAAATGAATGATCTCTTTCCCCTGTGCTTCCAGTGCTCGGGCGCGTACCAGGACTTCGAAAGCAGTCTCGGTGCCCAGCCGGGACATACGCTCGGCCAGGTGAATCTCCTTTGGCGTGATTGTACTCATTATGACCTCTCCTCCTCTTCACAAGTCAAAAGTCGATAGTCGAAAGTCGAAATCCGAAATTCGATAATAGAAACTGGAAAGTCGAGAATAGAAACTAGACGGAATAACTCTCAAGTTCCAGTTTCGGTTCTCCATTTTCGAACTTTCAGTGCCCAATTTCCAGTCCCAATTAACCAGGGCTTCCAAATGTTTGGTTTTGAGTTATGAGTTTCCACACTCGAGTTTCGCTTTTCGAATTTCCGCCTTACGGGTGGAGCAGGATTTTGCCGAAGAACTCTCGGCTTTCCATTTTCCTTTGGGCGGCCGCGGCCTCCTGAAGCGGGAAAGCGGAATCAATCACGGCCTTGAGATTGCCCCGGGCGATTAATTTAAGGGCCTCCAGCAGTTCTGCCTTTCCGCCCATAAAAGAACCCAGGATGGCGCGTTGGCGGCCAAACAGGCCCTGCAGGTTAAGCTTCACTTCTCCGCCGCTGGTCACGCCGCAGGTCACGAACCGGCCATAGGTGGCGAGAGAGTTGAAGCATTCTTCCCAAATGGCAGCGCCCACGTGCTCGACAATCACGTCCACGCCGCGCTTTCCCGTAAAGCACCTGACTTCTCTGGAAATCGATTGCTGGCTGTGGTTAATAACTTCGTCGGCGCCGAGGGCCCTCGCTTTCTCGAGCTTCCAATCCGCCCCGGCAGTGGCAATCACGCGCGCGCCCACTGACTTGGCGATTTGGATGGCAGCGCTGCCCACGCCGGAGCCGCCCCCAATCACCAGCACATCCTCACCCGGCTTGAGCTGAGCGCGAGTAAACAACATGTGCCAGGCGGTGAGAAAAACCAGCGGGACTGCGGCAGCCTCATCAAAACTCAGGTCACCAGGGATGGGAATAACATTGACCTCCGGTGACTTTACATACTCCGCATAGCCGCCGTCCACGAAAACTCCGAAAATCGTATAGCTTCGGCAGGCGCTATCCAATCCTTTGAAACACATCTCGCACTGCCCGCAACTGATCCCGGGGCAAAGCAGGACGCGCTCACCGGCCTTCACACGCTTGACCTGCGAGCCCACTTCCGCCACTTCGCCGGAAATGTCGCTGCCCAAAATATGGGGGAGTGGTAGCTGCCAATCGCCGACCCCTCGCCGGAGCCAAAGGTCCAGATGATTCAAAGCGCAAGCCTTCACCTCCACCAGCACTTCGTTAGCCTGGATTTTTGGCTCCGGCGCTTCTTCGTATTTCAGCACACCAATGTCGCCGTGCTCGTGGAATCGGACTGCATGCATGGGTCAACCTCCGCATACAAAAGTACCATTCCTTAACACAACAAAAAAGGTAATATACGGTAGTGTGATTGGTCTGGAGTGCGGCAGCTTGCTGCCGCTTTGATCCGGCGAGCTTGCTCGCGGCCTCAGCTACCCAAGCACTGCGCAGGGGTACACGGCCAGCAAGCTGGCCTGAGCCAAAGCGGCAGTAAGCTGCCGCACTCCAGAGCCCCTGCGGCGCGTCGTGCCTCTGACCACTATGAGTCTGAATACGTCACTCGAAGCCCAAGCCAAGGTTGATTCAGCGTCGGACCCTTCCGCGAAAGTTGGAGCGCCGCTTGACCGCGTTGATTTGGCGCTTGCGGCCATCCTCGTGCTAGTCTTGCTGGCCCTGTTTTGGAGGGTCATCTTTACTCCTTCCATGCTGTTCTTTCGCGACATCTTCAATTACACCTATCCCTGCGCCCGCTTCGTTCAACAAATGTGCCGGCACGGCGAATTGCCCTATTGGAATCCTTACTTGAACTGCGGACAGCCGCTGCTGGAGAACCCAAACCTCCTGTTTTTCTATCCCTACACGCTCTTCATCATCCTTTTTCCTATCGTTTTCGCTTACCCTCTGTTTTACGTCGTGCACTTCGCGCTGGCGGGTATCGGCACATTCCTCCTGGCGCGGCGCTGGGGACAGAGCCGCCAAGCCGCTTTCTTTGCCGGCTTTGTCTTCGCCTTCAGTGGCCCTCTGCTGTCGCTGGGAAATCTTTACAACCACGCGGCCTGCGCGGCCTGGATGCCCTGGGCGCTGCTGATGACGGACCGGGCCGTTCGAGGCTGCCACGTAGCGCGGGCGTCTCGCCCGCAGTGGCTGGAGCGTCTCGCTCACGCGCGCGGGCAGGATGCCCGGGGCACAGCGGGCGAGACGCCCGCGCTACAGAAAACGGTCCGCCCCTGGATTCTGTTGACACTGGTTTTCTCATTGCAGTTCCTCGCCGCTGAGCCGTTCACCCTGATCACCACCTTCATCTTGTGCCTGGCGTATGCGCTCTACCTGGCAGGGACGCAGCGCCCCTTGGTGTCTCGGTCAAATCTGCGGATCTTAGCCGGATTCACACTGGTTGGGTGCCTCATGCTGGCGCTGTGCGCCATCCAGTTTCTGCCTTCGCTAGGGCTCTTGAGCAACTCATACCGGGGAGCGCAGGGTTTACGGTCCGGCGAGACGTCAAATTGGTCTCTCCACCCTCTCTTGTTGATGGAAATGCTGGTGCCTGATTTCTACGGGCCCGCCTTGATCTCGCCGACGAGTTGGAATGCCCTTACGGAGGACGGCGCCAGCCCCTACTTCATCTCTATTTTCATGGGGTTCGTGCCCCTGTTCTTCGCCCTGGTTGGCTGGGCCTTCGGACGGGACCGCCGCCGCAACTTTGTGGCCGGGGCCGCGCTATCGATTCTGCTGCTCTCCTTCGGCCACTTTACACCGCTCTTTTCCCTCGCTTACTTGCTCGTCCCGTTACTCTCCCTGGTGCGGTTTCCCGTAAAGCTGCTGGTCCCCTTTGTTATGCTCGTCGCCATCCTCGCCGGATGGGGATTGGACGCACTCCGGGGAGAAGCTGCCTGCTGGCAGGCGCGGCGCAAGCGTGCCCTCTTTCCACTAGGGTTCCTGCTGGGGTGCTGCTTGTTGATTTGGACGGCTGCCTGCGTTGTGCCGGATCTCGCTCTGGGACCCACGGAGTGGGCGCTCCTCCGGCAGGGCCGTTCAGCGAATGAAGCCTCCCAAATGACGCAGTTCCTGGCAGGCATCTTGCGGCTTTATTTACCCGGAGTCGCCGGCTTCCTTCTCGCCGGGTTCCTGCTCCTAATCGGCCTCATGCAGAACAAGCGCTGGGCGCGTATTGGCGTGCCAATATTCGCTATTCTTGGGATGATCCAGCTTGTTGCGGCGGGCTTCCGCGCCAACCCCACGGTCCCTCCCGGCTTCTACGATTATGTGCCTCCCGTTGTGTCTCGGTTCGAAGGTTCGCCAAGGACCTACCGCGTCGCTTCGGTCACCCGCTTTTCTAAGGCGCCATCGAGCGACCTTCAGGGATACGTCAATTTTCAACCCATCCCCGAGGCCGCTGCGATCTCACCTATTGCGCAGGGGGTATTGCGGCAGAAACTCGTATTGGCCACGGGATCAATGGTGCAACGTGTCGAGGGAACCCTGAACCTGGATTTCGACGATCGCTCACTACCTCCGTTTCTTTACGACGTATGGATTTACATCCTTCGCCAAGCGTCAGACACTCTGCGGATCGACTGCGTGCTGGGTCGCACTAATGTGAAGTACATCATTCGCCCAACCCAAGATACTTCAGGCGCAAAACTGGTCAGCGAAATCTTCAACGGTTCTCCGCAACCGAGCTACCTGTACGAGAACCCTTACTTCGTGCCTCGTGCCTACGTGGCAGGCACGTCCATTTTCACGACCAGCCCGCTCGAGACGCTCTCGCGGATGGCCTCACCGGGATTCGATGCCTTGGAAAACGTGATCTTGGCCGCAGACCCCGGCGCCTCTCCCGCCGTCCAGGCCTCTGGTCCCGCAGGCCGGGTTGAAATCACCGAACACCAGCCCAATACGGTGACGCTGCGAGCCGATCTAACGCGACCGGGCTACGTCGTCTTGCTCGACCGCTACGATTCCAACTGGCACGCGAGGATTGATGGCCGGGAAGTACCGGTGCTGCGCGCCAATCAGGTCTTCCGGGCCGTCTACGCTGAGCCCGGTCAGCACGTGATTATCTTTTTTTACCGCCAGCAGGGCATGCTGGCTGGCATGTTCATCTCGGGCATCGCGATTGTGGTTTGTGTATTGATTTACTTGCGAAACCCTGTTTCTATTATTCGGTGCGGACCTAGCCCGTAGAAATCTCGCCCGCAGGGCGCGGCGGCATGCGATCATTATGGTAAGGTTACGAGATCGATGACGGATTCCGGCGAATCAAATCGCACGACGGAAACGGCCCATCTCGCAAGAGGCTGGGTTGCCACCGGAGTTTTCCTTGTTGTTCTGGTCACTTACGTTCTGTCCAGCCCGGGCAGGATCGACGTCTTTGATGGCCAAGCCCGCTACGAAGTGGCTTATAATTGGCTCCTGGCAGGACGTCCAATCATCCGTGAACCCGTCACTCGGTTCTTGATGGGATTCCGTGGCCGCCATAACCTTACTTACTCTCATTATGGCGCAGGGGGTTCACTCTTTGCTATCCCCTTGGTCTGGATGGGAACATGGAATGATGATCCACCTGGCGAAACCAGCCGATTCTTGTTCTCCCTCGCCTGTTGTGTTTTCGGCGCGCTCACTTGTGCGGTTCTTTGCCTGTTTTATCTCGAATTGGACATCTCTTTGCCGCGGGCGCTGGCGTGGACGTTCGTCACGGCTTTCACCACAATGCTCTGGCCTGCCTCCACAACGACTTTCGACAACGCGCAACACGCGTTTTTCGTCATTGGCAGTTTGTATTTGGGATTCTTGAGCGCCAAACGCCAATCCCGGCTGCTGGCGGCGACGGGCGGGTTCGTGGCCGGCATTTTGCTCCTGTACCAGGAATACTTCCTCCTCATACTTCCTGCACTGGCGATATCCACCTTGAGCTGGTCTCACGCCGGGATAATGGCTGACAGCCAAGACCCCATGCAGGGCAAGCAGCATCCTAGGAAGTCGCTGGCCTGCCAACTGAGGCAAGGCGCGCGAGCCGTCGGCGCCGTAATTCGCTCCGCCTGTCAACAAGCAGGACAGACGCGCGAATCTTGCCTGCGCTTCCTTTTGTTCCTTACCTCGACCTCGGTTGGCGCAATCTTGTATCTCGGATACAACAATCTGCGATTCGGCTCCTTTTTTCAAAACGGCAACCTCGCTTACGCCGCCAAATATCATTACCCCACGTTCGGAAACCCGATTGCCGGATTTCTGACGCTTCTCGCCAGCCCGGGAAAGAGTGTTTTTCTGTATAGCCCACCTATCATCTTAGGACTTTGGGGATTTCGCTGTCTCTGGCGTCGCAAGCCAGAGCTCGGAGCCGCGATTTTGGCAACAAGCACAGTCTTGGTGTTATTCATATCTTGCATCACTTTCGCAGGGGGAGACTGGTGCTGGGGACCACGATACATGGCGGCCCTTCTGCCTCTTTGGGCACTAGCGTTCCCGTTCGTGTCTCTTCGGGGCAGGCTTCGCCGAAATCTTGTGCTGGCGCTTCTAGCGGCAGGGTTGGTCGTCCAAGGGTTGGGGCTGAGCGTGGAAAACCAGCGATTCTTCTTCGAGAGGGCACTGAAGGATTTTTTCTGGGCTGACGATTCGTGGTATTACTTCAAACACAGTGCCCTCTTCGCTCGGGTTGGCGAGGTCGCATCGCTCGCGCACGGATTGCCTCCCGAGGCGCGTCCGTTTAACCCCATGACCTATCCCGCCCTTTCAACCTTTACGATCTTCGGGCCTCCTCCGAACGTGCCTCGACGCCTTACCCCCGAATGGATGCGCCAGTTTAAGGTCTTCTATCTTCCAAAACCATGGCCGATATGGATGTGGACCATCAAGCCGGAGCTTCGTGCAATCAATTTGGAGGCCTGCCTGGGGGCCCTCTTCGGAATAGCGCTGCTGGGCATTGCGCTCATTTTTCACGGATTCCAAATAGTCGCAAACCACCGGGCGCCCCAGGAAATCTTTGGGGAGAAAGAGTTGGCTCGCCCTGAGGCACTCACCATCGGAAAATAACTCATGAATCCTCGCACTACTCGATCTGATGCCCGTGCGCCCGACCTTGAGCTGACTATCCTTTTACCATGTTTGAACGAGGCCGAAACGCTGGAAACATGCATTCGGAAGGCTCAGGGTTTTCTTGAAACGAACCACATCCAGGGCGAAATCGTAGTGAGCGATAACGGCTCTCAAGACGGCTCGCAGGATATTGCGCGCCGCTGCGGAGCACGGGTGGTTGACGCCCCGAAGCGTGGATACGGGGCGGCCATGATCCACGGCAGTTTCGCGGCCCGCGGCAAATTCATCATCATGGGCGACTCCGACGACAGCTACGATTTCTCGAACCTCATGCCTTTTCTTCAAAAGCTTCGGGATGGGCAGGACCTCGTGATGGGCAACCGGCTTGCCGGCGGCATCAAGCCTGGAGCGATGCCCTGGATGAACCGTTGGGTTGGAACTCCCGTGTTGTCGGCCCTCGGCCGGCTTTTCTTCCACTGTCCGGTGGCAGACTTCAACTGCGGCCTGCGCGGTTACTCAGTCGAGGCCTTCCGAAAGATGGACCTGAGGGCCATCGGCATGGAATTTGCCTCGGAGATGATTGTGAAGGCGACGCTGCTGAAGATGCAAATCGCTGAGGTTCCGACGACCCTAAGCCCGGACGGGCGCTCGCGGCCGCCTCACCTTCGCCCCTGGCGGGATGGGTGGCGCCACCTTCGATTCATGCTTCTGTACAGCCCACGCTGGCTCTTTCTTTACCCGGGATGCCTTCTGATGGCCGTCGGCTTAATTGTTGCCTTGTTGTTGTTGCCCCATCCAAGGGCCTTGGGCCGCGTTACCTTTGACATTCACACTTTATTCTTCGCGGCCATGGCGGTCCTGGTCGGGTTCCAGGCGATTCTCTTCGCCGTGTTCAGTAAGACCTTTGCCATCACCGAGCGCTTGCTCCCCCGCGACCCCAAAATGGATAGGTTGCTGCACTACTTGCAACTCGAGTCGGGGCTGTTAGTTGGGCTCGCACTGATCGCCTACGGAATTGGAGGAGCAATCTATGGTGTGAAAGCATGGGAGATGCATGGTTTTGGCCCTCTGCTCCCCACGCGCGTCATGCGGATCATCATCCCGGCGGGAACTTCGCTGGTCCTCGGGTGCGAGGTCATCCTTTCGAGTTTCTTCCTCAGCGTTCTGGGGATGGGCCGGAAATAAGCGCGGGATCTTCGCTTCTGACTGTGCCGTCTATGCTGGAAGCTCCCAGCGCTGAAAACCCCGCTGGCGATTGCATTCGGGGGCGGCCAGGGGTATGTTGTCAGGCGGGCCGGAGTCCATAATGGCGGTTACGGTTCACTTTATATAGCCTATAGGAGTAACAACGAACGTACTTAGAACCTGGAGGAGGTAGCCCATGAAACCATCTCTAAGGGCTTCGGCGCTGGTCATCGCTGTTGCCGCGCTCCTGTTTCTCTATGCCTTGCCCGTATGCTTGGCCGGGCAAAGTTCGGCGACAGCAGGAGAAGTTGCTAAGCCCAATCCGACTCAATTCCACGTAATGTATTACCACGGTCCGGTGGGGATCACCATTGGCTGGTTGACGGTTGGAAATGGCATGCTCGAGTTCAGCGACCCAAAGGGAAAGCAATCGTTCGAAATCCACGTTTCCGATATCGAAGAATTGGAGGACAGGTCCGGCGGCTACAGGATCCGCCAAGTTCGGATCAAAGTGAAGGGCAAGGGAAGTTACGACCTTGACAATATCACTGCATCAGGTGAGAAAAAGAATGACAGAGAACGGGCAGCGTCTTTGATCGATCGTATTAAGGAGGAACAACTCGCTCAGCCATTGCCGGGCGCTCAGGCATTGCCGGCGGAGCCGCGTCCGAGTGTCCCACCCGTTACCAAGACCTCGGAGAGCTCAGAACCAACTCGTTTCAGAGTGGGTCACGGGCACGGCTTGACCGGGGTGGACAAAGGTTGGATCAGCATCTCAGATGGGGTCGTTCATTTTCGCGCCGACGCGGAGGATCAAACATTCGACTTCCGTGTCGATGAAATACAAGAAGCGAAATCTTCCTATGGATTTCTAGCCGTGAAATTGAAAAACGGCAAGAAATATAACTTCGTGGTGTACGATGACGCGGGCCAAAACCAGGTGCCTCCCGACTCTCTTAGTGACGCCATCCGAAGGGCCGGCGCCAAGGACTAACCCTGCGGTTGCTTAGGTCTTCTCCCTCTACTCTCTCTCGCCTGATATAGGTAGTGCTTATCGGGCACCAAGAACACACCAGATAACAGCCCTCTCTCCTGGGGAGAGAGTCGCGATCCCGCAGCCGCGGGAGAGCCCGGTGAGGGGTCCTTTCTCTTCGAGTGAGGTTAGACTCCCGTCCAACTTACGGATTCGGATTGAAGGGTCGGAGAACGCGGAAAAGCCCGTTTGGGTTGCAACCGCCGGGCCGCGCTATGCCTTCCTGCCCCTGGGAATGCTGACACGGTAGTTTATCCCGCAAGGTCGTTGACAACATTCTGACCCACGCGATTTGCGTTGGCCATCAGGGTCAGCGTCAATCCTTTTGCAGGCAAGTAGGCTAATGCGGCGCCGTCCGCAATGTAAACCTGACGCGTACCCCGAAGCCGGCCGGATGGTTCCGTAGTGAGAGGTTTCTCTTCGCCGCTGATCGGAAGCAGGCTTGCATAATGGACACTTGAACCGCAACCCGGCTCGACAGAGCGCAAAGGCAAACATCCTAGCCGGCGCATGAAGCGCCTGAGGACTTTCACTCCCGCCTTGGCCTGGCGCACGGCCTCGCCCGAAGGCTCGTACTCAATGTGAAGATAATCCTGGCCATCGTTCTGTCTGCGGCGCAACGTGCAAGTCTTGCCCGCTGTCTGGTAGTCCTCAAATTGAACGACGAAGACGACCATGCTTGCCAGAAGTGAACCCATCGTGCGTAACGACTCCCGAAAAGGCAAGGGGGATTCTTTGAGGAGTTTGTACAGGAGCAAGGAGCGGCACGAATAGAGTTGTGCCTGGACCAGATGGTCACGGTCTCCGCTGGGATCATAAATAATCGTCAGTTGCGCCAGACTGTGACAGCGGTCTTTCGGAGATTTCCCGAGGCTCGGATAGTGCAGGCAAGGAATGTACAGGTGCATGTTGCACGTCAGGGGGACCGGCACATCGTACTTTCCCAGTGACCGCAGGACGATCCTTCCGGTGCCGAGCGCTCCGGCAGCAAGAATCAGCCTGCGAGCTGTAAAAACCTCTTGCTCGTCTCTCGCCAATGACTTTGCACGGACGCTGATCCCTTCTTGTTCTTCCGTAAAACTCTCCACCAAACGACCATCCCGGTATGAAAAGTTTTCGTGCCGCTCGAGCTCTTTCACAGTCGTATCAGGATTGTAAACACTGCGGCCCCTATTCGACCAAAAATCCATATCATGGTAAGGCTGGGCTTCGCGCTCTCCCAGCGGTTGAGAAAGCGTGGCCATCAACGGGCGCCCCATGTTGACGCCCTCCCCTTGGAACTCCTCTCTCCGCCTCTCGTATCGCGAGAGAATCATCTCTGCGTTGTGGTCGATTTCAAGGGCTGGAAGGAGAGGCTGGATGACGCCGCGAAGCGGCCCCAGATCATCTAGGCACCCGCTAATGCCGATTCGCTTGGCAACAACCTCATAGTGTGGCCGCAATTCTTCCGGCACAAGACCGGCATTCACCAACTCATTGTCCAAGAAGGGAAATGCAACCGCGCCCCACGCTCCCCCCAAGCCTCCTTTTGCAAAACTCTCCACTGCCTGAAAAGAACGGGATACGACCGGGGTCATAACCTGAGTGTTGCGTACGACATATTGCCGGGGAGGCGTAATCTGGGGAGCGGCGCCCAGAGGGTCTAAGGAAATACCTTCGAACTGATCGCCCAGGAAGTAGCGGTGTTGATACGGGTCGGTCCTACGAATCTGTGTGAAGGACTGCTGGGGAATCAACGACTCGTAAGTTGTATCCCGATAGCCCACGTCAAGCATCAACACAGAGCGGCCGCTCTCGACAAGTGGGTAGGCAGCATGAACCGCGCTGGGTCCTGAGCCCACGACGATGATATCCGCAGAGAAATTGCTCATGACTTCTGTGCAATCCAAAAGACGGGGATTCCCAGGACTACCTTGATGGCACTGCGGAACCCTCGCCAGGTCAGCCCGCAGGCGAGAACAAAGGGATGCGATGGTTCAGATAAAAAGAAGCCGGCATAAGCGGGGGTGGCCTCCAAAATCGCCGTCATAAGGAGTAGCTTCTTGCGCAGAAGCGACTTGCGTTTCAGAATACCCGCCGCGGCATCGAGAAATGGTAAAGCACGGGGGTGGCGGCGAACGAATCGCAACTCGGCTCCTTCCTTTCCGGATTTTTCTTCTGGAACAAGAACCCGGCTGGCTGCAATGTAGCGATCAACCAGTTCCTTTGGAGGTACCTGGTCGAGCAAATAGCGTGTGAAGAGCAGGCATTCTGCTGACAGATCCGCATCGGCAGGAGCAGAATATTGCTCTTCTTTTCGGCCTGAACCGTTAACCGCTTGGCTGAGTTCTGTCTGTCCGAGGACCTCCCTCAGTCCGCAGTCGAAGTCCAAAGGATGGAATCCCAAATCGGCTATTGCCGGACCAATATTGATGTTCGTATTCTGGTTAGAACCGAGGACGTTACTTACGGTGACCGGTGATCTGGGCAGAATCGCAACCAGGACCTTGGCCGCCATCACCGCAATGCCGAAAGGAATGTGCAACTTGGGGCGTTTCAGGTCTTGTCGGGCGGCAATTGCATTCACAAAGTCGTCGAAAGTGACCAGGTCAGGGCCGCCTATGTCGTAACTCTTCCCTACCGTCTGATCACGCTCTATGCACAGGCAAATGGCCTCTGCAACATCTTCTACGTAAACCGGAGCGCTTATCCATTTGCCGTCCCCAAGTATGGGGACAATGGGAAGCTGGTTCACAAACTTGAGCACAGTTCCAAACACGCCGCTCTTCTCTTCCCCATAAACGACGCTGGGGAGTAGCGTCGTAACTCGGAGGCCGGAATTCTCGAATACCAGATCAGCTTCCCTCTTCGTTTGTGCATAAATGCCCTTTCGCGCGGTCTTCGCCGATTGCGAACTGATATTGATAATCCTCGCGCACCCAGCTCGCCTGCAAGCGTCAACAAGGCGCCTCGCACCGCCAACATTCACATCGGCACTCCATTTCTCGTCAGCCTTGGCGGCCGCAAGGTGAACAATCACATCAACGTCTTTGAGAGCGTTTACTAACGAACCCCGGTCGCAAAGATCAGCGCGGACTACTTGGAGTCGCTCCTGAATAGAGAAAGGAAGAGGATGCGAAGCCCGCACCATTGCTTTCACGCTCCAGCCACGACTCAACAGACGTCTCACTGTGGGTTTCCCAATGAAGCCGCCTGCCCCCGTCACTAAAATGTACTTGTCGCTCGCCAAATCCATCACACCGCCTCACGATCGCCAAATATTGCACCTGCTCATCCGCCATTCCTGAAAAGAACGGCCTTGACAAATCGATCAGCCAACTCAACGGCCAGTGTGAAGGTCATCTGTCGTTTTGCCATACGCACATAGTACCGTATTTGCAAACTAATGGGCTCGGCAAATGCTGATATGGGTAGCGCTGACCCCGCATCGCGATGTCAGCAGGGCCCGGAGCAGGAAAATGCCCACCCTGCAAGCGTGGGGTCGGCGCTACAAAGCGGGTTTCACGTCACTCCCACAACGTCGGCGAGTTGTTCGGCGGCATAGCGAACCTGCTCATCCGTCATTTCGGGAAAGAACGGCATGCTCAAGACTTGCTCACAGGCACGCTCGGCATGAGGGAAACTTCCCGGTCCAAATCCGAGCGTAGCGAAGGCAGGCTGCAAAGGCACGGGACGAGGATAGTGGATGGCGGTGTACACTCCGCGCGCCTCGAGGGCCGCGCGCACGGCATCACGCCGCTCAACGTAAACCACGAATAGGTGGTACACCCTTTCATCTCGCGGATCATCCGAAGGAATCTCCACGTTGGCGCCCTTCAACACGCTGCGGTAGAGAGCGGCGATTTCCTTTCGGCGCGCGTTCCATTGTTCCAGCCGCTTCAGCTTGACCCGTAAGACAGCGCCCTGGAATCCGTCCATACGGTAGTTGTAGCCGATCCTCTCATGGGTGTAGGGTCCGCTCTGGCCATGGTTGCGCAGCGAGTGCACAAGTTCGGCGATTGCTGCGTCATTCGTCGTGAGGGCGCCACCTTCACCGTAGGCGCTTAGATTCTTGGTCGGATAAAAGCTGAAGGCCGCAGCATGGCCAATGTTTCCCACGCGCCTGCCCTGATAACGCGCGCCGTGAGCCTGGCAGGCATCTTCAATGACCACCAACCCGTGTTTTCGCGCGATTTTCAAGATCGCGTCCATATCGGCAGGGCGTCCGTACAAATGAACCGGAAGGATGGCCCTGGTCCGGCCGGTTATGGCGCGCTCGATCAGGGTGGGATCCAGATTCCCTGTCTTCGGGTCGATGTCCACAAACACCGGCTTGGCGCCCGTGTAGCAAATGGCTTCGGCGGTGGCGATGAACGTGTTCGAAGTGGTGATCACCTCGTCGCCGGGGCTCGCCCCCAAAGCCAGCAAAGCCAGGTGCAGGGCGCTTGTGCCTGAGTTCAAGGCGACACAATATTTGACTTCGCAATAGGCGGCAAATTCCTTTTCAAACTCACTAACCTCTTCACCCAGGACAAATGACGTGTTACTGCACACTCGATCCAAGGCTTCCCGGATCTCATCGCGAAGGCTCGAGAATTGTTTTTTCAAATCAAAATAGGGGACAAGCATGTAGTTCCTCCGGAAGACAATCGACGAGTCGAGGGTCAAAAGTACAGTCGGCAGTCGAGGGTCAAAGCTAAAGAGTCAGAGAATGTTCGCGACCCCTACGCTCATCACTCATAGCTCGTCACTCGTCACTGTTCTAGGGACGGGGGACGTAGATAACACAATTGGGAGCCTTGACTGCCTCGACGTAGTACCGATCGACAGCGTCAAGCACATCGTCCGGGAACCGTTCACTTCGCTTCTGAGTCGCTGGGGCTTGAGTTTGGATAGCCCCGTATTTTTTCTCAGCAATTTGTTTCACGATCTCACTGCTGTTCAGTTTCCCAAGTCGGACGAGTCTGGCGCTGTTGAACGGATCAAGAACGTACGGCTTACCCGCGTCGTAACACAGGATTAAGCTCTCACATATAGCGGGTCCTGGTCGCGCGGCCAGGAATGATACCTCAGCGTCAAACTGCCTCTGCCAGTTCGGCAACTCGGATAGCATTCTTGGCACATTGACGCCCCAGGGGACAAACGTGAAGACCACACTCGAATAGAGCAAGACCGGCACCAGGAATCTCCACCGACCACCCTTCCCTAAACGGGGAATTGGAGCTTTCCACAATGAATCCAGGCAAGCACCCATAATGATCGACATGGCAAAGAGGTTCTCGAAATACCTATTCTGGGCAACCCCCGATCCTCCCCCAAAGACCACGCCAAGCAATAGCGAGGAGAAAAAATAGAAGCAGATCACACGCGCCTGCCTGCTATGAAGCTGCCAGATCGACCAAAAGAAAGAAATAGCAAGCGGCAGGCTTAGAGGGGAGTAATCCGCAAAGAATAAGTCGCGAAGTTGCTCAAATGAATAAGCTCTTGAAGTCAACAAGTGAGAAATGAAGAATCGACCCCCGACCAGCATGTTGACAGCGATCGACAAGGCCAAGAAAAAAACACCAAAGACCACGAATCGCACTGCTTTGCTTTTTGAGATTATGAAAAGGTCGCAGAGTACCGAAATAGGAGCTGCGAGGAGATTCTGCTTAATGTTGCCTCCCACAACAAAAAGAGAGGTGATCCCCGCGATCCGCAGCGTGCTCGGAACTGCCTGCAAATAGACCCACAAGCCGAAAAGGAAAAACGGAAAGGGGAGTATTTGCGGATCGTCCGCCCCCACGGAGGAATGCGCTACTGAGCAGAAGAGGCCGAGACAAAACGCACCTGCAAAAACCGAAGGCCCCCACCCGCCGGTCAGCTTCTTTACAATGAGCCCCACCAGAACGCACGAGACGAGAAGCGCGAGGAGAGAAAGTAAACGGCCTGTTAATAGGTAATCCCCGAAAAGACGCGACACATATCCAACGATGTAAAATGAAAGAAATGGATAATTGACCGTGGTCCAGCCATACTTCGGATAGTACAAGGGCAGATGCTGCATCGCCGCCTGGGTGTTGTAAACGTTCCACCCTTCGTTGTAATTGAACTCAAAACGATAAAAAGCGCGGACCATCGGAAAGTAGAGGGTGGCGAGAGAAAAAGCACAAAGAACTGCTAATGTAATCCACACCAATGCTTCGGCTATCGAGAAAGTTCCTTTCGAGGACAGCGCCTCGGTCGGGCCAGGCGTGCCACCCGTTTTGGGAATTGCCTTTGAGTCTCTGTGTTTGCGGCTATGTCCCATTCTCCACCCCTGGCGATTATGCACTCGACCGCCGTGGCTTGCGATCACAGTGCTTTCCCTGGCGATTCAGAAGCTGTGAAATAATCGAATATGGTCGTATGTCGCTAACGATTGCTGAATAATTTCGGCCGCGCAAAACCGGCTCCCGGGAATTATCTCACAGCTTCTTAGACAGTGGGGAGGGAGGAGAAGTTGATCTAAAGCACCGGATTGTGTCCGCCCGAAGTCGCTTCGGAATGGATTTTGGCAGTTAGTGTGCTAAACTTTGCCACCATGATCTCTATCGTGCTTCCCACTTACAATGAAGCCCGGAGCATTCAGGAAGTCCTGCGCCGGGCCTCCGAAGCCTTGCGGGAGGCCGGGGAAGACCACGAATTAATTGTCGTGGACGACTCGAGTCCGGACCACACCGCGGAGCTGGCTGAGGCCCTGACAAACGAGATTCCCGTGCGAGTTTTACGGCGGCCGGGACGACACGGCTTGGCGACCGCGGTTGTAGACGGTTGGAGCATCGCCAGAGGAGACGTGCTGGGCGTAATGGATGCTGACCTCCAACATCCGCCCGAAGTTCTGACCCGGCTCGCGAGGGCGGTTCAGGACCCCAACGTGGATGTGGCGATTGCCACCCGTTCCGGTCCGGGCGGAGGCTCAGCTGCAGACTGGCGTCGGATGCGGCGGCTGAGCTCATGGATGGCGAGGCATTTGGCGGCGTGCGTGCTTCCCCGGACGTTGGCCGACATCAGCGATCCCATGTCCGGAATGTTTCTGGTCCGCGCGCGGGCGCTCCAGGGAGTGCGGCTTGAACCCACGGGTTATAAGATCCTGCTGGAGGTCCTAGGCAAGGCTCATTACCGCGAACTGGTGGAAGTCCCCTTCGTGTTCCAAGCCCGAACCTTGGGAAGCTCCAAGCTTGGCATGCGAGAGTCCCTGCAATATCTGGCTCACTTGGCGCGGTTGGCCCGCTCCACCGGTCAACTGCGGAGCTGGGTCCGTTACGCGGTGGTGGGCTTCAGCGGCGCCGTCGTGAACGTCGGTGTATTGACGTTTCTGGCCGAGCGGCGCGCTTGGCCGGTCGGGTGGGCATTGGCGGTCGCCATCCTGCTCGCTTTGGTGAACAACTTCTTCTGGAACTGGCTTTTCACTTTTCGTACTTCGCAAGCCCTCAGCGTGGAACCTCGGGCCGGAATCCTCAGCCGGCTGTTCCATTACGGGAAGGTCTGCGCCACTGGAGTGGCGCTCAATGCCTCGCTGACGCTCTTACTGAATTGGTGGGGAGTACCGCTTCCCTTGGCCTCTGCGGCCGGCGTGACGCTGGGAGGCGCCTGGAACCTCTTCTTCAACGTACGGGCCATCTGGCGGAGTTGGGATTCGCCCACTCCCCGCCGCCACGGTCCGGTGTGGGACGACTCCGGCAACCGCAGGTTGGTTTCGACCGCGCACAACTCCTCGTCGCGCCAGAAGGGTGTGCTGGGCGGCATTCCGTAATGGGTCGGCACGCCATAATTCAAAATTGCTATAATGCATCCCATGTCCATCGCATGCTCGATAGGGGTTATGGCTTACAACGAGGAAGCCAATATCGCCCGGACGCTCGAGGCCCTTGTTTCGCAACGAACCGCAGGGGTAACCCTTTCGGAGATTGTAGTGGTAGCCAGTGGCTGTACTGACCGCACCGAATCTATCGTGCAAGATTGGGCAAGGCGGGACCCGCGAATTCGCTTGGTGGTGCAGCCGCGGCGCGAAGGCAAGGCCTCGGCAATCAATCAGTTTCTTCCGCAAGCACGGGAAAAAATAGTAGTGCTTTGCGGCGCCGATCTGCTGCCGGAGGCGAACGCTCTTGAAGAACTGGTAACTCCTTTCGCCGACCCGGCGGTGGGATTGACTGCGGCCCGGCCGGTGCCCGTCAACGACCCCGGGACCTTTATGGGGTTTGCCGCACATCTGCTCTGGAACTTGCACCACGAAGTCAACCTGCGCAGCTTCAAGGGCGGGGAGTTGATCGCATTCCGCAAGATCTTCGAGCAAATTCCTTTCCGCACGTCGGGGGACGAGGCGAGAATCGAGCCGATCATTCGCGGTCAGGGATATGAGGCACGCTACGTACCGACGGCCGTCGTCCACAACAAAGGTCCACTCACGGTTGGCGATTTCCTGCGCCAGCGCCGGCGTATCTATTCCGGACACTTGGATTTGCGCCATACGCTTGGCTTCACCGTAAGCACTATGAGCGGCTGGAGGGTACTGTGGATTTTACTGCCCAACCTTGATTGGCGGCCGCGGCCTTTTCTCTGGACGTGGGGTGTGGCGGCACTCGAAGCGTACGGGCGCTTCCTCGGCAGGCGCGACTACAAGAAACGACGCGACCACTCCGTTTGGGAAATCGCAGAGACAACCAAAGATCTCAAGGCAAGGGGATAGCGGCGACATGCATTCAATGGCTGGCGTTTTGCTGCGCGTTCCGCTGTTCAAGCTATACCGCCGGTTTGGCTGGCCGCCGATGCTGCCGCTCAACTTGACCCTCTCCCCTTCCCCTAAGTGCAATTCGCGTTGCCTCACTTGCAATATCTGGATGAAACGCGAGGACGAACTAACCCTGGAGGAGTGGGATAAGGTCCTGGCTTCCCTCGGCCAGACCCCCTATTGGTTCACGATCAGCGGTGGGGAACCGCTGATGTACCCGCACGTGGTCGAGCTCGCCCAGTTGGCGTACGAACACTGCCGGCCGGGTGTCATCAACGTCCCTACCAATGGAATCCTGCCTACGATCCCTGAGCGAGTGGAGCGCATTGCCCGGTCGTGTCCCAAAAGCCGGGTGATCATCAACCTATCCCTAGACGGGGTGGGGGAGAAGCATGACTTTATTCGTGGCGTCCCGGGCAACTTCAAGAAATCTGAGCAGTGCCTGGAGCAACTGCTGTCCTTGCGCAGCCGGCTGAGCAATCTGACCATCGGAATCCACTCGGTGGTGTCGGTCTTCAACGTGGGCCACCTGGGCGAAATCATCGCCTATGCCGACCAATCGGGCGCCGACCAGTTCATCACCGAGATTGCGGAACCTCGAGTGGAGCTTGACACGGTCGGATTGCCCATAACGCCCAGCCCTGAAGATTACGCGAAGGCCATAGATCGTGTAATCGCCTACGTGGAAAGCAGACGCTTCACAGGCATCGCGCGCATCACGGAAGCTCTGCGTGTTGAATACTACAAGCTGGTCAAGCGCATCTTGGACGAGGAAGACCAAGTGATTGCCTGTTACGCCGGGTGGGTCAGCGCCCACATCTATGCCGACGGGACGGTCTGGCCTTGCTGTGTGCGAGCCGACAATCTGGGCAATCTCCGCAATCATAAATATGATTTCAAGGAAGTCTGGTTTGGCGAGAAGATCAAAAAAGTACGCCGGAGTATCGCCGCGAAGGAATGTCACTGCCCGCTGGCCCGCGCATCTTATACCAACATGTTGCACGACATTCCGACGCTGGCGCGCATAGGCGCAAAGGTGTTGCGTCCAGGGTAGCGCGGGCGTCTCGCCTGCTGTGGCGCGGGCATCCTTGCCCGCGAGCCCTGGCGGGAGCGGGACGCTCCCGCAACACCGGGCGAGACGCCCGCGCTACGCCAAGTTCGAGATTCCTACAGAGGGGGACCCATGGGCTTCGATTGGTTGAACAAGTTCCAGCATGACATGGAGAAGGAACCGGACTACGCCGTGAGAACTTTGGCGGCCTACCGCCTGGGAATGAAGGCTAAGGGTCCCATAGTAGGCGTCTTGGTTCAGCCGGCGCCAAACTGCTGCGACGCGGCGCAGAAGCTGCCTGCCGGTAAAGTTTACCATCCTGACCAGGCTCCACTTCTGCCATTGCCGGACTGTTCCCAGGGCCACCGCTGCGGCTGCGTCTATCGTCCCGTGATGACCTATCAACAAGCTGAAGAAGGGTGAGCGTTTGCGCGCTCGTTATACAGAGTATATGACGGCGTGGCGGCAGGCGCCGCTCCGCTCAGCCGGCATCCGGCACGGCGTGATTATGTGGGCGGCCCTGATGTTGGCTGGCGGCCTGGACTATGGGGTCAACGTCTTAGCTGGCCGTTGGCTCCAACCCGCCCAGTACGGCATCTTTGTTTGCGTAGGGGCTATCCTGCAAGTGCTGGTTTACCTGTCGCTCGCCATCCGAAACGTTGTTGCCGTCTACACGGCGAAACTGGGCGTCGAAAGTGGCTCCTTCAAACAGGTGGGAGATTTCGTGCGGCGCGCGTGGCGCTGGAGCTGGTGGCGGGGTCTAATCGCGGCAGCGCTGATGGCCCTCATCAGCCCTTTCTTGGCGCCTCTGCTGCGCCTGCCTAACCCCTGGCCGCTGTGGGCGGCCAGCCCCATGATGCTGCTGTTCTTCGTGCGGCCGGTGACCGATGGGGCGCTTCAGGGGATGCAGGTCTTTGCGGGCTTGGGAGTGGTGCAGGTCACTCAATCGGTTCTGCGATTGTTCTTTGCCGCCGGGCTGATCTGGCTGGGATGGCAGGCCGTTGGGGCCATCGTCGCATTACCGCTTGCCTGTACCGTTGTCCTGATGTTGGCACTATGGTGGCTACGCCCCTATTTCCGGGCCCGCGGCGAGCTTCTTGCCCGCCCGGTGAGCTGGCACTACTCGTCTTACACTTTGTTGGGACTGGCAGCCTTTGGCGTCTTGGCGAACCTGGATGCGCTCTTTGTAAAGCACTTTTTCAACCCACGGATGGCAGGCAACTACGGGCCGGTGGTTACCCTGGCCAAGATAAGTTTGTTCCTACCCTTGGCGATCGGCATCATCCTTCTGCCCAAGGCGGTGCAGCGTCGAGCCCTGGGTCGAGATGCCCGACCGATCTTATTGCTGGCGCTAACGGGCGCGCTGGTCCCGGGGCTGGTTCTGACAATTTTCTATTCTCTGTTTCCTGGGTGGTTGGTGGGAGTCATATTCACCGCTGCCTACGCCAACCCCGGCATTGTCTTGGCACTGGCGAGCTTGGCCGCGAGTCTCTACGCCGGTTTGAATATCTGGCTGAATTACGCTCTTTCTCTGGAGCGCCCAGCGTTTATCTACGCCCTGGTGGGGGTTCTCGTTTGGCAAGGAGTGGGCATGTTTATGTTTGGCCGAGAGAATCTGGTTCACATGACAATGGTCATGGTCTCAGCCGGTGTGATAGGCAATCTTGCAGGCTTCATCACCAGTTGGCACATTGTACCCGCACCCAGAGCGGTCCGCGAAGAGGTCATCGGGCCATGAGGTCCCGTTCAGTACATGAAAGGGTGACGCGAAGCGATGGCTAAATACACTCTTAAGGACGCTGGCTGGTACATATTCATTCGTATAACTATCGGGAACATTCTGCACAATGCGGGGTCAGCGCTCGGCATAGGACTAGCCTCTTACCGCGAGCCGACGAGAGTTGGGACCATGCGAACTATACGCGAGCTCAAAAGGCGGCTCGACATGGGTATTACGCCGCTCGAAGCGATTCAACTACTCTCCCTCGTGCGCGCCACGGCAAAGCTCGGTGGCTGTATGGCCGAAGTGGGCGTCTATCAGGGAGGGACCGCGCGCCTAATCCGTGAAGCGGACGCCTCACGACCTCTTCATCTGTTTGATACTTTCGAAGGAGCGCCGGCCCCAGGAGAGATCGACACGTCGTTCCTGTGGGGACGACCCCGGAAAGGGCGATTCGCGTGCTCGCTAGAAGATGTCAGGAAAAACCTCGGAGATTGCGGCAAAGTGCATTTCCATCCAGGGTTGTTCCCGGCTTCAGGCGAGGCGGTCAAGGATGAGAGGTTCTCCTTCGTCCACTCCGACGTTGGCCTTTACTCGGGCACGCGGGGCGTCTTGGAATTCTTCTATCCACGGCTGCTTCCCGGTGGCATCATCGTCTCCCATGACTTCGCGACCGCCCGCGGGGTGCGCGAGGCTTTTGAGGAGTTCTTCAAGGATTTGCCAGAGCCGGTGATCGAACTTCCCGGAAACCAAGCGATAGTGGTCAAGCTATAAGAAGCAATGCGACTTTCCTCACTCGCGCCCGATCTGGACAAGGGCTGGCGATTCGGCCAGTCGTGAGAGCCTCGGCGGGTTCTGGCGTGAACGTGCGTACGCTTGCACCCAGGTAGATGACATCACGGGGCCACTCAACCGTTCCGCAGTCGGTGGCTTGAAGTGGCCGCAAAGGCGGCAGAAGATCCGCAACTCCGTGATCATGGGGTCGTCAGGTTCGGGCAAGGTTTTTCGGCCTAAATCCAGGCCAAAGGTGCGATCGATGGCTCCCGCCACGGCGCACGGATAGTAGCCGTAGGGCGTTACTCCCAATCCGCACGACCACGTTATATAGCAGGCATTTGAAAAATCTGACCTCCCGTACTCTTTGACATCGATCGGCGCGACATTGAAAGTTTGAAAGCGTGGCTGGACTTTTGCGTTCTTCGCCGAATTCATAACCTGCACGCCTGGAGGGAGGAGAGAAAGTACCTTGTTCACCCGCTCGCCGTATCCGTTTGTTTTCAATAGGACGCGGGCCTTGGGAAAATATCTGGAGCGATAAGCAAGAACCAGATTCATGATCTCCAGGACCTGCGGATGACTCGCCGGCTCTCCTCCGGCAACGCAGATACACTTCCATTGGACTCGACTCGCCCGGCTCTCTTCTAAGAAATGGTGCACCTGCTCCAAGGACATGCGGTCGTTACTGGGGTCTTGCTCGCAGGAGCGATTGCAGTTGTAGCACCTCAGGTTGCAGGAATAGGTGATGTCAATCGTCACCCGGTCGCGACTCCGCGACCAGATTCGTCCAAGGAGCCGGGTCGAAAGTGGCTTGATTCGCCAGAGGAAGAGCCGGGTACGCCTTCCTTCGGAGGCGTCGCGGACCTTGCTGCGGAGCGATGCTGGGAGAAGCGCTTCCAAGTAGTGATGCTCGTGGAAATGCCGCCACAGAAGCTCCGCCCACCTGTGCAGCCAGTCAGGCGCGTGCGGTTCAAGGTACCTGAAATAGAAATAGTAGCCGATCACGCCTTCCCTCTTTGAACGGCCTCACGGCCGCCGGAATTCAATTTTGCTTTCCGGAGCCCGCATGACCGCTTAAGGGCAGACGAATCAAGCGGTGGTCGCGAACAACCGGATCAGAGAGCACGACGAGATTATATGCCGACTGCGTAAATCAAGGAACACTGTCCCGTCCCCCTCCGTTGAATTAGTCGCGCTTAAGCGCCACCGCGCCGGCAACGGCACGGTGCAACGGCAAATTACGCGGTTTTGGGAAAAAAGAAAGTGATTTTGTGCGAGACGCCGATGACGGTAACGTCGTTCGGAGGGCCGAGGCTCTTTGTCGAATTCCTGTAGAAGATTGCCTAATAGAATTGCGGAGGTGAAGCATCATCAGGCCGCGTGGGCGATCAAAGGCTCCTTACGCGCGAACATGTGGACTTGATTTCGACGCGGGGATGTGGTGATGTGCCTAAACCCCATAGAAGCGACCAGTTCCCTCACATCTTGAACGGTTATACCTGCCCAGGGATGAATCTCGCAAACGAGGAGCGTGGTCACTGGGCCAGATAGCAGCCCCCGCAGGCCCCGTAGCACTGGCAGTTCAAAGCCCTGGACATCGATCTTTACGACTCGCGGGGGCGGAAGGCCGCGAACCTTCCAAAACTCGTCACCGTTGACAACCTCAACCGGCTCGTATTCCGCGCTCGCCTCGAGATGCCCTTCGGGGGCCACCAGCGAAGGGGAGGGCACGCCCTTCACATAAAGGCGCCCTATCCCTTCCTTTTCGCCCAAAGCGACCCTAAATGGACGGGCGTTGCGAAGCCCATTGAGGATTAGGTTCTCTTGGAGCCGATTGAAATGTTGGATTTCGGGCTCGAAAGCGACCACGCGCCCCGCTTCTCCGACGGTCCGAGCTGACAATATCGTATAGACGCCGACATTCGCTCCGATATCCAGGAAGACGTCCCCGGGACCGAGGCTACGCATGACAATCTCCAGGATATGTGTTTCCGTCGAAAGGGTGGATTCGACGCGAGAAAGATCGCGTGGATTTTGCACGCGGAACGCTGCTTGGATGCCGAACAAACTGCTGCGATAGATTCCATCCGCTTGCACAACACTCTGGTAATGATAATCCCTCAAGGTCTCAGCTAGCCCAAGCGCACCGAGTGCAGAAACCAACTTAGGGCTGTAGGCCAACCGCAGCAATTTGGGATTACGCAGGAATCGCTGTAGTACGTTCATCTGGTCTCTCCCTTCGCGGTGACTGGCCTCTCGCTCTTTTTTCGCCGACCATCGGGAGGGCTTGGAGGCGTTGCCGGACTGCGCGAGTGGACTGATTCCGCTGGCAAAAAGCCGGGCAATCAGGAACGTCCGGTCACCGCCGCTTCCCCATTCTGGGAATTCAATACGGTGGCGGCTCAGTGCACATCCGGGATTATGGGAGCGTTCTATGAAAGGGGTTGTCAAGAGGAAAATTCCTCGGTTGGCCGGCCTACAGGTGTCACCTTGCAAAGTTCCTGGTCCCGAGAGCGGAAAGCTTGACATCACCAAATCCTGACTTATACTTGACCGAGTGCAGGTGACACTACCCCCTTCTTCTGCTTCGGCACGACCTCGCCCGCTCATCCGGATAAAGGACATAGCTTGGTTGGTCTACCTGTACCCTGCCCGCTGGCTGGCCCGAGTGCTCCCAGTGCGCAGCCTCTACGGGCTCGGGGACGCCAGTGCCGTCTTTGCCTCGGCTTGTCTCCGCGGTCCTCGGAAGGCTCTGCTAGAGAGGCTCGCGGTCGCCTTCAACGCAGACACTGCCGATCCTCGCCTGCGCGCCATCGCCGACCGTTACTTTCGGAACACCATCCTGGCGTACTTCGACGACCTCCTGATTGAGCGGCTCTTGCGGGGGCTGCGTCTGCGGAATGTCGAGATTGTGCATCTCGAGAACCTCACGGAGGCGCTTTCCGCTGGAAGGGGCGCGGTGCTGGTCAGCGGTCATTTCTTTGCAACCCGCTTGGCCAAGCGTTACCTCGCCACGATCGGTTTTCCTTCTCTATCGGTGCGGAACAGTGAACCTCCGGATCGAAGGGCCGGGCAGCTAGGCATACGCCTCCTTCAGAAACGCTATATGGCTTTTCTTGGCAAGGTGGTGGGCGACGAAGTGTCCATCCACGATCCGGACTGCAGCCTGAAGATGCTCGCGAGGTTGCGCTCTGGTGGCCTGGTCTATTGCCACGTGGACGCAACCTTCTCGCAAGAAGTGGTCAAACGCAGATTCTTCGGACAGGAGGAGACCTTTGCAGCCGGATTCCTTCACGTGGCGAAGCTTGCCGGCTGCCCTCTTGTTCCGTTACTCTGCCTGGGAAATTCGCGACGACTGAGGATTGAGTTCGGAAGGGCGCTTCGGCTGGAAAACGCGCCGGACCGAAGGAGTTTTGCCGAGACCAACTTGACGGAAGTACTTCGGATCCTAGAGGAGCAGATCAAGAGCCACCCTGCGGAATGGGATTTTTGGATCCGCTGGTCAGTGTGATTCGTTGAAAGCCATGTTTACACCGGACCTCGTCTTGCAGCGATTGCGGCGTTTAGCCAGTAGTTCCCTCAATCTGAATCTGACTGCCGAGGAACTTGCTACTCTCACCCGGTTGGATGAGGTAACAGGCTTTGATTCCCTGACCGTCCTCGAGTTCGTCTCCGCGGTCGAGAAGGAGTTCGGCCTCACCTTCCAAGCGGGTGAGCTGAGAACCGACTTCCTGGCCGACCTACCGAGACTGGCCGAGTACATCTCGGCGCATTCAGGTGCGGCATGCTGAGGGAACTATTCGACTCCGTCGTCAGCCGGCAACCGCAGACTCTCGCGCTGATTGAAGGCGAGACACGACTCTCCTATGCGGACCTCATGTCTCGCAGCGGCCGGTTTGCACGATACCTGGTCGAGGAGCTGGGACTGCGGCGCGGAGACTACGTCGCCGTCTGCCTGCCGAACTGCTGGGAAGTTGCCGCCGGGTTTCTGGCAGCCGCAGGCATTGGCGCGGTGTGGGCCCCGTTCCATCCGCAGTGGCGCAGCCGCGAGATCGCGTGGCTGGCAGGCAGAGTTCCCTTGCGTGCGCTGGTCACAAATAGCCTCCTGCAACAGACTTGGCGCGACGCAGCCGCCCGGCCGCCGGGTGTCGTGCTGATCGATGATCCGGCAATCCAGGACAGGCTGCTCGCCTCGGCCGCGCCTCTGGCCACATCCCCGTCCATGGAGGACGAGGTGTCGGTCTGCTTCACCACGTCCGGATCGACTGGCCGGCCGCGCGTGGCTCTTAGAACTCAGGCAAACGTGTTGGCCGCCGCAACGAGCGCGGCCACCGTGCTCGGTGTCAAGCACGGGACGCGTATCCTGAGCGCCATGCCGTTCCACCACGCGGGCGGCTTTGAAAATTGCCTGCTGGTGCCGCTGCTGTTTGGCGCAACGGCAGTTGTCCTGCCGTCGTTCACTCCAGCGGGAGCCGAAGCCGCAGTAGCACAGGAGCGGGTCCAGTTGCTTATGGGATCGCCCTTCATTTACTCGATGCTGCTTGAGAGCAACGCCAACCGCGCCTCTTTTGCGTCTGTGGAAACCGCCATTTCGACCGGCGCGCCGATGGCGCAGGACATCGCCCGCCGCTCCGAGGAGCGGCTGGGCCTGCGCGTGCGGCAACAGTACGGCACGACGGAAACCGGAGTCATTGCGATTCAACCCCGGGACACGCCCTTTCAGCCTGGTATCGCCGGGCATCCCGTCGCGTCGGCTGAGGTCCACATCCTGGATGAGCGCGGCGAGTGCCTTGGACTCGGTTGTAACGGAGAAGTGGCCGTGGCAGGTCCGGGTGTCGTGACTGGATACCTCAACGAACCCGATCTCAATCAGGAACTGTTTCGAGACGGCTTCTTCAGGACAGGCGACCTCGGAAGGCTGGATGCTTCCGGAACGTTGATCCTGTGCGGACGTTCCAAGACGGTCCTCAACATTGGCGGCATCAAGGTGGACCCGGCCGAGATAGAAGGTGTCCTGCTGGAAATGCCCGAAGTGCGCGACTGCATCGTCTGCGGCGTCCGCGACACACGGCAAGGAGAAATCGTTGTAGCCACCATCGGAGTTCGGCCCGGCTCCACGCTTTCTCGCCAGGCTGTTGTGGCGCACTGCCGGCGGCGGATGGCGGAGTTCAAGATACCTCGCCGGATTGAGTTTGTCGACGCGATCGCCGTCGAGGTCACTGGTAAGAAGCCGAAGGCTTGGGGAACCGAGGGGGATGAATCCCACTTTAAGCGCGACGAAGACGCTCCGGGCGACGATGCCCAACGGGTAAGAGGCAAAACCGGCTAGAGCGGCTGGACTTCCCTCCGGCTCAACATGGAGGGCCCGCTCGTCTCTGTACGCCGAACGGCGCCGCCGTGTTCCCCATTCTCCTCAAACGTACCTCGCCCCAGCCACTATTCCGTGCGATTTAAGCGCATCCAGACCCCTCCATCTCTGACTGCACCAAAACACGCCGAAGGCGATATACTTGTCATCGCTGTTCGGGCGCCCCTCCTTATGTCAGTTGCCTCTTACAAGGCAACCACACACCATGGGTGCCCTTTGATAATGCGTGTCCATCAGCCCGCGAGCCGACGGGGTGAGAGCGTTGTCCAGCGGCTAAAGCAATGGTTATTTCGTGACGGCTCCTAAGCGTATGCGCGTGTTTATCACCGGCGCCACTGGCTTTCTCGGGGGAGCTCTGGCGCGTGCCTTGGTGCGGGAGGGCGCCGAGGTGCACGCCCTTGCGCGGCCCACCGCCGACCGTAGCGCGCTGGATGGCGTAGCTATCACTTGGCACGAGGGTGACGTGACTGTGCCAACCAACCTGAGTGGTATTATGGCTGGGGCCGCGTGGATCATTCATGCGGCCGGACAGCTGGGCCAAGTCGGCGTGCGGGAAGAGGTGTATCACCGGCTGCACGTGGATGGTACCCGCAACGTCATGGCGGCAGCCCTCGCCACAGGGAGCCAACCGCGCGTGCTGCACGTGAGCAGCGCCGGGGTTCTGGGGCCGATTACGGGAGGCCCAGCGGCCGAAGACGCACCGTATTGCCCTGCCAACCCATACCAGCGGAGCAAGGCCGCCGCCGAACAGGTGGCCCTGGAATTTGCCTCGCGAGGGTTACCCGTGGTCATCTGCCGGCCCGAATTTGTTTATGGGCCGGGTGATCGGCATGTTCTCGGACTCTTTCAGGCGGTCCGTCGCGCTCGGTTCTTCTATGTTGCCGGGGGCCGGCACTTTTGCCATCCCACTTTCGTCGGCGACGCCGTCACCGGGATGCTGTTGTGTCTGCGCTCCGGGGGTTCCGGGAGGATCTACCACATCACCGGCCCGCGCCCGGTGACTTTTCGGGAGTTGGGCGAGACAATCGCCATCGCCCTTGGCGTGCGGCCACCGTGGATGAGTCTGCCCCGTTGGGTAGCCATGCTGGGGGCGATAGGGCTAGAGGTGCTGGGGCGTGTGAGCGGTCGGAAACCTCCGCTAAGCCGGACAGGAGTAGCTTTTTTCGGCGAAGATCGTCTATATTCCTGGCAAAAGGCCCATGAGGAACTGGGCTACACGCCAGAGTATGATCTGGGCACGGGCGTGGCCCGTACCATCGCTTGGTATCGCCAATATGGGTGGTTATGACTCCCTCACATGATCCGCCCACGAATACGGGAAAAGGAACGCATCATGAAAGTCAGCATTTTCGGATTGGGTTATGTTGGTACGGTGTTAGCGGGATGCCTGGCCAATGATGGACATGAAATCGTAGGCGTCGACCCGGTCCAGACAAAGGTCAACCTGATCAACATTGGCCAATCCCCCATCATCGAAGCGGACATCAGTGAGATCATTGCATCGAGCGCCCAAGCCGGCCGACTGCGCGCCACGGACGACGTAGCCCAAGCCATCCGGGAAACGGAGTTGTCTTTCGTCTGCGTCGGCACGCCGAGTCAGCCCAATGGCAACCTCGAGCTAAGGTACATCAAGCGCGTTAGCGAGCAAATCGGCCATGCGCTCAAAGACAAAGCCGCGCGGCACACGGTCGTCGTCCGCAGCACCATCTTGCCGGGAACTATGCGCAAAATCGTTATTCCCATCTTGGAGGAATCCTCCGGGAAGAAGGCTGGGGCTGACTTCGGCGTCTGTCACAATCCTGAGTTCTTGCGTGAAGGTTCTGGAGTGGAGGATTTCAATTCCCCTCCCAAAACGGTGATCGGTGAGTTGGACCAAGCCAGTGCCGACCTGCTGGCTGCGTTCTACGGAAAAACCGATGCCCCGCTGATTAGGACGGATTTGGAAACCGCCGAGATGATCAAGTACGTCGATAACAGTTGGCATGCGCTCAAAATCGGCTTCGCCAATGAAATCGGTAATCTCTGCAAGTCTTTCGCCCTCGACGCGCATGAGGTCATGGAGATCTTCAGTCAGGATGAAAAGCTCAACATCTCTCCCGCGTATCTTTTGCCCGGTTTTGCCTTCGGCGGCTCCTGTTTGCCCAAGGATCTCCGAGCGTTGGCTTATCAGGCCAAAATGTACGATCTGGAATTGCCAATTATTACTTCCATCCTGTCGAGCAACGAAATGCAGGTTGCCAGGGGCTTACAGCTCATCATGGAAAAAGGACACAAACGGATCGGGGTTTTGGGCTTCAGTTTCAAAGCGGGAACGGACGATCTGCGGGAGAGCCCAGTGATCGAAGTCATCGAACGTCTCATCGGCAAAGGTTATGACCTGCGCATCTATGACAAGAACGTGAATATCGCCAGGCTGGTTGGGGCTAACCGGGAATTCATCCTCAACCACATTCCGCACATATCCGGGCTCATAGTCGACGGTATCGATGCGGTTCTGGATCACGCTCAAACGGTCGTGATCGGCAACAAGGATCCCGACTTCCGGAACGTGCCGGAGCGCTTGCGCGAGGATCAGGTCCTGGTGGACTTCGTACGAATTACCGGTCGCAGGAGCGAGGAGGGCAAGTACGATGGCCTATGCTGGTAAGCTGCATGGGGTTCGGGGCAGGCGCAGGAGTTTGAAGGATCAATAGGAGAGCCGGCGCCCGCCCCATGGGCTGGGCGGACCATACTCCATAGTCCATCCCCTCAGGAGAATGAGAGATGAACGATCCGACACGACACAAGACGCGAGATGACAGACGCAGAGCGCGAGAAAAGGAAAGAATGAAGCAGTCGAACGTTGCGACGCAACTCAACGCGCAAGACGACACACTTGCTGAAAGGAGGAGACTGGACTTCATATTGATTGCCGTGACCGCAGGGGCCGTGCTCGGCTTGATCCTCTTGGCCCGACCCTTCTACGGCGCAAACGACCTGTCGCGATGGTCGACCGTCTACAGCCTCGCGGAACGAGGGACCTACAACATCGATGAAACACCCTGGCCTACTACGATTGACCGGGTCCAGCTCAACGGCCACTTCTACTCTGAAAAGCCCCCGCTGTTGCCGACTTTGCTCGCCGGCGAGTACCTGCTCCTGAAGAAACTGAGCTTTGGCCGGTTGAGCTTTCGCAATAGCCCGGAAAGTGTCGTCCGCATTATCTTAGTTTCCATAAACCTCGTGCCGCTGGTCATTTTTCTGGGTCTCTTTTCGCGCCTCCTCGACAGGCTCGCCCCCGATCCCTGGATTCGAGCCTACGCCATGACGGCAGCGGGGCTGGGAACATTCTTGACGGGATTCAGCATCACGCTGAACAACCACACCGTCACAGCCTTCAGTTCGTTTTTCGCGCTCTATCCAGCTTTCCTAATCTGGTGTAAGGAGCAGCGCACCGCGCGGCTCTTTGCACTGGCAGGGTTCTTCGCAGGATTTGCGGCGGTGAACGAATACCCGGCCGCTGCCTTCCTGGTAGCGCTGGGCGCCGGCTTGGCCTGGAAGGCGCGACGGCAGACTTTAATCTGGTTCCTCCCCTTTGCGTTGCTCCCTATAGCAGGCCATTTCTGGACGAACTACCTGGTTACCGGAGATCTTCTACCCGCTTACTTGCACCCGGATGCCTTTGTGTTTCCCGGCTCCTATTGGATGATTGCTCCGATATCAGGCCGCGGGGTGGGCAGGGGGGGGATTGACAGCCTCTATGAGCCCTGGCCCGTGTACCTGTTCAACATGCTCGTCGGACACCACGGGATTTTCTCACTCTCCCCGATTTTCTTCTTCACCCTGAGCGGGGTCTGGAGTTCCCTCCGGTCCCGAGGAAACCCGCTGCGCGCCTTCGCGGCGCTTGCTGCATTCCTCACTTTGGTGTTGCTGGTCTTTTACACTTTCTTCACCGGTCGGATCTACGGCGGGTTGTGCTGCGGCCTGCGGTTTTTCTTCTGGTTGATCCCTTTATGGCTGATGCTGCTTCCGGAGGGGTTGCGGGGGAAAACGACTTACCGCTGGTTCCGCGGCATGGCCCTGGCCTTTTTGCTCATATCCGCAGTTTCGGTCTTCTACTGCGCCCGTAATCCCTGGTCACGGCCCTGGATCCAGGAATACCTGCATTACAGGCATTGGATCGATTACTGATGGTAATGGCCATGGCGCCCTTTGACCCCCAATAAAGACACGGCCTTAGGCCTGCCAGCGGCTAGGGCTGGGGCACGCCAGATCGGGGCCGCAACAGCCTCTCCCACTGAATGAGCAAAGAGGGCTCGGCAGGGCCTGCCCTCCAGCTTCTCAGCACTTGGTTATCGGACCAATCCCACAATCGCTGGGGTTCGAAATTAACGTTGACGGGCGATCCGTCCCAATCCCCTGCCGGATAATAGAAGGTGCCGACCACTTGCACCCACAGGGCGATGGCCACGGTCGCAGCGAACGCCACTCGCAGCACAGAGCGCGCCCGAATGCTACCCCACACCGGGACCAGGAACCAAGCTAAGAAGGGCAACAGGTCCGTGGAGTACCGGGGACCGAAGCACCACCCGCCCCACCAGTCCCCTCCGCCCGCCTGAACCACGCAGATGGCAACCAGTGCCACGATGAGCGGGCGGCTCCAGCCAAGACTCTTTTCCTTCCAGAGTCTAACTGCACCCCAGAACGCGAACGCCGTCCACGGCGTGAACACGAGCAAGCCACGGCTTGGACTTATCAGTGATCCGGGGAGGCCGGCAACGACACGACTCAAGAAAGGGAAATGGCCACCGCCTTCCCCTCCAAGCATCGGGGCCGGATAGCCGCCCAGGAGTCTTGCGAAGAAATACAGGTTGTAGGCGAACACGAGCGAACCTACAGCAACTAACGGCGTCAGGAACAGAACCCAATCCTTCCACTGCCTGCGGGCGAAATAAAACAGGAAAGGCACGATGAGTATGGCATCCAGGGGCTTGTTGGCGGCGGCCACGGCCAGGGCAAGGCCCGCCCAAAAAGGAGCGCTGGGTAAGTCGGGAACACAGAATAGCGCCCACAGCAAGAAGGCGAAACTCAGCTCCGTCAGCCCATGTCGCCAAAGACCCTGGCTCGATATCGCCCACGTGTTGCTGGTCAAACCGTAGATCAGTGCCACCACAAAACTGACGTTGCGCGAGGCGATCTTGCGAAGAGCGAGAAAGAGAACTGCTCCCGACATCGCGGCGATCACGGACGCGCTGAGTTTCTCCATCGTGCTGACGATCACGGTGAAGACGGGTGAAAACGGATCCGGTGGAGGCGACTGACGAGAAAACCACCAAGCTGGTAGGACGTAGAGCGGCGTCACGGCAACGGGGGTGATGATCGGATACATGGAGATGAAGTGACCGTGGGACCTGGCGGCGAAATGCGACCCATGTTCTCCCAGAGTCGCCGCAAGGGGGGGTGGAATCCATCGATCCAAGTAGAGGCTGTGGTCCAGCAGCAGGCTAAAGGGCAGGAAGCGAGCCGGGAAAGTGTCGATCGAATGAATGGTCCGGAAGTTCAGATTGTAAATCACAAGCAGAAGAAGCAAGAGACCAAAGATGGCCAAGTCACGCCGAGGTCGGGCGCTGGGGAGGTTCGGCGTTCCACCGCTGGGGCGGTCCGAACTCGCCGCTCTTGGTCGCCTCAACGCACCTGTTCTTTGGCGATTCCGTGGGCTCGCTTTTCTCGCCATGGCTGAAGGCTCATTGTGTCATCGCAACACTGACCCGTCAACATGTCACGCTAGCGGACCCCGCGCCCGCGGGGCTGACCACTGTCCACGCCGTCTCGGAGGGCATGGCTGTCAAGTCAACCGACAACACCTCAGTGCCATTCGCCGGTGCAGCCGGGGGAGTGCTTCACTAGCATTGATCCGCCGCGCGGCTGGAATGGATGTAGAATAGTCTCCTATGCGTAAAACCCTGCTGCTGGCGCTCTCCCTGCTCGGACTTTTCGATTCCCTTTATCTTCTCTGGGTTTATACATCACCGTCGCGGCCCATCGTCTGTCTGGGATCGGGGTGCGACGCAGTGCGGGCAAGTTCCTACGCTCACCTGTTTGGGCTACCACTTCCGGCTTTCGGAGTTGCCACCTACGCGCTTCTCGGACTGTTGATCCTTGCCGCAGTCTTGGTCCCGCCGCGCCTGGGGCGAGCAATCCAATACGCGGTGGCGGGGATCTCGTGTGTTGGCTTCTTGTTTTCCATTTACCTTACTTCGCTGGAAGCGTTTGTCATACACGCTTGGTGCGCGTGGTGCGTGGTCTCGGCGCTCGTCGTAACCGGCATTTTCGTCTTGTCGCTTCTTGAACTACGCCAGGCGCCCGCCCTGACGGATCCTATAACGGTGATGGCAAGAGTGAGGACAAACTTTGTCCTGTGCGTGGTGGCCCTCCTGATCGGCGTCCCGGCCTTCGTGTTGCTCTCCCAGCACGGCGGACTTGCACCCGTTGCGCAGGCTTCATCCCGGGCGCTCGCCGAGCATCTGGTCCGCCCGGAAAGCCACATAACCGGAAACTTGCGAGCGCCTCTTACGCTCGTCGAATTCGGAGATTTCGAGTGCCCAGGGTGCCGCCTCGCGGAAGACGCCGCTCGCCAAATCCGCGCCCAATACGCAGACCGGGTCCGTTTCGTGTTCCGGCAATTCCCCCTCATCAAGATTCATCCCCAGGCCGAGAAAGCAGCCGAAGCCTCGGAATGCGCAGCAGAACAGGGCAAGTTCTGGGAGGGCGTCGAGAAGCTTTATGCGGAACAAGCTGATTTGAGCGAGGACGCCCTCAAGCGCTACGCCGGAGAACTTGGCCTGGACCGAACCCGTTTCAACCAGTGCCTCGACAGCGGAGAAACCGCTTCGCGCGTCACCCAAGACCTGGCCGACGGTCGCGCGCTGGGCGTGCGCGCTACACCTACCTTCTTCATCGGCCCGAGAATGATTGAAGGCCCCATGGAATTCGGTCAGTTATCCCAGCTCGTCGACCAGGAGTTGGCCAGCCGGGGCGCAACGCCGGGTAGCACCCCGAACGTTTCTCAGAGTGCCGCAGTCCAGCCATCGTCGCAAACTCCTAAATCCCCTTCCCCGGCGCCCGCCGGGGCGAAGGCCCAGGATGCCAATGCACAATCTGCTAGTCCGTTCGGATCGAACCCAGGAGGAGCACTCTCCGGCTTCCAGACTTCGGTTGGCGCCTGCAGCGAGGCAGAGGCAAATAAGAAGCAGCCGACCTTGATTGGGACAGCCGAGGTCCGTCAGCTTCTCGACGCTACGCCAAAACCTCTGTTTGTGGACGTCAGGTCAGCCAAGGATTACGGTAGCGGGCGAATTCCCGGCGCTATAAACATGCCAGCGGAGAACTTTGGAAGGGATTGGAACAAGCTGCCCAAAGACGAGACCATCGTACTTTACGAGGGAGGACATTCCTCTGGTGACATCTGCGCTGCCAGCCGCGCCGTGGGGCGCGCCTTGCTCGAGAATGGATTCTCTTTCGAAAAGGTGAAGGTCTACCAAGATGGGCTTGCGGGGTGGGAGAAGGCCGGCCAGCCGGTCCAGCATTAGGGTAGCGAAAAACAGGGGCACCTCGGGATTTGAGTCCTCCACTTTGCCGTTGACACCACAACCCAGTTATGGTAGCCTATTTGAGTTGTCGCAAGAGAGCCCTTCGAAGCAGGCGCGGGAGAGGATTTCGGAATCGGGCCCGCGGACGAAGGGAATCGGCAGGAAACGGAAAAAAGATACTATTTTGACGGAACGAAGCTACCGATCTAGTGGAAACAAAGGCCTTAGCTTTTTAAGGCGCTCAAAACGAACTGGTTTTTGAGTGCACGAAAGGCCAATCAAAGCCAAAAAAGTGGCCCAAAACCCGCCTATTGTGTGGCATTGAACCCGACTTCGAAAGGAGTCTTCCGTGACAAACTCTTCGCTCCGTGACGGCCTTTTGGCGTGCAGCGTTTGCCTGCTCCTCGTCGGCGCTAATGGGCGGGCAGCAGAAACCGTGCCTCCCCAGGATGCCCGCGCCCCAGCGGCCACTGGCCTAGCTAGCCCTGAGAAGATTGTCCAGTATGTGCGTGACCGCTTCGAGGTGCCGGAGAGCGTTAAGGTAACCGCCGAGCCGCTGCAGAATTCGCAGTATCCCGTTTTCTTTCAAACAATCGTTACGACAGACGACGGCAAGGAGAAACGGTCCAGCAGTGTTTTCATCACCAAGGACGGCCGCTGTTTCGTGCTGGGAAATGTCTTTGCCCTGCCCCAAGGCTCTACCGACGAGATCATACGTTGCGTTCGCGAAGTTGCGAAGCTCCCACCCCAAACGGAATTGAAGATCGGCACTTTCAATGAAACGTTGTCCTCTCAGTTCCTCAAGGCGGTCATTACGGCAAACGACGGGAAAAACACACAGACAGCAGAGATCTTCATTACGAAAGACCGGCGAACCGGCATCCTGGGCGTCGTCTTGCCCTTTCGAGAAGATTTTGTTCGGCGTCTGATCAACACAAATGATGTGCCCAGCCTGGGACCGAGCAACGCTCCGGTGACCGTCGTGGAGTACGCCGACCTCCAATGCCCGGCCTGTGCCCTCCTCCACGAGTTTCTGGAGAAGGAACTCCTGCCTAAGTACGGCGATAAAGTCCGGGTCATCTTCAAGGAGTTCCCTCTCCCCATGCATGACTGGTCCACATCCGCCGCGGTGGCCAACGAATGCGCGTATCAGATTAATCCATCGGTCTTCCCCCGCTACCGAACCCTGGTTTTTGCCAATCAGAATGTCATTAACGCATCGAACGTCCGCGAGCGTCTATTAGCTCTGGGGGACGACGCAGGAGTTGACCGTTCAAGACTCGCCGCATGCATCGACTCCAAAGCCTCCCTCTCGCGAGTCGAGGCAGCACGTCAAGAAGGAGAAGATCTCGGTGTCAACAAAACCCCTACGACCTTCGTCAACGGCAGGATCATAGTTGGACTGGCGTCCCACGCCACCTTCGACCAAATCGTCGATGAAGCCTTGGCGGCTGGGACGAAAACTGGAACGGGTGTGGGGACTCCCACACCGTAACCCGTTCTCCGTCGCCGTTTCACGCCGATCATCCGCGCCACTTCCATGGGCGGGTGACCTTAGGTCAGCAGTTCGACGGCGCGCCAGCGGCGTCGTTCGAGCGGCTCTTGAGTTCAGGTGGGGCGCATAACTCACCTCCCGCCCGGAGTACAGGGCATTTATTATGCGGGAATCAATAACGTGAACCCGAAGCAGGTTTTGCCCGGCGAGGTGCTCGGACATTACCGGGTCGAGGAGTTTTTGGTTGAGGGTGGTTGGAGCGCCGTTTACCGCGCACGGGACCTAAGGCTGGACCGAACAGTTGCTCTGAAGGTTCTCCTTGAGGGCCTGCAGGGGGATGACGCTACCTGGGGCAGGACGCTGAGCGAAGCGCGCCTGGCCTCCACCCTCAGCCACCCCAACATCTGTACTATTTACGACGTGGGCGAAGACGAAGGGCGAGCCTACGTCGCCATGGAATACGTTGCCGGTCGGCGGCTGTCTGACCACATCCGGCACGGAGGCTTGCCCGTCAGTACGGTTATCTCCTATGGCGAAGAGATCGCCGGAGCGCTGGCGCATGCCCACGAACACGGCATCATTCACGGAGACATCAAGAGTTCGAATGTCCTGATTACAGAGGAAGGAATCGCCAAGTTAGTTGATTTTGGTCTCGCTAAGCGCTTTGGACCAGAAGACTTGAAGATAGCAACGAGTTCTCAGTCGTCGCTGGCAGAGATCGGACCGATTGCGGGGACATTGAGCTACTTGGCCCCCGAGGTCCTACGCGGGAAACCAACAAGCATTCAGAGTGATATCTGGGCGCTGGGAATTCTGTTGCATGAGATGGCCTACGGGGACCCGCCGTTTAGGGGAGAGACACCGTTCGAACTAAGCACCCAGATTATGACAGGTCAGCGCGGGGCACCGCCGCTGGAGATCCCCCACGGCCTCGATGCAGTCATTGAAGGCTGCACCGAGAAAGACCCCACGCTCCGCTATCAGAGCGGCGGAGAAGTGCTGGAGGCGCTCGAAGAGCTCGATAGGGCATTCACCGCTTGGTCTCCCGAAGCACAAGAGCACCCGTCTAGTTGGCTTAGGCGCATCTTGTTCCGCGGCGCACTTGCCGCTGCACTCCTAGTTGGTCTGATCTTTGCCGTTCCTTCCGTGCGTAACCTGATGTTCAGGCACAACGCGGTCACAGTTCCGACCCCGGTCCCGGTGCGCCCCCGGACGACCCTCCCGAAACACCCAACCGCTACCTCCCGAAGCAGGAGTACCCGCAAGCCGGTGGCGGCGCGCCCTGAGCCTGATTTCCGCGCTTATTACGAGCAATTGCTGGCTCAGGGCAAGACCAAAATGCAAGCCCTGGTGGCCGTCATGCGAAAACTGCTCGACGCTATCTACAGCATGTTCCGACCGACACCGGCCTGAGTTATGCTGTTAGATAACCAGCAAATAGTAAATAACCTGGGTGTCCAAAATTATTTCTTTATATATGCGCAAACTAAACTTGCATTCTCTCGGCCAGTTGATCCACTACGCCATCCGCAATGGCATTATCGCCTGCTAGCCAGGGCCCTCTGACATTAAGTCTACAGCATCTTTTAGTGAATACTAGGTGTTACACCCTATTGACACAGCCACTAACGACGGCTTATGGTGGGCCTCCTCGACCCCATAGGCAAAGGCCGAGCGACGGCGCCGACCATGCCGCAATCCTTCTCAGGATTGGTCCGCTCCTCGGGAGAGATGCAGGCGCTTTGCCGCCTAATTACGAGGTCCGCGTTAAGGCGGCATACGGTATGCGAAAGCGAGAATAACAAAACTCGTAATGCATCTCATAAAATCCCTGCTCCCTCCCCTCCGTGCCTATGCGCCACGTTTTTGACTGACGTCATGAAAGTATGCGATCAAAGCATCGTCTCAGGAAATACGTTACTTGGCAGCTTCATTTAAAGGTATTTCAGGACTTGTTAATGGATACACTTTAGACAGCCCGTGAGGGCAGCCCCAGCAGGACATGATGGTCTTGCCAATTCCAAACCTCTCACTCCTGACCACCCTGGCAAGGGCCATTCTGGCCACGGTTACGGTGGGGACGCTTGCACTAGCCGTGGGGGCCATGGTCCGGCGCTGGCATCTCGATCGGCTTGACCGCCGGGTTAAAAGCCTCTGCACCCAGTATGCGCTCACTCCCGCGTCGCTGCTGGAAGGTAAGCATTCGGCGCAATGTCTGGCAAGTCTGCGCACGCTCCCTTTATCCAGTCTCGAGCTCCTCCTTGAACCACTACTTCTCAAATGCGTCTCCGCTCCGCCTCTCGCCACCGTCTTAGAAGGGCTGTGCCTGGAGCTTGGATTGATCGATGTTTGGCAGCGGCGGCTTCTCGATCAATTCGGGCCCGTTTCATTGGGCGCGGCACTCTCCAACCGCGACAGTCTCCTCCATTTGTTTTCAGGCCTGCACTTCTTGCTGCGTGCCCGAAGCGCAAGAAACCTGGGGCTGCTGCGCCACCAACCGAGTTGGCCCATTCTTGTAAAGGCCCTGGACGATCCGCATCCAGACGTTCAGCAGGTCGCTCTACGGTCGCTGGCCGCCCTTCGCGAACCTCAAAGTTTCCCGGCGCTCCTGGATCGAATGCATAAGGCGTCCACGGAAAACCATTCGCCTCTCTCTCTCTATTCTCTGAAGGTTGCGATGGCCAAGTTTTCGCTTTCCCAAGCCCCACAGCTCCTGCCTTCGCTGCGCCACCCGCATCCGCGAGTACGCTCGGTGGCGGCGGAGATTCTGCGCGAAATGGCGAAGAGCGAGCCGGCTGGGAAACCAGCCCTTTTCCAATACATGAGCGTGTTCGACCGCGAGTTGGCCACGCTCACTTCCGATGCTGATCCTGAGGTCCGCGCCCTGGCTGCCGAGGTGATTGCGCATCTCGATGCTGTGGTCTCCAGCTCTGTTTTGCGCCGGCTGCTTCAAGATGCTCAATGGTCGATTCGAAGGGAGGCGTTGCAGACTTTGGCTCAGCGGCCAGGGCTTTTGCCGATGGCCGAAGCCCAGGGGTTCCTCACGGATCCCCATCGGATGGTCCGGCAAGCTGCGCTGCGGGCGCTTCTTGCTTACGGACGCGAGGGTGTTTCCAAGCTCTACGAGCAATTCCTGGAGACAGAAGATGAAAGCCTGAGGGAACAGATCCTCGAAGAGCTGGAACACTCAGGTCTGATTTTGAGCCTCCTTCAAAACTACGGTGAAAGCCCCGGCAATCTGGAGACTCGGGTGGTGGACCGGCTCGTGACCATGGGCGCCACTCGTTATCTTCATACGGCGCTCAGTAACAGCTCCGGCCGTCAGCTCCTCCAGATTCTATTTGAGAAGCTTGGGGAACGCCGCGAGCCGAAGATTGAAGCATGGGTTAGACTCTGCGCCGCTCTTGATGCGGCCCGCGGGCCGGGGCAGGCCGCTTGCGCCGACTCGAAGCTGGCCGCCTGAAAGGACCCCTCATGGACATGTGGGGA
>Ga0326727_10001210_pt1 | contig 98235 bp, 148 predicted proteins | sample MB2enrmetagenome_FD_207643 | JGI IMG/M metagenome (GOLD analysis project Ga0326727, IMG submission 207643) | Lab enriched peat soil microbial communities from McLean, Ithaca, NY, United States - MB29MY | ecosystem: Environmental > Terrestrial > Soil > Wetlands > Peat | place: USA: New York... | reverse complement strand
CGGCGACCTGACGTGCAACGTCACCCTGGAGCTGTGGTACTGATGCCGAACCCGTTCAACGACGTGCCCATCGTCCAGGTCCAGAACACGAAGCGGACCATCACCTGCGGCAAGGCCGGATGCGCCTCGTCGTTCGGGACGGACCAGGAACTGTTCGAGCACTGGAAGGCGAAGCACAAGTGGAGGCCCAAGTGAAGCTCGTGAGAATCCGACGGAGAGACGGGTCGAGCTACCTCGCCGAACTAGTCGAAGCGAACCCGATGACGGGACCGCAGCACAGACGGATTGTCATCGACATGATGCGCGGTACCGGGTTCGCCCCGGGCGGCAAGAAGTACCAGGTCGACGTCACGCGGAGCGTTCTCCACGCCCTCAAGGGCGGGACCATCGTTCGGGTTTCTTTCGGCCCCTGGAAGAAGGGGCTCGGCGGCCTCTTCGCGCCGAAATCGGCGTTGGTGCACGGATGAGCGACGTACTTGCAGAACTGAGAAGCCGCTTTGACACGGACGACCTCGACACGTTCGACGACATCGAGGAGAACCCCGGGTTCGTCGACTCGAAGTGGTTCCCCATCCTCCTCGGAGCGGTGGGAGCCGCGGTCGGCTACTTCGCATGGGGGTTCGTCCCGATTGGCGACCTCGGCAATCTCATCGTCGGGTCGACCGGCGCCTCGGGCAGTGGCCTGCCACCCGTGTGGCTACCGGCGGTCGTCAGCGACGCCATCACCATCGCAATCGGCGGGACCATCCTCGGAGTTGCGTACTACTTCCGCGCCAAGCAGCGATACGTCATGCCGGTCCTCGCCGGGGTCGGTGCCGGAATCTTGGCGAACGGCGTGGTCTCGCTCGCCGAATTGGGCTACGGACAACTTGCCTCGCCGGCCCTGGAGTTCGGCCCCCACGCGCAAATCACCAACCCCAACATGGGCAACGGATACTCGCGCTCCGGGGTCGTGTGAGGTCTCATAAGCCGAGAGCCGGGTGGGGAAAGCGATGAAGGTCGTCCGAGTCCGCAGGAAGGACGGCTCCTCCTACATGGCGGAAATGGTCGCGGACAATCCCTACATCAAGCCCTCCGCGATGCGACGCCACGAGTGCGCGGAGATGCGCTTGGTCAGGACGATGGAGCACCGTTGGAATCGGATTGCCGTCATGCTGAGCGCGGGCGCAATTCGCCGCGCCGGCCCTGAACTCAAGGCCCTGAGGGGTGACATTCGCAGTCTGAGGGCCATGCACAAGGGGATGTTCCGATGCAGCTAGTCCGCGTACGCCGAAAGGATGGAACGAGCTACCTCGCGCAGGTCGTGAGCAGCAATCCGGGATACCGTGTCCAGCGGCTGGAGCACGCCGCGTTCGGGGCCGTCACGCGGAGAGAGTACGCGCTGTGGCAGGTCGGCGCGGTCGGAGCAGTCGGATTGCTCTTCGGATACCTGCTGGGCAAGGGGGCATGAAATGCAGCTAGTACGAGTGCGCCGCAAAGACGGAACGTCCTACCTCGCCGAGGTCATCGAAGAGAACCCGCGCCTCTCCTACGCGAAGCGTCAGAGGCTGCGGACGAGTTCGTTCGCGTGCCCGCTCCAGCGCAAGTACCCCATCAACGATGCCGCGCACGTTCGGAACGCGCTCGCCCGCTACCGCCAGAAGCGGACGCTGAAGTGCCCCGGAGGGCTATACCGCATCTGTCACGCGGCCCACCGTCACGGAATCAACAGTCCAGTGTGCATCGGGGCGCACCTGCACCGCGAGTAGATGGGAGGGATAGCAGATGGTCCCTCCGAGAAAGTCCCCGAAACTCCTCGTTAGACCGGTACTCCGGCCGCGGCCCCAGAAGAAGAACCCCTCGGCTGCTGGGAACGTCGCCATCATCGGCGGCGTCACGGCCGCCGGAATCGGCATCGGCGTCCTCGTGTGGTACCTGACGTCGAAGCCCGGAGGCACGGCGTGCGAATCGCCGGACATGCCGATGACGACGAGCGGCATCTGCCCGTCGGGCTACGTGGCCGACCCGAGCAGCACCGGCTGCTGTATGCCATCCACGGGATGCACGTCCACGTCGCCCTGCTCTTCTACATGCCCCAACGGCACCTGTACCTCGGGCACCTGCCAAAACGGCGTCTGCTCCGGCGGTGCGTGCGGTGCCTGCTCGTCCTCCTGCCCTAACGGAACCTGCTCCCTCGCTGGGCAGACCTGCATCAACGGGAAATGCGGCTGCACGGCGTGCGGGGGTCCGAACTGCTACGACGGGCCCTGCCCCTCGGGTCAGGTCTGTCAGTCGCCCGGAATGTGCGTGACCAAGGTCAACTGCCCACCGGGCGAGGAGATGATTAACGTCTACGCGGACACCTGCCCGCCGGGCTACCCCTATCGGGACCCGAACAACCTGACCTGCTGCATGTCGACCGCGCCAAGCTGCGGCGCTTGCTCGCCGTCCTGCACGAAGGGGACGTGCACGTCGGGTACCTGCATCAGCGGAGGTGCGTGTTGTGGAAGCACCGACGATGTCTACGCCGCGGCCGGAAGCTCCTGTCCTTCGGGCACGACGCGGTACCCGGACGGCCAATACCCGGACTGCTGCACGGCCCAGTGCCTGTCGCCGAACACGGGCTTCGTCAGCGGGAAGTGCCCGAACTGCACGAAGCAGATTCCCGGCATGAACTGCTGCGAATCCGCCATCCCGTCGGGATGCCCCAACACCGAGCCCGAGGCGTACTGCCGCACCGTGGACGACTGCACGACCGGCTACACCTGCACCAACTGCTGCTGCACGAAGGTTGTCACGGCGGCGACTCCGACCATCACGGTCTCGCCCTCGTCGTTGACCCCTTCGGGCTCAAGCTGTTCGGGCTGCTTCACCGTGAGCGTCACCGGCGCCGACTCGGGCGACAACATCGAGGTCTACGACACGGGCGGCACGTACTGGGGCAGCACGAACGCGAACTCCAGCGGCGTGGCGAGCTTCAAGGCGTGCGTGGACCAGCAGTACACCGCCGAGAACCTCACCTTCTACGTCAAGGACAACACCTCAGGCACGACCTCGAACCAGGTGACGGTCTCGGTCGCCGGCGGCTGCACGCTCCCCGACTCGTGCACCCAGTACGGCTGCGGGAAGGACGCCGGGTGCCCAGCGGGCTGCTCCTGCCAGACCGGTAAGGGCGGCTCGGGGACTTGCCACTCGACCTCCGGCTCGCCGTCTAACGTGAGCCCACCGGCGATGCTCGCCTACGGCTACAACGTGGTGAGGGCATGACGCTGGTCCGTGTGGTCCGCAAGGACGGGACGAAGTACCTGGCCGAGGTCATGGAGAACCCCGCGACGACCCACGACCATCCCCACAAGCACTGGATGATTGTGAAGGGCAAGGGGATGATTCAGTTCGAGCACAAGCACCGTCACGTTCACGCCAAGGGCTCGCTGAAGTTCCACGCCCACAAGCACACGCCCGAGCAGTTGAAGGGAATCTTCCGCGGCTCCAAGATGAACGAGCGGAGGTACCCCTACAAGGACCTCCGGGAGGATGTCGCCAAGGTCGGTGCGGCCTCCGGCTGCCCGGCGTGCAAAGAGGGGCGTCCGCATCGCGCCGGAGAAGACTTTAGGTACCACGCTATGCCGGTCGGCATGGCGTGGGTGGGGTCGTAATGCCGATTGAAGAGCCCGGATTCGTGCGCCCGATGCCGGTGAAACTTGACGCCCCGTTCCGCGAGCGGAAGATGGGGAGTCCGTGCACGTTCCCCGGCTGCCACTTCGTCTCCGTCGGCCGCGACATCGAGGAGATGAAGTACGACATGGAGATGCACTGCCGCAACATCCACTACCGTGACTCCCGCGAGAACTACCGTCTCGCACGGCGCGGTCTCATGGACCACGTCTTCCCCACCCCCGGCACGGCCGGCGTCCCTCCGATGCTCACGCGTCGGGTCCCGCAGCCTCCGAGCTACCCGCCACCGCCCGCCGTCGAATACCTCAAGTCCATCGCACCCAGGAAGGTAGCGTAGGTGCAGCCCTTCACGGAGCGTGCCACGCTCATCACCGACTACGGGAACGTGACACTGGACTTCGCGCTCGACACGCTCGCCTCGTGGTCGCTGCTCCCACAGGACATCGCCGCCGAACTCAACATCCAGCCGTACCAGGAGGTCCCCATCGAGACGGCGAACGGGCCGACGATGATTCCGATGGCGACCGTTATGGTCTCCTTCCACGGCGGTCCGGCGATGCCGGTTCAGTTCCTCCTCGTGCCCTCGACGGTGACGGCCTTGGGCCAGGACGTCATCCGAAGGTATTCTCTACTGACGCAGAATACCGTCATCGAGCAGTGACATGAGCTTCACGCTGCACTTCCCCGGTCAGTCGTCCAACGCGCAGCAACGGTTCAACATCTGCCTCGACTGCGAGAACGCGATTGTCTACCCCGCCGGGCAGTTGCAGTGCCACATCTGCAAGTGCTGGATGAACCTCAAAACGCGGATGCCGAACCAGCACTGCCCCATCGGGAAGTGGTGACGCTCGACTTAGGGCTCAAATAGGCTGAGCCGGGTGGCTCTAGGGATGCCCCCCGTGAAGGTAGCACCCCTCAAGGTCCGTGCCATCGCGGCAAAGTCTTCGAAGCCGAACCCCTCGTCTCGGGACCTGGCCATCGTGGTGGGCGGGCTCGGAGCCGTAGCTGTCGGGGCCACTGTGCTCTACGTCGTCACGAAGCAGTCCTCGGGCGGCGGGTCGCCAGCCTCGCCCGTCATGCCGGGCTCGACCTCGACGCAGAACGTAGGAGTCAACCCGTCGGCCACCGTCGCGGGCCAACAGGTGCCCCAGTCGTCCGGCCCCTCGGCATGGGCCTCGACGCCCCCCGGAATCGAGCCCGTCCCAGCCGTCCAGTCCCCTCCCGCCTACGGCGGAAAGGTTGGCGCCGGCGGCCTCGAAACATGGGGTCCGTACGTGACGAAGCCGCTTCCGCAGATGATGCCGACGATTCCCCAACTCAAGGAAATCGGAACGGTCGGGCATGGCGTGTGGCCCGCGAGGGCCGCGCCCGTCATCCCAGGGACCAAGATTCCGTTGCAGTACGGTTACTGGGGTCCGCGCACCGGCTCCGGCATCGTCTCGCCCCGCGCTCCCATGCCGAGCTACGGAGCGGGCGGTGGAGGGACCGGTCAGCGAATCTACCAGTCCGGAAGGACCTACGCCGCGCCCGCCGTCCCGTCTCGCATCGGTGACTACGGCGCTCAGTTTGGGAACATCGGAGGAAACAACATGCAGGTAGTCCTGCCCGTGATTGGCGCGCGCCCGCTCTACGCCCGACCGAAGGTCTACACCATCATGGACAACGTGACCATGACCGGGCCCGGCCCTCGCGTCGCCCAGTACGGCGCGGGCGGTACCGGCATCGCCATGCCGGTCATCGGCTCGCGTCCCCTCCCCACGCGCCCGAGGGTCTACACCATCATGGACAACGTGACGATGACGGGCCCCGGTCCGCGCGTGCGCCAGTACGGTGCGGGCGGCGGCGGTCTCGCCTTCTCCATCATGGACAACGTCACGATGACCGGTCCGGGCCCGTTGGTCCGGCAGTACGGCGCGGGCGGGAACAAAGCCTGCTGCGGCAAGGCTTTCCCGGCGCGCGAGACGGCCTTCCCCGCGATTGCTGCCGCGGGCCGTGGCGGGACCATCCGCAGTGACCGTTACCCGACGGGTGACAACGGGAACGGCCAGGACTACGGTTTCACCTACTACAAGAACCGAGTGAACATGGTGTGAAAATGGCGACCAAACCGAAGCTGAAAATCCGCCTCCAGCCGTCGAAACTAGGCATCAAGCCGAACCCGATGGCCGCGAAGAAGAAGAAGCAGTTGGGCATCGCACTGGGGCTTGGGCTCGCCGCCGCCGCCGTCATCGGCCTCGCCTACTACCTCACTCGAAAGCAGCCCGCGAGCGGCAACGGGTCCATCGTTACCGGCACGGGCTCGCCTGGCCCGACGCTGACCGTCAACGGTGACACGGGCCTGGCCAACGTCATGCCGGGCATCACGGTGCCCATCGCGGTGACGAACGGCAAGCCCGGCGACGCGGTCGTCATCAACTCGGCGGTCATTTCCGGCACGAACATGGGCTCGACCACGACCATCGCAGCCGGGACGTTCGACCAGAACGGGAACTTCAACGCCAGCACCATCTTCGGCCTGAACCCGAACGGGCCCGTCCCCAACCCACGTCTCCTGCTGACGTCGTCTCTGCCCGCGAACATGATGACAACGTACAACATCGTGGCCCAGGACACGTCGGCCGGCGCTTCGAGCAACACCGTCCAGGTGACGGTCTCCCTCGCTTCCTCGAACGGGCCGAAGACGAACGGGCCGAGCAGCAGAAACGGGCCGACATCGGTCTGAGGGCCGCCATGAGTGGTCCGGCCCCCGTTCGAGCCAGGGTAGCGCCCCTTCGGGTTCGACCCATCCCCGTCGTTCGGCATCGAACGAACCCGGCGGCTCCTGCCCCGGCGCCCCCCAAGAAGACGTCGGTATGGATTCCCCTCGCCATCGGCGGCGCGGTCGCCGCGGCGGCGGGCGTTGGCGTCTACTACCTCATCAAGACCTACGGGGGAGGCGGGGGCGGCGGTGGGTGCACGAGCGATTCCCAGTGCCCTTCGGGTGAGCAGTGCTCGGGAGGCACCTGCATAAGTGCCGGCGTCGCCTGCACGAACAACAGCGAGTGCATGGCGGGAGAGACCTGCCAGAACGGCTACTGCGTCGAGGGGACGGGCTGCGCGGGAACCTGCACCTGCGCGAACGGAGCCTCCTGCCAGAGCGACTGTGGCTGCCTCGGCTCGCAGGATTTCTCCTGCAACCAGGGTGCCTGCTACGTCCCGGTGGCAACGAGCCTCACGGCGCAGGACAGTTCCATCACGATTCCCACCACGGCGAACTACAGCTACACCGAGTGCTACTGGGTCTTCGACTGCACGAGCGCGGGGCCATGCAACTTCAGCTACCAGGGCGGCAGCGCGGCGACGAACGTCCGCGTGCTTGACCAGTACGGATTCCCGATGGCGGGCGTCCTCCTGAGCTACACGATTAACGGGCAGGCGAGCCTTTCTGAGACCTCCGGAACGACCAACTCCGACGGCTACGCTCTCGTTCCCGTGCAGATGGGCACCGTCCCGACGTCCTTCCAGAACGGAGGCAACCCGCCGTACACCAACTGCATCTCGAATCTCTGCGGCGGCAACGGGCAGGGCTCGCAGTGCTCGGAGGTGGACGGTGGTCAGGTAGGGACCATCACCGTGACCGTATCGGGGACGTCCATTCAGACTCAAATCGTCGTGGCCGCGAGCGTCGATATGTGTTGCGACAACACAGGAGTTGACAACGGGTGCTCATGTACGTGAAAGTGAGGCCGAAGAAGGTTCCGCGACTGGTGAACAACAAGGTCGTCTACGTTCCGGTCCTCCGCGTCCGTACGAACCCGGCCAAGAAGAAGACGGTGCGTCAGCGCGTTCGTGCGACGTACCAGACGGTCAAGACGAAGACCACCGCGGCAGCGCAGAAGGCGACCAAGGGCACATGGTTCGAGAAGCACGGCAAGACGGTCCTCATCGCCGCAGGGGTCGCCGCCGTGGTCGGAGTGGTCGGGGTCGTCCTCTACTACCTCGTCGGCACGGTCGCCGGGGCCCTCAACCCGCCCGCGAACAACCCCGCGGCCTGCAACCAACTGACCAGCGAACTCGCATCCCTCTACACGCAAATCAACAACGTCAACCTCGCGGCCTACAAGGTCGGGGGTTCGTACACCTCCCAGCAGCAGGCGGAAATCCAGTCCCTCCAGAGCCAGGCCGCGACGGTGCAGTCGCAGATGGCCGCGGCCTGCGGACCGTCGGCTCCTACCCCGGGTCAGACCCTCGACAACACCCTGAAGGAGGTCGGCTGGGCGTTCGCTCTCTTCGCGGGTGGCCTAGCGGCCATCGGCGTCGGCGCCTTCGCTTACCGTGCCTACGTGTGGAGCAAAGTCTACTCGGCCAAGAACGGAAAGGGCAACCCGCCCGAGGACCCGGACGACGTCGAGGTCGGGGACGACTTCAGTCCCGGAGCGGCCGGGCAGGCCGGGGCTCAGGCCAAGGCCATCACGGACGTGGACAGCGGCGCGACCAGCGCCGACGACGCGAGCACGGCGCTGCGGACGATGGCTTCGGGCGACCCTGCGATTGCGAGCGCCGACAGCCTCAGCGCGTCGTTCACGGACCTCGCTGCCGCGACGAGCGAGTCCGACCTGGCGGCGACCTACTCGTCGTTCGCGGACATCTACGCGGCGACTGCGGCGGACGATGCGGAGGCGGCCGAGTCGGCCATCGACGTGATTGCGGAAGTGCACTGAGGTGTGTTGAGGGGGTATGCAGTGGCAACTCCCAATCGTCTGGCCTCCCTCCAACGAGATGCCGGTGAGCCCGCCGAGCCTTCGGCTGGTCGCCGACCTGCTCCACCTCTCGTTCGGCGCCCTCGTCGTGACGGCGGCGGCCGTGTTCTGGCCGAAACGCCCGGACGCGATACCCGCGGGCATCTTCGCGGTCTTCGCCTTCGCCACCATCAAGGACCCCATCTACGACACCATCTACGAGGGGGACACCTACGAGGCGAGCTTGCTCGACACGGCGGAGTACCTCGCGGGGGCAGCGGTTGCGGCCCTGGCCATCTACGCGGCCCGGCAGGGGAAGCACCATGATGGACTGTAGAGCGGAGGAAATCGTCGTCCGCCACCTGACCCTCCACCACATGGACGAGATAGAGCGCGGCGGGTGGGACGGCATCGACGCCGCGAAGGTGGCTCAGGCGGTCCGACTCCCCGAGGAACAGGTCGTGCGCGTGCTGGACGGCCTCGAAGGCCGCATCTGGCCCTATCGCCCCGTCTCGATGGACGTCTGCTACGCTCGTGTGCATCCTCAAGTAGCCGGAGGTGGGTAGAGGGTCCGAGCACCATGCGCGAGCAACTTCCTCCAAAGCTCAAGTCGAATCCGGTGGTGCCGATGGACTCGTACGACGACCGGCCCACGGACAAGTTCCAGACGAACGACCCCATCGCGCTTGCCATCGCCAAGTACTACTACGAGCGCGAGTGGAGCGTGAAGCCCATCATCCCCAGGGGCATCGACGACCCCGACCAACCGTACTTCGCCATCATCACCCGATTCGAGGTCGAGAAGGGCGACTACCTGACCATCCCCATCGGCTACATCCCGGGCGACCTTCCGGACAGCGAGGAGTTGCGGCGCCGGCGGTTCGACTACGGAGAGAACCGCATGGCCGGCCCCCTCGTCGGCCAGGGCGAGATTTGGATTACCCGCGCCAAGGGGCGCGGGAAGTGGGAGGCCGAGCGATGGGTCCTCTACCCCCCTAACAGCGGCCCACGGTGGCGCAAGGCGGAGACGATTGCGTTCTCCACGGAGTGAAGATGGCGATTGAAGAGCCGAAATGGAAGCAGTGGTTCCAGGAGGTCCTGGACTCCACGGGCGGAACCATCGGCGGCACCGCGCTCAGCGACGCGGTGATGCAGAAGTACCAGGCCGATACCGGGTCCACCGTTGCAAGAGGAACGGTCGACTACTGGCGGTCGAGGCTCCTAGAGAGCCAGATGGTCGGAGGCACGCGTCGCTACTTCTTCCGTGGAGCCGGTGCAGTCCCTGCCACGGCCCCGTCCGCACAGACGACCACGCCGACGGTTGCGGTACAATCCCCGCCCGCGGGCCCCGAACCGGTGGCCGAGCAGACAGTTCAGGCCGAGAAGGCCGGCCCCGTCCAGGCGCCGCCGCAGGCCCCGCCCGAGCCCGAGCCGGTCCCGGACGTCCCTCCCTCCCCTCCGCTGACGCCGGAGGAGGTCGACTTCGTTCTGCCCGAAGGCGTCCGGATTGAGGAGGTCAAGAAGTACAACGGCGACGATACGCTGTTCGAGGGCTCGTACTGGATGCCCCGCGACGTCGGGAGCGACGCCTACTCCCAAAAGTGGACCGTCATCTGGAAGGCCGACCCGCGGAAGAAGGCCCATCCTTACGGCGACACCTGGGACGTCCTCATCCCGACCGAGGTGGCGACCAAGCAGTACACCCCTCAGTTGATTGGTACCCCCTCGCCCATCGACCCGAAGGTCGGCACGGACGTGTGGCTGCTCCAGCAGATGTTCGAGCCGAAGCAGGAGCCGGGGCACCCGTTCACCGAAGGCCCCGGTCCGGTCCTGATGATGGGCCACTCGGGAACCGGGAAGACGCACTCGGTCTTCGCCGCCCTGGGCGACCCCAAGCTGGACGCGAACAAGCGTGCGATGAACGGCGCGCGGCCCTGGGAGGCCCCTCGTGTCTACCGTGCCATCATGTCTTCGATGACGCCCGAGCAAATCATCGGGCAGTGGATTCCGAACGAGAACGCCTCGCCGGACAAGACGGGCAAGGTCCCGGCGTTCGTGTGGGTCGACGGCGTGCTGACGAAGATGGTCCGGTACGGCGGCACGTTTATCGCGGACGAATTGAACATGACGTCGGCGGACGTCCTGGCCGCGGTCAACTCCCTCCTCGATGACCAGCACTTCCTCACGCTCACGCAGCGCAACGGCGAAATCGTGCCGGCCCACCCAAAGTTCTGGTTCATCGGCGCGGGCAACCCGGTCGGCCCTGGCTACATCGCCGTCAAGCCGCTGAACATCGCGCTGCGGTCCCGGTTCTCGATGGTCTTCTGGTACATCTGGAACACCAAGTACGAGGAGAAGACCTACCCGCCCCACGAGATGATTGGGCAAATCCGCAACGAGTGGGTCCACCGGATGTTCGGCGACCTTCGCACCGCTTTCCTCCCCGGCCGCGTCCACTACCCCGTCTCGTCGCGCGACATGGGCCACTTCTTCAAACTCCTGAAGCTCGGCGACCGAACCGGCGCCGGCCCCTCGCCCGCGTTCATCTCCCTGGTCTACCTGTTCGAGACCATCAAGGAGCGCAACCTCGTCAAGGGCATCATCTCGAACATCATCCCCGCGAACATCAACATCCAGTGGCCTTCGGAGTCCACGGAGGAGTAATGGCCCTGTCCGGGTCCGCGGCCCGGACCGTGATGCCCACGACCTCGGCCGGGCGGGTCGTCGCCGTCGCGCATCAAGTCCGCACCGACCTGGACGGGCTGCCGATGCTCCAGCACCGTCTCCAAATCGTCGCGCGCGCGCTCGGGGAGTTGGCGTTCATCATCTCGGGCCAGCAAATCCCGATGTCGCTCAAGGTCGAGCCGGAGCACGCGGACCAGCTCGCCTACACGAAGACCGAGGGGGACCGGTCGCGCGTCTTCATCAACGGCAACGAGGTCATCGCGCGGAACATCAGCGCCGATTCCTCGGGGCACGCCGTTCCCGACACCTCGGGCATCTGGAAGATGATGGGCGGGCTCGTCTACCACGAGATGGGCCACATCATGCTCACCCCACGGTGGGTGGACGACTTCCCGGCCGCAGCCCTGGCGCTGCGCGACAACCTGGTGTCGCTGCGGACCTACCTCGAAAGCATCGCGCCGAGTGACGCGATGGAGTTCGTCTTCCTCTACTACATGATGGCCTCCTACCTGGACGCGAGCGTCATCGACGAGGAGACGCGGAAGGCCCTTCAGCTTCAGCCCGTCATGGCGCGCCTGTCCGGACGGATGGAGGAAATCATCCACCCCTGGCTGACGGAGCGGCTCGACTACGTGCCCGGTCCGGAGCGACTCGGAGCCGTGGAGGACTTCATCAACACGTTCGGAACCTCGCCGGAGATGGTCAAGAAGGTCGAGGACCTGGAGAAGCAAGTCGAGAAGATTCAGGCCGAGATGGACCAGAAGCAGGCGCAACTGAACACGTTCGTCGCCGCCGAGAAAGCGAAGTACGACAAGATTCAGGCCGACATGGACAAGAAGGGCGTCTCGAAGCGCGTCGCCCGGCGCCACAGCACTCAGGAGGTCACCCTCAAGGCCGACGTGGACCTCGCCGCCCGACGCATCGTATCGCTCAACAACGAACTGAGCCAGGTCCGTTCCGACGCGGGTCACGGCGGTCAGATGGTCGAGGCGCTGAACAACGCGCGGACGCTGAAGCAGGTCAAGGGCGAGGAGTACGAGCAGCAGTCCGAGCGGGACATCATGGAGTTGTTCCAGGAGATGATGGTCAACGTCATGCGGTACGACCGGTCGAGGCCCAGCGAGGGCTGCGTGGTAAGGTACCAGCCCGCCACCACCCTGCCCCACGAGGCGGCGAAGGAGCGCATCGTCGCGCTCTTCAACGAGGTGCTGCCGACGATGACGCTGCCCCCGAAGGTCGGCGCGGCGCAGGTCGCCAAGAACTTCGAGACGCTGCTCGAACGCGCCATCGGCGTCGCGGAGAGCCAGAGCCAGAGCGACACGGCGGGGAACAACTGGGTCATGCTCGTGCAGTCCGAGGCTCCGAACGGTAACTCGGTGATGATGCAGTTCGCCATGCAGCGCAATCTCATCGAGGACCAGCGGCTCGAAACGCAGCTATCGCAGATGCGCGCCGGGCTGCCGCGGTGGTTCACCTACAACGTGGCGAAGGTCTTCGACCCGAACTTCCGCTACGGCCTCACCGCGGGGCGCTTCTTCCTCGACCCGAAAGAGTTGAGCACGGACCAGGAGACGACCCGTGCGACGGGCCGGTCGGACGCGACGAAGCCGCCCATCGAGGGGATGCTGGAGTGGATGGGCCCCATCGCCGCCGTCTACGTTCCGCTGACGTCCCCTCGCGGCAAGGACGAGCCGAACGACGTCGCCCTCATGGGCCACATCCAGGCGTTCTCCTACCTCGTGGAGCGCATCTTTTGGCCGACCGAGAGGGACCTGCTCGCGCCGCTCACGTCGGGCATCGAACCCGGCGACATCATCAAAATCGACGCGCCCGTGCCGACGGGCGTCCATCACGCGAGCGACAAAGAGGCGGCCACCAAGGGCGCGAAAGAGCGCGCGCAGAAGATTGTGAAGGTCCAAATGGAGGAAAGCCCGGACCCGTTCGACGCGCAGCGGAAGGTCCTGGCCGGCCTCCTCGATGGCATGGCGCGGTGGGTACGCCGCCGCGCCGCGGTCCACTCCGTGATGGACGACCTGAACCTGCCACCGGTCGAGTTGCCCGAAACCAAGCCGCTTACCAAACCGCTCAAGCTGCCACAGGCCCCCGCCCCGCCTCCGCCCGTCGCGGTAGCTCCACCGACCGCGCCCGGCGGGCCCACCCCCTCGGGACCGGTCGCCCCCGTACCCGTGGCCCAGGCCCCGGTGATGCTTCCGGGCGTGCCGACGCTCGGCCCGAACTCCCCGCCGGCTCGGACCCTGCCGACCAACAAGCAGGCATCCAAGGACCTGGAACTTAAGGTGCTGGCGATTCCCGGGAATCAGCGTGTCCTCGTCACTGTGAACGCTGGGGCAGATGCCCCGGACAAGGGGACGACGGGGCACGTCAACATCACAGGCGCCGGAATCTCGCGCGGAGTTGACTTCTCGCTGAAGCCGGTGACCCAGAACACGTTCTACCCCATCACCGTGGACATCTACGACCTGCCGAAGGGCACGAAGTTCGAAGTCGACGTGTGGGCCACAGCCCCGGGCTACAGCCCCGGGCCCGTCAAGCACATGGAGGTGACGACCTTCTCGTGACTCCCGCGACCGATGTCATGTCGCCCCGACGGCGGAAGGGCAAGAAGATGCGGGTCGCGCGCCGGGCCACACTGCCCGGCGCTCCTGCCGTGCCTACGACCCCGACTGGCGAGGAGACCGTTCCGTTCCCACTCTCCGACGAGGAGTTGGCGGAGATGGCGGCTGGCATCGGCGACCTGTTCGCCGAGCAGACCCCATTCGAGCGTGAGGTCGCGCTGGAACTGATGAAGGCGCAGGCTTCCGGGGTTCAGCCGAAGAAGCCGGCCCCAGGGGAGGAGGCCCCAGAGAAGCCCTCCGTCATCGACAACCTCAACGAGGCGCAGGGCCAGCTCGCCGCGCTCGCGCAGGGCAAGGGCTTGCACCCCATCAAGGCCATCGACGACTTCGTCCCGATTCTGGAGGAGATGATGCGCGAGAGCCCCGCTTTCGCCGCGTCCTTCCCCGCAACGCTGAAGGCCCTCCTCGTCACGAACGACGTAATCGGCCTATGGGCCTCGGCGAACTCTACGAACGACCCGCGGTACGCGGACGCGCTAAAGGACGAGGAGGACCCCGTCGGGCACCTCTTGGAAACGGCGATGAAACTCTTCCCGCCCAAGGACCCCGAGGGCATGGAAGCGGTCGTAATCGCGTGCCGGAACGCGACGCTCGACCTGTGGCCGAAGGTCGATGCACTTCCCATCAAGGAAAAGGCCATCATCGCGGCCACGCTTCTCGGTCTCGCGGGCGACCGCCCGACCCAGAAGCCGAGCGAGCAGAAGGTTCGGGACCTGATGAAAAGCATGGAGGAGCAACTCGGTAAGTACCGCTACTCGGTGATGATGACCGAGGGGACGTACATGAGCCTCCAGAAGCTCCGCGAGGTCCTCACGCGGTGGCAGTTGGAGAAGCAGGAGACCGAAGCCGCCGGCAACATCTGGAAGCCCCCGACCATCAAGAAGCTGCTCGACTTTCACGGCAAGCCGACCGGCCTGTGGCAGGTCGTGGATGAACCGCAGGTCATCCCGAAGGGAGGGAAGACACCGTAGCATGGTGACCAAGGACCCCGTCGCTCGGTCATCCGCGGTCGAGATGACCAAAGCCATCAGCGAAGCCCGCCAGGAACTCGCGGCCGTCCGCGGCAAAGTGCGGAAGGAGCAGAGCGAGCAGGCCGCCATCATGCACGACCTGGGCGTGAAGGGCAAGGCGGAGCGGGTCACCGAGAAGCCCCCGGTGGGCGCTGAGGGCGAGAGCGAGGGCGAAGGTCCGATTCCCCCGCCCGACTTCCCCATCGAGGAATGGGAACCCCCGAAGCCCGAAGGCATCGAAGGGGAGAGCGAGGCCGAAAGCGAGGCCGAGGCAGAAGCGGAGGCGGAGGCAGAAGCGGAAGCCGAGGCCGAATCCGAGAGCGAGGCTGAGTCCGAGGCCGAGAGCGAAGCCGAGTCCGAGTCCGAGGCCGAGGCTGAGGGAGAGGGCGGCGAGGGCGAAGGGGAAGGCGAGGGCGAGGGCGAAGGGGAAGGCGAGGGCGAAGGCGAGGGCGAAGGGGAAGGCGAGGGCGAAGGCGAGGGCGAGGGCGAAGGCGAAGGGGAAGGCGAGGGAGAGGCAGAGGCCGAGTCCGAAGGGGAGGCAGAGGCCGAGGCCGAAGCGGAAGCCGAGGCCGAAGCGGAGGCGGAAGCCGAGGCCGAAGCTGAATCAGAGGCCGAGGCGGAAGCAGAGGCCGAGTCCGAAGCGGAGGCTGAAGCTGAGGCGGAGGCCGAGTCCGAAGCGGAGGCGGAAGCCGAGGGCGAGGGAGAGCCGCCTGGCCACGACATCCGGCGGCACAAGGGCAGGGGAGGTCAGGGGCGGAGCGGCGGCGGAAAAGGACCCAGTCGGTCAGGCGCCGGAGGCGGCGTCAAACCGACCGGCAAAGCCCCTCTCGGCGGTACGACGACCGTGGAGTCCGAGGTATGGGTATCGGACGACGCGGTCCTTTCCCCGCTGCCCGACATCATCGCCGAGGTCGAGGCCCAATTCGGCGGCCCCAGCGATACCTGCTCAACGGCCTCGCAGTTGGGGATTTGGCTACCCGCGCCCCCGTACTGGGACACCCACCGCCAGGAGATGGCCCGAATCCTCAACGAGGCGCTTGGTCGTCTCGCGCCCCAGGAAATCCCACGGCAGTTGTCCGGATTCCTCGACCTGCCTCGGGCCATGACCTGGGACCGGGGAAACACCCGCATCTGGAAGCGCGCCATCCCCGACCTCCGGCTCGAAGCCGGCGTGTTCGTCATCATCTCCTCCGACCTGAGCGGCTCGATGCAAAGGCCGGACGTGGGCGCCGGCGACCCCGTGGTCATGGACTACCATCCCGCCGGCATCGACCCACAACTCGTCTCGCGCGGAGGCCGCGATTGGAGCCAACTCGGCGCTGCCCTGCGCGCCATCGGAGAGGTCGTCGAGCCGACGTGGATGGAGGGAACCCGACGCGGCACGGCGGGGGACGACGACATCGGACAGGGCTACGCGAGCTTCTACACGGTCAACAGCCAGAGCCGACGTGAAATCCCGGCCTACGTCTCCCGCGTCCACGCGACGGCCGGGATGTCGTACGTCGTGGGCCAGGCGCTCGCGGACGTCGGCTCCGAGGTCGAACTGATTTGGTGGGGAATCGGCGACCGCAACTGGTACAACGTGGTCAAGGACCACCAGACCGTCAAGGAGAGTCAGATGTACTACCCGCTGGACATGCACTTCGGCGGCACCGGCCCGTGGCAGCCTGCCGCGTTCGCGCTCAAGCAGTTCAAGGAATCCCCGGCCCCCGGCAAGCTCTACGTCACCATCACGGACGCGGCCTGGTCCGACGTCAAGACGGACGAGAACACGCAGAAGTACGTCGCGGCTGTCAAGGAGATGAGCAACAGCGGCGTGACGACGCTCCTGTTGGTCGTCGGCCAGGAGATGTCGGGCACCATCAAGGCGCTGAAGGAGAACAAGGAACTCGACAACTACCGGCGCGAGGATGGGTCCTACATGACCATCGACGACTTCATCCTGGGTCACGACTACGCCGCCGCGGGCAGCACGGTCGAGGCGCTCATGGAGGCCGTCCCGGACCTCATCATCGAACTCCAACGCGACCTCGTGGAGAAGGCCCTCCGCAACACGGGCATCACGTAGCCGGCTGAGGTCTCAAATAGCCTGGGCCGGGTGGTCCCAGGGATGACCATCGGTCACATGCCCTCTCCCCGGACGGGTTTCAGTTCCATCAAGAACGGCCGGGTCGTCCGCTACATCTTCTACGACAAGACCTCGGACGTCGAGAAGGCCGCCAAGGTCCTGGAGTCGCGGGGCCTGCGCGTCGCGGACCAGGGTCCCAACTTCGTCTCTTACTACGGAACCCCGTCGAAGCGCGAGGAGAGGATGCTCGCGCGTCACGAGGACGTGACCCAGTACAACCCGCACTACCGTCAAATCGCCACTGCCTCCTTCCGCCGCAAGTTCGAGTCCTGTGTAATGCAGGTCAAGCGGTCGGGCAGCCCGGTGAATCCCTGGGCGGTCTGCACGACCACGCTCAAAGGCTACCCGAAGCGGAACCCGGGCGGGCCGACGATATACCTCGTGGTGTTCCAGGGCTTGGCCTCCAAGGTCTTCCGAAACCGGGCGTTCCGTTCGGAGCGGTTGGCAAAGGAGGCGGCGGACCGGGCAAGGAACAAGCGGTGGAACCTCTTCTCGACGGGCGCCAGCCGCGTGCAGGTCATCCCGATGGTATTGGAGTAGACATGAAACTGGTACGAGTGCGACGGAAGGACGGGAGTCGCTATCTGGCCGAGGTCATCGGGCCGAATCCGCGGACGAGCGTCCGCGAGCCGAGCCTTCAGCAGCGGCTGATGGCGCTGAAGCGGGCCGGGGTCAAGGAGTACAAGGCGGACCTCCGATTCAACCCGCGGATGTCCATGAAGGGGTACGCGCGCGGGTTCAAGGTTCCCCCGGAGTACCTGGCGGCATGGCGCCGGACGCCACAGGCAATCAGGAAGGCGCTTCGTGAGATGTTCCTGCTCCGTCAGTCGCTCCTGGAAAGGGACCTTCCGTCCGATGTCAGGGACGAGATTCTGGAGGGGATGACGCGAGCGCGGCTGGCGCTGAAAGCGTACTACAAGATAGGAGGGGTCAGCGCGTGATGAAACTCGTCCGCGTCCGCCGCAAGGACGGCACCAAGTACCTGGCGCTCCTCGTCGAGCCCAACCCGCGGCAAACGGTTCGGAAGGCGCTGCCCTATGGTCTTGTTGTCCGACGCGGCCATGTGGCGATAGGACCGGCGGAGTTTGCCCGTGCCTACTGGAACCTGAGCAACCTCGGCGACCGCCAAGAGATGGCCTCGACTCGGGTAGCGTACGCACGGGGGGGTGCATCCTGGCATAGCAAAGAGGTGGCACGCATGGACTTCGAACGCCTCCCGGGATGGTTCAAGAAGCTCGTTCTCAAGTACGCCTACATCGCCCTCAAGGAATGGAAAGAGAACCCGCGTCACCTGAAGAACCCCATCGTCCTCCGGCGTGAAGCCGCGGGCCACCTCGACCGAGCGCGGTCGCAAATCGAGATGGCCGCGGAGGCCCTGTCCCCAGCCCGGATGGTTGTGGCGACGGGCGACCCGGAGTCGATGGAAATGGCCGGGCTCCTACAGTACATGCGGCGGCTGGAGCGGTCGGTCGACGCCGCGGCCAGGATGCTCCGGCGCCGATGAAGCTCGTCCGCATCCGACGAAAGGATGGGTCGAGCTACCTCGCACAGGTCGTCGGGAACCCGCTCGACCCCGATACCAAGCGCGCCTACGACGAAGCGCGCCAGGAAATCGGCCACGCTCGTGGTATGCTCATCAAAATCGCGCACAACCGCACCATCGGCACGGTGATGGTGGGGCGAGCCCTTCGGGCACAGCTTCTTCTCCTGCGGGCCCAGGAAGCCCTTCGCTTACCCAGCGAGTACCGGCAGAATCCACGGGCCCCGACCCCGAAAGCGCCTCCCAGGGAGGTCCCCATCGTTCGGTGCGTCACAGAGGTCGACAAGGAAGCCTATCCCGATTCGGACGAGGCGCGTGTCGCCGAGATTTGGTTGGCCGGTCAGAAAATCACCGGCGGTCACGGCTTCTGGGGTTCCACCGAGTTGTACCACCACAAGAACCCCAAGGACATGGTTGGGGCTTGGACGGCAGGCTGCGGTCGCGCCGGTCTCTGCGACATCGACATCGTCCTCTATGGGGACTGGACCGACGGCCGCCACCTCGCCGACAGCATCGAGTACGACACCTCGCCGAGCGAGTTCGCCGACCGCGTCGAGAGGGCCGCCAAGGACCGTGGCAGGGCGTACATCGAGAAAGAGAACGAGACGTATTTCGACCGCGATGAGGTCATCTACGCGGCCTACGTCTTCCTGCACGTAATCGACGACCTGCCGTTCCCCAGGGACAACGTGCGCCTCGTTCGGACGGCCGCGACCAGGTCCCCGTGACCAACTTATTTATTTAGCCGACCGCCTTCCGTCGGGTAAGGTGCGATGCCGCACTACGTGGTCCTCGACGAGCACACGACCTGTTTCGTCTGTGGGAAGCCGATGCGGAAGGGGACCCGCGCGGTGACGGATGGCAAATCGTATTGGCACGACCGGCCCTGCGAAACGAAGTCGATGTCGGTGATACCAAGATGACAGAGGAACTCGAAGCGTTGGCCGCGTTGGAACACGACCAGTGGATGGCATGGGCGAAGACGCTCCTCTCCAGCGAGCCCGGCATCTCGGCCGAGCGACGGAAGCGGTGGCAGTCCCTGATGGTCCCGTACAAGGACCTCCCCGAGGACCAGAAGGAGCACGACCGCAAGTGGGCGAGGAAGGCGCTCGTCGTCCTGGCGTCGACTCCTCGCGGGCGCGTCAACCCGGACGGCTCGGCCAAGACCGTAACGGTGTAGAACCGTGAGGCACACGCAGACCCTCAAGGTCTGGTCCGTGGCGATGGACGGCGATATGTTCGACGTTCGGCTCGTCGAGGACTTGGACGACCCGAACCGGCAGAAGGTCCACTTCCGCTATCCGCGCGCCGTGAACTCGAACGGCTGCCCGTTCCGTATGGGCTCGACCTGGGAGTACACGGTAGAGGAGAGCGGAGAAATCCGCGTGCGCGAGGCAACTCCGTGACCTGCGACGACCCCGCGCACCGGGCGCTCGTAAGCGAGGTCCAGGGGCTTCGGACGTTCAAGAAACGTATCGAGGCAGCATGGAAAACCGCGAACGAAACGACCGCGAAGCGGAGGAACTTCATCATCGGTCAGAAGCTCCGGCGCCTGGTGCGCGAAGCCCTGGAGGACGCTGGCGTTCGGACTTGGGTCGACCGCCCCTGCCCCGAGTGCGGTGAGATTCATCCCGGGGGCGTGGTCATCCTCGACGACAACCCCGCCAGCCTCGCCATGTACGCGGAACTGCACCCGAAGACGTGGAAGTCCATCGAGGACGCGCTCCCATGAAGACCAAGGCCGAGCGGTTGGAGGAGTTCGTGAGGTACCTCGCGTCCCGAGAGTGGACCGTGACGATTGCACCGCCCGCGACGACTGGCTGGGCCGACCTCCAACGAGAGGCGATGGATTTGACGCACACCGAGAGGTGCCGCTGCCACGCGCTGAAGGACATCGGCAAGCCGTGCCGGGAGTGCGGTTGGAACGGGCCATGACCGACGGCGCGAGCGCGAAGGCGCAGTTCCGGACCGCCGCGTTGCTGATGGACCAGGCCGCTCAACACCGCTTGGATGCACGGTTCGTCAAGATGCTCGAAGACCGGTTCGACGGGGACGCGGAGACATGGGAGCAGGATTTCGACACCCTCCCGGGGCACCTCCAGGAGTTCTTCGAGCGGTTGGGCGGCAAGATTATCGGGCTAGGGGGCCATCGGGCCAGCATCGCGTTCGCCGCAGCCTACGCGGAAGGAATCCGGATGGGTCGAGAGGGTCAGCCGTGATGGATGCCGGGGTAGCTCAGCTTGGCAGAGCACCTCTGAAAGGCGCCGCGGAGACGGCCATTAGGCCGCAGTACTCGGCAACTTGGGGCCTAGGACCCAAGCAATCGGAGGGGTCAGCGGTTCAAATCCGCTCCCCGGCGCCCAATCAGGGTCCGCCCGCTCGTATGCCGGTCAGGTTAACCAAAGCCCTTCCGGGGGTGAGGGGAGTTCCCAAGGCGCTGGTACCGGACCAGACTCCCCGTAGGCGCCGGCCGAGACATGGACGGACAACGCCGGGGGGAGGGCCCATGAATCGCGGGGGAGGGCGCCCGAGCCCGCGGGGAAGGCGGGTTCAAATCCCGCCCCCGGCTTAGGGCGGTTGGTGAGCCCGGATTGACCGAAATCCTACCGGACCTGCATGTTGGGGACATGGCTGACGGGGCCATATGGCCCGGAGCGAAGGTATGCGTGCTGGAGGCCCCGTGCGGCCACCCAGGCTGCGAATGGGTTCCCATCCTCTCCGTGGTCGATGGACAGCTCCGGGCGGCCCGTACGGCCCTGGATAAGGCCGCCGGGCTATACGACCGACACCACGGGCTCGGTCCGGTGCTCTTTCACTGCGGGGCGGGCATCGAGCGGTCCCCGCTCGTGGTGGCTTACATCCTCGTGACCCGCCACGGGATGACATGGGAGGCCGCCTACAGCCTACTCCGGTCGCGGCGACCACAGGTGCAGGACCGGTCGGTCTGGTTCGCGGATTCCCATGTGTGACTGCCTCCCCGGCCTCTTCTGCGAGTGCTGGCAGGTTCCGGGCTGCGATGGGGTCTGCGGGGAAGCGATGGCCGAGAAGGCACGTCTAAATAGCGCGAAGCTATCCTCGGCTCGTGCGCGCGGCGGACCTCCCCGAGGTCAAGAGCCTGGATGAAGAAGCGCCCGCAGTCATCGCCGACCTGTTCAACGAACTGAAGGCGACCCTATCCCGCGCTCAGCGGGATGGCGAGGGAATCGAACTCAGCAACGCGGTCCGTCGGTTTCTCGACCGCTGCGGTCAGAAGGGTCCCCTCGTCGAGGCGCTGGACCACGCACTGTCGATGCTTCGCGTCCTGGCCGAGTACCTCGGATTCGACTGGGAGGACATGGAGGTTATCGCCAAGGAACGCGAGAGGGATGGGCTGTCGGTCCTCCCCGACCCCATCGAGCGCGTTCCCGAACTGCCGGTGTTCCCGTCCCCGCCCGTGCCGCCGTCCGCTCCGAACTGGCCCGGCCCATTCACACCGGGCACGGGGACGATTCCAATCATCATCACAACCCAGCCGAACACGACGGGGACCATCACCATCACGACAACCCCGGCCGTCGACACGACCTGGTCCTCCGCGGTCACGAACGCGAGCGCGACGGTATGCCTGCCACAGGGTTCCTCCTACGCGGTCTACGACGCCAACGGCAACGCGGTCCAGTTCAACGCTTGCAACGGGAGCGCCTTTACGGCGCCCACCTCGTTCTTCGTCAAGTCCCGGAAGCCCGGGAAATAGGCCCAACCTAGGGCTCAAATAGCCTCAGCCGGGTTGTGTTGTCAGGTCGAAGAAACCCCGCGGCCTGCCTCCGGGCCCCGAACGATTGGTCCGGCGGGTAGGGGGCGATGTACATGGCATCGAACAACAAGACCTTCAGCATCACCCTGACGAGCACGCAACTCTACTGGGCATACCTGTTCCTGGTCATCGGTGACGTTGCCCTCGCCTACGTCGCCAAGATTCTGCCGGCCAGCTACGGAGCGGACGGGCTGAGCGCGATTGCGATTGCGTTCTTCGCAACCCTCTCGCACGACTACTCGACCGCGCACACGCCGAACGGTATCCCAACGTGGCTGGCGTACGTCATCACGACCGCTGCCGGCGCGGCAGTGGGAGCGATTGGCTACTTCACCGGCAACGGGGACATCACGACGACCGCCTTCATCGCGTGGCTCATCGTGGTGCTGTCGACCATCTCCACCGACGTCGCGGAGGACGCGGGCGAGAACCTGCCAGTCTACGCGGAGACGTACGTCACGACCTTCATCGGCGTGGCCGTCACGTTCCTGACGTGGTACTCGAACAACACTGGCGCGACTCTGTCCGCAGTGATTGCGACCATCATCGCAATCATCGTGTCGTACTTCCACGTCTCGTCGGCGGCGAAGAAGTCGGCCTGAACGGGCCGTGCGGCACGCTCTGGACTAACCCTTTCCCCCCTCTTCTTCCCTCACGCAGCGTTTAAGTAGACCCGATGACGTCCGGCAACTCCGAATGGGGGCCAAATCCGTTCGGACCTATACCTCGTCGTCAGACATCTTCGCCACCGGGACGACGCTTTCGATGACAAACGCGGGCACTTTGTCTGCCGCTTGTACGCACCCGTCTCAGGTGACCGACGTGCACACGTCGGAGCGGATTTGCACGGAGTGCGGTCTCGTCCTGGACTCCTCCCCGGTTGACATGCGCGGCATCAACACGTACGACGTGATGGGCGCTCGACACGGGAGCGGTCTCTCGCACGGGCCAGCGACGCCGAGCTTCCGGTCGCTCTCCTCGCATCGCCCCATCGGATGGCAGGGCGTACAGGGCTCCGAGAGGGTGAAGCGTCAGTGGCGCCGAGTCGCCGCCGCCGACCGGCACGACCTGGGGCATCGCTCGCGGTTCCTCGCGGGAGCCCACCAGGTCCGGTCGGTCGCGCTCGAACTCGGCTTACCCCCGCGGTCGGCCGACGAGGCGCTCAAGCTCCTCGTCCTGTGGCGCGAGTGCAAGTCGCGCCGCGTCCTCCCCAGGGTCGAGGTCACGATGGCGGCGGTCATCATCTACATCTCTCGCCGCGACCACCTTTTCATCAGCACGAGCCGAATCATCCACGCCTTCGGCCTGCGCTCTCGGTTCACCGCGCTGAAGGCGATGAACATGATGGAGCGAGACATGGGCTTCATGCCCGTCCAGCACTCGGCTCCCGAAATCATCGCTCACCTCGTCAACGAGTTCTCGCTGCCCACCGCCGTCGCGCGGGAGGCGGCAGGCTACGTCAGCGGTCCGCTTGAAGGTCCGTACATGCCCCAGGGTGTCGCGGGGGGAGCGGTCTACATGGCCGCGCGACAGCGGAACCTCACGGGCATCGGCGTTAATCAGGAGACCCTGGCACGGGCTTGCGGCGTCACGGCAGTGACCATCCGAAACCACTACCACAAGATTGCGAAAGCGAACGGCATCGACCCCGACGCGCCCGCCACACTGCACGGTCGATTCTCCGCCCCAGGGCACACTACATTCTGCCCGCAGTGGGCGGCCCTGGTCGGCGAGATGTGACGACGCTCCTCTTCGCGTGCAGGTACGGCGAAGAGTTCGAGAAGCAGCAGCAGCAGTCGCGCGAGTACCTGAAGACGGTCCCGAAGGACTGGGAGGTCGTCGTGCTCGAAGGACGGGTCGAGGACCCCGGCGATTACGCGCGGGAACTGAACCGGCTCTGGTCCTGCGATGGGGACCTCATGGTCCTGGAAGGCGACATCGTCCCAGGGCCTGGGCAGATGGAGGAGATGGTCCGTTGCACCGAGTGCTGGTGCGCGGTCGACTACGTCCTGCACCTCTGCGACCTCGAAGTCGTCCACATGGGCGACAAGGCGGTGGCGTCCATCTGCATGGAGCATGAGATGCCGTTACATTCGTACCGGACGAAGGACGAGTTCGCCACGAAGGGCTACAGCTTTCCGGAGGCGCAGTTGGAGCACGCGGACCTCGTCGGCCTGGGATGCACGAAGATGGGACCGGCCATGCGCGAGAGGATTCCTCCTCCGCGGGACGAAATCCCCTGGAACATCCTCGACGATTGGATTGCTCGCAAGGCCAACTTCTTCGGGCTGACCGCGCACATCCACTACCCCCAGGCGCAGCATAACCATCCGCGCCACCCCGACAATCCGCACATCCCGATTCGGGTGGACGGGGTCTACTGCCCCTGCTATTCGCTCGCGGCTATGGCGGGCCCGGGCGCGGCGAAGCCCGTCGTCGTCCGACGGCGGCCTGGCGAACCCATTCGGGTGGTGCCGACATGAGTCAAGGAGCGCAGGTGTTCGATTACGGAGAGCGGGATTCGGCGAGCGGTCAGTACGAGCGGCACCCGGTGCAAATCGGGAAGAAACGGGTCCAGCCGCTCCGCGACACCTATCGGCACCTGGCCTGCGGAAAGACGACCTCCATCAACGACCCCAACATCGTCCTGACGTACGCCACCTCGCCGAGGTTCTACACCGGCACGTTCTGCGCTCCCTGCAAGTCGTACTACAACCTGACCGAGTTCGTCTGGCTGCCGGACAATACGCCGATGAACGCGGTCTGCGGGGACCCGAAACTCGACCTGCGGCTGCGGAAGTAACATGGGAACCGCCCATGCCATCTACCCCTCCATCGAGGGGTGGATGTTTGACCAGGACCTCCTTCACCTGCGAAGGCGGTGCGCGGAGACGCGACCGATGGGCGGGCCCATCCTGGAGGTGGGCTCCTTCTGCGGGCTTTCGACCGCCATCCTGACCGAGGACGGGGCAGAGGTGACGTGCATCGACCCGTTCCTGGGCGGCGAGGACCTGCCCGAGCGGAACACGTACGAGACGTTCGAGGCCAACCTGCGGTCCCTGGGACGGTTCGAGCAGACCACGGTCCTGCGGAAGAAGTCGAAGGACGCCTTCCCGTACCTGGATGACGACCGCTTTCGATTGGTCTTCATCGACGGCTCGCACGAGTACCTGAACGTCCTCTTCGACATCCTGGAGGGCTACCGCGTGCTGAAGCCCGGCGGGTGGCTCGTTGTGGACGATTTCAACTGGGGCGAGCGCCTTCCCGTTCTCAACGCGCTCATCGCATCGGGGTATCGCTGGAACATCGTCCACGAGACCAAACTGGCGGAGATACGGAAGTGACGGTCAGTGTGGTCGTGCCCGCGCGCCGCGGACAGCACTTCGATACGTCCAGCCTTAAGGGATACGACCAACTCATCATCGAGCGGGCGCCCGGTGGTGTGGCGCGCGCCCGGAACCTGGGCGCGGAGAAGGCCACCGGAGACGTCCTCGTGTTCATCGACGTGGATACCATCGCTGTCGGGGACCTCTCGAAGCTCGACCCATCCCGAGCGGATTACTGGACCGCGGAGTGGTTCACGCCTTTTGCGAAGCGCCCGTACACCATCCTTGGCCTCTACTGGGCCAACATGATTCCACGCATCTTCCGCTACCCGTTCACCATCGGGCCGTTCATCGCGGTCACGCGAGCGGCCTTCGACGCGGTCGGTGGATTTCGCTTGGACGTCCTGTTCGAGGACCTCGACCTGGGCCTGCGACTCTGGCAGCACGACTTCCGACTCGGCTTCGCGCCCGGCGTCCGCGTGCACATCATCCGCCCCTTCCTGCTTCCCAGCAACGGGGCTCACACCGCGAGCAGTCGGGCGCGCCTCGGGCTTCGATATGCCGGTCGCAAGTGACCGGAGGGAGGGGGATTCGAACCCCCAACTTGCTTTCGCAAGACGGCGTTAGCACCGCCGCGCCGTACCGGGTTGGGCCATCCCTCCATAGTGGTGGGCGCCGGATTCGAACCGACGAAGGACCTACGCCCAGGGGCTCTTGGGGCCCCCGCAGTTGCCGCTGTGCCAGCCCACCGATGAGGAGCGCGCCCGGCAGGATTTGAACCCGCATCGTTCCACGTTCGAAGCGTGGCGCCATGTCCAGGTTAGGCGACGGGCGCATGGCGGGCTCGGCGGGATTTGAACCCGCGACCTTCAGGTTCGCAACCTGACGCGATGTCCAGGCTACGCTACGAGCCCAAGTGGTGCTGAGAGGATTTGAACCTCTACGCGGGCTGACCCCACGCCTGCTTCTAAGGCAGGTGCGATTACCTGATTCCGCCACAGCACCGAACGCCCGAGGCGCCCGGTTCTTACCGTAGCCGACGCAGGAGGAGCGGGCCCAAACTACTTCGCCGACGGTCCTCGCGCGTCATCGCGGTGCCCATACACGCTTTACTATTAAAATCCGCCGCTCATCAGTCCGAGCTTCGCGGCGCAGCCACACGCCACTCCGATGTGGCGCTCGATGTAGAAGACCCAGCCGCCGTACTCGACCGAATAGGTCTCCGGCTTGAGATGGAAGACCGGTCCAGTAATCGTCATTCCGCAGTTCGCGCAGATGATGACGCGCGGTCCGTCTGTGAGAATGACCTCGCCCAGAGCGCCCTTTTCGAAGGGCACTGTCCCCTTCGACCGGGGAATCGTTGGGTCCCAGGAGTCTTCGCCCATCCGTCGCCGCATGGGCCTCCCAGGATTTGAACCCGGACCTCATCGTCTCTTGCTGTCTCCGACAGTCCCAAGCGACGGGTGCTACCAAGTTACACCAAAGGCCCGCGTGGTGCGGATGGGGTCGGAGCGATTCGAACGCCCATTCGCGGTTCTGGAGACCGATGTCCTAGCCGAGTTAGACGACGACCCCGAAGCGGATGCTGAGCGGGCGCGGCAGGATTCGAACCTGCACCTTCCAGAGGAAGAGCGGTTTTCGGGACCGCCGCATTACCGGATTGTGCCACGCGCCCTCGCGGCCTGAGTCGCTATCGCCATCCCGGCGATGAGCGGCCAGACCGCGACAGGGGTCGCGGTGGCTGAAGGCGCGTGAGCTTCATGGTATGTTTCCCATGCAGGGACTAGTATTAAATCCCAGCGGCGCTCATCCACTTCAGAGGTGAAATGGGCCCGTGGCGTCAACGGTAGCGCACCAGGCCCTTAACCTGCGAGGTCGGGGTTCGAATCCCCGCGGGCCCATCGGAGGCTCGAAGGCTCGCATGACAATCCGGCCGTGGCGGATGGGGACGCGCCCGGCTGTAGACCGGAGCCATGCAGGTTCGAATCCTGCCGGCCGGACTACAGTCGGCTATCGTGAGCGGCCGAGCGGACCCGGAGATAGGTCCGCTCCTCTGGCGTAACCGGTAAGCGCACCTCGTTCTCGGCGAGGGGTGTGTGGGTTCGAATCCCACGGGGAGCATCTCATGGTTCCGTGGTCCAACCCGGTTAGGATGCGCGGTTGTCAGCCGCGTGGTCCGGGTTCAAATCCCGGCGGAACCGCTCAGTGCGCGAAGCTCAGCATGTGCTTCCGCAGGTACCGCCGCACCGCGCGGACGAACGTGTCGTCGAACTGACCGCGCTTGTTGGGGTCCTGGAGGATGTCGCCGTAGAAGTCCGTCCGGTAGCCGGTGTCCTCCATCGCCTGCATGATGAGCGAGTATGGGAACATATCCCGGTCGATGGCCTCCTTCAGGTCGCCGGTCCACCGCGTCTCGTCCGTGCCAGGGTCCCAGGAGACGTCGATGAGCTTTCGCCGCAGCAGCTTCAGGTAGTGCTCGATGGACTCGGAGATGGCAGTGTCCTCGGGCTTTTCACCGCCAGGGCGCGCGTTGAGGACCTTACCGGCGTAGTCGAGCGCGAGCCCCTCGTCGAACGGGAACCTCTGCCCATCCGTCGCGGTGTAGAGCCAGGGGCCGCCGACCCCCCGACCGGTCGTGCTGATGCTGCCGCCGATGTGGGCGAGGCGGAGCCCCAGCTCGATGCGGTCGCGGGTCGTCATCGTGTGCCAGCCCCCGGTCCGCAGTACGAGTTTGTCGGGATAGTAGTGGACCACGTCCGTCTGGTGAAGGATGAGGCTGACGCTGCCATCCCCTTCCTGGACGAGGTAGGTGTTCCGGTCGACCTTCTTCCGACCCTTGCGACCGTGCAGTAGGAGTGTCTCCACCTGCTGCGGAAGGGGATTGGACTTCGGGAGGACCCACGCCAGGTACGCCGAGCCGTCGCGGCGGCGCACGCGGACGAGGTTCTGCCACACGGCTTAGCCCGTGCCGGTCATCCGGGAGTTGCGATATAAGACGTGGCTCGGGGCGAACCGGTCCAAACAACGCGGTCAAAGTTCGTGGCGTATATCTGCATGAGGACGTCCGTGTCCAGCGCCAGCCCGTTCAGTCGAAGGCCATCGAACCGGTAGTGCTCGCGCTCCATCATCCGCCGGTAGGTCCCCGACACCCACGCGAGCCACGCCGCGGTCTTGTACTCCGCCATCGTCACGACCATGTCGGTGCCGAAGAGGATGCGGTCGGCGTACTTCGTGAGCACCTCGCGGAAGGCTCGCGGCCTCTTCGAGATGCGGCGGAGCCCATCGCGCAGGAAGTCAATCTGCCCCAGGCTCACGTCGGTGTAGAGCCCTGGGTTGTTGTCCATGAACTCCTGGAAGCGGACGAGGTTGGAGGTCGAGAGGCAGAAGTGCGGACAGATGACCTTCATCCTGGGGAAGGCCGACAGGACCCGGCGGAACTCCTCGCCGTACTTCCCGCAGTTGACGTGAAAGAGGACCGGGATTCCCTCCTTCTCGCAGAGGTCGTAGACGCCGAGCATCGACGGGCAATCGAGGGGCGTCTCGCCGTGAAAGTTCGAGTGGCCGCCGTACAGCTTGAGGCCACTGGCGCCCTTCCTGAGGTAGCCGCGCAATCGCTCGACGTTGTCCGTGTCGGCCGGGTCCAGGGTCGGGAAGGCGAGGAACCGCAGCGGCCACCGCCTCGCAATCTCCAGGACTACCTCGTTGTAGTGGGTCTCGCGCTCGAACCCCGACCGGTCGAGCATGATGGTCGCCTCGGGGCTGCCGACGGCGACGCTCGCGTTGACCCCGACCGCCTCCATCGCCTCCAGGTACTTCGGCACGCAGGCGACCGATTGGAAGTGTTCGTGGACGTTGACGATGCCCTGCGGTCTCATCGGAACCGCTAAATCCCAGGTACTTCATGGATTTACGATGTCCGCTCGTTCGGTCGAGTCGCCCGGCGTACGGCCGGTGGTACCCCGCTACCCCGGCGGGGAGATGGAAGGCCCCCTCGAACGGGTGGACATCCCAATTCTCGGTGACCCCGGGCCCTTTACCAAACCGTAGACGCTCCCTGAGTCTGTTGGTAGAGGATGCACCGCCTTCGACGGTGCGGGCCGAGTTCGATTCTCGGAGGGAGCACTTCATGGGTCCGTGGCGTAGTGGTCGCGCAGCCGGCCTTTAACCGGTCAGATGCGGGTTCGATTCCTGCCGGGCCCATATGCGGGCCTGGTTCAGTAGGAGAACGCTCCGCTGAAGACGGAGGGAGGCCGGTGCAATTCCGGCGGCCCGCACCTCATCCTGTCGGCGCGCCCCATCCTGGAGCGTCGATGAGAACGCCGCAACGGGAACACCACCGCAGCGTCCCGTTGACCTCGCCGTTCTCGTCCGCGATTGGGACCCCGAGGACGGGCGGCACATGGCCGAGGAGGGCGCAAGCCAGCGACCGCAGTAGCCCGGGTCTCTTGCTCATGCGTTTCCTTCAGACCCCGTACCAGGACCAGGTCCCCGGGACAGCGGTTGCCCAGTAGATAGAGCAACCGGTGTCGAGCGTGACCTCGCCCGGGGAACTCCCGATGTCGTGGTCGACGGGCGTCGTGTCGATGATGTGCATGTCCACGCCGCCGTTCGAGTAGATGCGGACGGGGAACGGATTGTTGTTCGGGGCCGCGTTCGCCGACCCGGTTCCTGCTGGCAGGGACGGCGTCGTGATGCCCCAACCCTGCGGATTGAATCCCTGGTTCCAAACGACGTACGCCGCGTACGCATAGTTGTTGATGGGCGCGGTGAGGTTGTGGTAGAACTTGTTGCTGATGATTTGGAGCCCAGCGGACGCGGAGTCGATGGTGACCCCGTAACTCTGGGTCGTCGAACCGCTCGGGTGGGTCGGCAGGCCCTGGTCATCGAATAGCTCGTTGCCGATGAGTTCGCACTGGATGGGGATGTTCAAGCCGCCGCCCGACGCGACGTGGATGCCAGCGAATCCTGGGCCAGATTGGCCGTTGTTGTAGCAGTGGTTCCCGCTGACGATAGCGTAGTCGCACTGGCGCAGGTAGATGCCATCGGTCGCCCCGGTGTTGACGTCGTTCCCGAGGATGCGGTTGTAGAACGCCGATTGGTCGAGCGAGATGCCGGCCGAGCCCAGGGTCCCCTCGATGAGGTTCCCTTCGATGAGGTTGTCCATCGACTCATAGACGAGGACCGCGTGCGGGTACAGGCCGCCGGGCGCGCCATAGCCAGTCGTCAGGAAGGTGTTCTTCGTGACTGTGTTCCCGAACGAACCGCCCGCAATCGAGCCGTCCAACTCGAACGCGAAGACGCCGACCTGACTCATGTAGTTCCGCTCCAGGTGGCAGTACCGCATGGCTCCGGAGATGGCGGAGTTGCCGCCGTAGAACTGGTTCGCGGTGAACTCGCCGCTCTGGAGGTAGGCGGGCTGGACGTCGCGTCCGACCGCGATTCCGATGTTGTAGATGTCCTGGAAGGTGCACCGCTTGACCTTCAGGTTCGTGGTGTTCGCAGTGACGCTGACGCCGTAGTAGCCGACGTTCGCGTAGCTCGGGGTCGGCTGTAGGCCGTTGAAGCCGAGGTCGTAGATTTCGACGTTCGGCTGACCGACCTCGAACGCGCTGAACGAGGAGGAGTCCCATGCGACGGTGGCGCCCTTGCCCAAAAACTTGACCGGCTGCGGCGGGACGACCGGAGCGGTGAACGTGTACGTCCCGGGCGTCAGGTCGACGATGGTGGCTGCGGTCGCCGCCTCCATGACGCCGTTCGTCACGGTGTAGCCATCGTCCCCCGCCCCGGGTGTGTCGGGCCCGAAGTCACAGCGGTTGTTGTCAAAGCCGGTCTGGTCAAAGCCAACCGCGGAGACCGTAACAACCGGCTTGCCGATGACCGCAGTCAGGCCGTTCAGCGTGCTTTGTGGGAACTGTGGTCGAAAACTCATAGACCCTCCCACGCCCAGGTTGGAGAACCGGCGTACGTGAGCGCGATTCCGTAGGCGACCTCAAGTTCCCACCATGCCCCGATGTACCATGTATTCGTGTACGTCCGCGAGCCGCCGTACGGGTCGGTGATTTGGACCGCGCTGACCCCGCCGCCCAGACCGGTCAGCGAGACGCGGGTCTTGAACCCAAAGGAGTTGAACTGCGTCGACGCGGAGGCCGGGACCGCGGGCTGGGGAGCCGAGAATCCCTGTGGGTTCCAACCGCCGACCTGCGAGGAGAAGGAGTGAAGGCCGGTCAGCGCAACGGCCTTGGCGGCGGTGTAGTTCTGCATCTTGCCGCCGATAACCTGATTGTAGTCGCCGCCGACGGCCTCCTTGACCGCGTACCAGGTCTTGCCGGTGCTGTCGGTCTCGATGCAGTCCCGCATCGTGTTGTTCTGGCTCGACGCGCCGAAGACGTAGGCGTTGTACGAGTTCGCCGCCGCGTAGCCGCAGTTGTAGGCGACGCAGTTGGTGAGGACCGCGGTCGCGGCGTCCATGATGAAGCCGTGGTTCGCGGTGGTGTCCGCGATGCAGTCGACCAGGTGCGCGGTGTTCCCGCCCTCGATTTGGAAGCCGTTCCCACCGGTGTTGTAGGCGTGGACGTCCCTGGCGTGGACGTCCGTCCCAGTGTGGTACCATCCATGCAGCATCGGACTGCCGATGTTGACCTCGTTGAAGTCGGAGTCCCCGGTGTTGTCCACGATTCCGCTGCCGCCGACGTTCTCGATGTCGAGGTGGTCCAGGAGGAGTTCCTCGGTGTTCGACGCGCCCTCGGGATTGTTGGCCCAGACGCCGTCACCGTAAGCGTTCAGAATCTTCAGTTCCTGGAGATGCGTCCGCCAGCAGTTCCCGACCCCCGCTCCGGTCCCACCGACGTTGATGGCTGCGGTTCCACCGCTCTGATGCGTACGGGTCCCGTCGAGCGTGAGGCTGCTGACGAGCGTCTCCTCCACCGTGACCGGGATGTCAATCATGTCGCAGTTCGCACCGTCCGCCAGGCCGATGTAGGTGTAGTCAAGCCCGGAGCCCACGACCTTCTGGCCCGATGTGGTGGGGACGATTGGGTCCGAGATGGTGAAGTCGCCGGGCAGGATGAGGACCGAGTAACCGCTCGCCAGGGCCGAGTTGATTCCGTTCGTGGTGTCGCCGCTGTCGGGCCCGTACTGCGCGTAGTTGTTCTTGGGATAGCCCTGCGCGGTTCCGACCGCGGAGACGGTGTAGAACGGCGGGGCCTGAACCGTGTTCCAGGGCGGCGATGTCGCCGCCGCGCCCAACTGCGATGGCGTGAGGAAGTAGTTCCCGGTCGACGGCACGATGAGCTTGGTCGCGCCGTTCATCAGGAGGCAGATGCCGGTGCCGTGGGCGTTCAGGTAGGCATCCGCTTCGGCCTGACCGTACGTCACGCTGTAGCCGTCAGGCCCCGGTCCGGGGCTGTCGGGCCCGAAATCGCACCGCGCGTTGTCGAATCCGGTCTGCTCGTAACCGGTCAGCGACGCGGTGACAAATGGTTTGCCGATGACGGCGGTCTGACCGGTAAGCGCGCTCTGCGGCGGAAGGGGCCGGAAGCCGCTCATCGACCGGCTCACCCGGCCCTCGGTATTTGAGACCTGATACGGCGGCCCGAACCAGTCAGACCCCGAACTGGGGCGGGCGGACGACCACGCGGTAGTAGGAGACCCCGTTAATCTCGACCACGTCGGGAACCTCGTAGGGCCGATGGAGGCTTATCGAGTCGATTTTCAGGCACAGGGTCTTGAACTTCCCCGGGGCCTCGTACTCGGCCTGAACGGCGAACGTCGGCATCTGCGAACCCCCCGGTCGCCTACCGGGACGCTTCCTCCGCCGCGCGCGCTTCCTGAATCAGCCGCTCCTTGTCCGCGGTCCCAGCGACCGCGAGGTCCTCGATGATGCCGTTCTTCTCGGCGTGGCGAATCGTCAGCGGGTCGCCGCGACCGCCCTTTCCGGTGACGGGCCATCCCTTCTCTTCCGCGTAGGCTTTGAGTACGTTGAAGACCGGGCTAGCGGACTTGCTGGGCCCGCCTTTGGCGACGAACCACTCCTGAAACTCCTTCATGGTCGTGGCCGGGCGGTTGGTGATGAACTGCAACCACTCGCGCCGGAGCGAGAGCGTCTTGTCGCCGGCCGACTTCTTCCAGGTGACCGGTCCGAACTTGCGCTCCGCCTCTTCCTTCGTCATGTTCTGGCGCTTGGCGGGCGGCGCGGCGCCGCTCACTGGGACCACCGCTCGCTCGGGCGTCGGCGTGAAACTCTGGTGCAGCGCCTTTGCCTCGACCGTCAGTTCCTTCGAGAGGTCGCTGAGCTTGTCGTGCGCGCGATGGAGTTTGGCGAGCGCGTTCTGCCGGTTCGTCTCGTACTCGGTCTTCAACCTCACGAGCGTGCGCTCGGCCTCGTCCTGTTCGCGCTTGGCGTAGTCTATCTGCTGCGCCAGGGCGAGGACGCGGGACTTCGGCGCGGTCTCGTTCTGCTTCTCTTGCTCGCTCACTTTCCTCCTCCGTTTCCATTCTCCTCTTCGACCAGCATCTCCTTCTTCTTGCGCGCTCGGGACTTATGCCAGGGAATCGCCATCTGAACGCACATCCCGCACATGATGGTCCCGGGCGCGGCCGGCTTCCCGCAGGTTTTGCAGACCGCTTCGGTGTGGCGTTGTTTCTTGGGAGCGCCCCGGGACCGGGCCTTCTCGTGGCCCTTGCGCTTGGTAACGGCCCGGGGCCGGGGTGGAGAGGCCGCCGCCGGAGAGACAGCGACGACCTGAGGTTCCCGGCTCCGGGTCTGGGCATCGTGATGGGTCATGGTCACTCGACCTCCGCGGTCGAGTCCTGGGTGGGCGCGAGCCCTTCGTTCGCGGCAGCCGGGTCGGACGGGACCGGGGCGACCGGGGGTAGGGGCGGTGCGTCGATGGGGACGTGATTCGTCAGGTCCGGCTTCGGCTCCCCGGGCCGCCAGGACACTCGCGCGTCCGGTGCGCCGTCAGGGATGATGACGACCTTGACACCGCGAGCCTCCTCCTTGGCGATGCGCTCGGCGGTCGCCTCGGACTCGAACAGGATGATTTCGATGGCCTGCGGGACGAACGCCTGGAAGATGCCGGGCGCCCGGTAGACCTCGCCGTCTTCGAACAGCCAGTGCATGGCCCACGAGAGCGGTTCCTGACAGGCGTCGGGGTGACCCATGAAGACCCACGTCTTCCCGACCACGAGCCCGTCCGGGATGTCGGGGATGCGCTTCGAGATTCCGAGCTTCGCAGCCTCGGCCGCGAACTCGTCCGGCGAGTAGAACTTGCGGCCGACCCACATGAGCAGTCGCGGCTCGCCAGAGCCGGAGCAGACCGGGTCGGTCTTCTTGTCCGGGCAGCGCGGTCCGCGGTGCCGGTTGCTGGACTTGCCGTCCACCGTCCCGACCGCTCCGCGGTGGTCGCCGAGCCAGTTGCCCGGCACCCAGGTGAAACTGCGGAACTGCTTCGGCTCGAACCCGCAGCACTCACATGGAGCGATGGGGACCGGCAGCCGGTCGCAGGAAACGCCCGGGCCCAGGGTGATGAGGTACATGCCGTGGGGCTTGCGGTATCCGCAGCCCCGCTCGACCTCGAACGTCATCTACGCCGCCCCCTGCGGGACCTCGGGCTGGGCGGCCTTCTTCGGCTTGTCCGTTATGCAGATGATTCCGCAAAGGACCAGCACGGCGCCGACGAGCATACCGACCGTAGATGGGTCCGCGACCGTTTGGCAGGCCCACTGCGCTCCCGTGAAGATGCAGGACTGGCTCGTGGCGGTCGCGCTTGCGACGAAGTCGATGACGCCGATGGCGCCCAACGCGATTCCGACGTACTGAACCCACGTCATCCGTACACCACCTTCCCCATCACCGCACACTGGAACCAAGCGTCCGCGTCGTCCGCGTCGTAATCCTCGGCGACGATTCGGCTCGCGCACTGCGTGTACTTGGATGCGTACATGCGGTCGAGCGCGGCGAGGATTCCGTCCTTCGTGATGGACCCGAGCGGGCTCCGGTCCTCGATGTCCTGGACCGGGACCGTGGCGCCGTCCCATACCGCCTTGGCGATTCGGATGCTCAAGCAGTCGCCGTTCGGGCGGTCGACCAGCTTCGGTATCATCGTGATGTCGGGCAGAAAGTACCAGTAGTTCGACCCGCCTTCGAGAGCGGTCACGATTAGGCCCTCGGCCAGGTCGTAGTCCGGAACCGCGTGCACGAGCGTCATTCATCCACCTCGTACGGGAGTTCCATCTCCCATCGCTCGTCCGGGCCGAGGCGTTCGCCGGGGTCGCAGCCAAGCTCCTCCGGGGTGAGAGAGCAGATGGTCGTATCGCGGGTCTTGAGCGAGGCTCCCCACCATGCGAGCGGGAAGCCTCCCTCTCCGCCGGCGGGGTAGACCGGGAAGCCCTTCGCGTCCCGGTACTCGGTCGGCTGACCGATTCCGCCGAACGCGCCTCCGGTCTGCGGGTCGAGCCGCGCCAGGTACTCGACGAAGGTCTCCTGCGCCATCAGAACCCCCGGCACCGGCCCTTGTGGCCGGGTTCGCGGTCGCACGGTCCGTCCTTGGTCGGCTTGTTGCAGTAGACCAGGGGGACGGCCCTGGCGAGTTGTGCCTTGGTGGGCTTGACGGCCTTCATCCGTCCCTCCGCTGGACTGCCCGCTTGACGTCCATTTCGAACCGGTCCAGTAGTTCCATCGTCCGGCTCGTGGGCCACGGCCCGCCGATGATGCTCGCCCCGTTCAGGTACATCGTCTTGTTGTCGTACCGGCTGAGGTTGCAAATCAGCGTCATCGCGTCGCGCGCCTCTTCCTCGGTGAATCGCTCGCCGCTCGGCAGCCACCGGGTCATGCCCCGGATTCGCGGCTCGGGAATCTCGGTGGCTGCGCGGACCTCGCCGTCGGTGGCTACCCAGAGGTGGTACTCACGGCCGCTCACTGGCGCCATGCGATGACCTCCGTTCGGCGAACCTTGCGAACCCGGATTCGCCGGGTGTGCTTCCCGTCCGGGTCCGGGCCTTCCCACTCGTGACCCTTGGTCGCCAGGGCCGAGGCCATTTCGGGCGTCAGGCCCGCGACGGCCTGCCATCGGCCGTTCCGCCACCAGCCCCGCTGACCTACCGACTTGCCCGGGACCTGCTGCCCCGGGACGAACACCTCCAGGACGTACGCCGGGCAGACCATCGTCCGGATGTAGTTGTCGTAGACCGGTCCCGGAAGGTATGCGCCGCCGGTCATCTTACTCCCTCCCGCGGAGCGCGAGGAGCGCCAGGATGACCCCGTCGATTCCGATGGCGTTGTAGCCCTGGCGGTCGAGGTTCTTCAGGACCCGCTTGGCCGCCGTCACTCGGTCTGCCCATTCCTCAGGCCGGCGCGACATGCCGCCGGGGAAGGAGCCCGCGAAGACCATCATGCCGAGCTTGGCCGCGTCGTCGGCCGTCGCGGGGAGCGTCTCGTCCTTTGCCATCCGAACCGCCATCTACTCCACCTCCTGGTGCAGAAGGTCGCACAGGGCTCGGTAGGCTTCCATGAAGTCGCCCCCTTCGTCGGAGGAGTCGTGGACCCGCTGTAGCGCCGCCCCGATTTCGGGGCGGTCGGCCTTGAGCGCCGCGAGGAACGGCTCCCACTCTTCGGTCTGGTGAAGGAGGTTGCGCCCGCCTTCCCATCCGCCGTCCTGCGTCCGTTCGGCGTTCCGCCAGGCGTAGCCCATCCCGTAGGCGATGACCTTGATGGCCCCCGCCTCGGTCCGGGTCAGGGGCGGCGTCGCGTCGTAGTCCTTGCGGCGCCGTTCGACCTCGCGGTCGCTCTCGCTGATTTCCATCCCCGTCTTCTTGCGCGCCATCTACGCCGCCTCCCGCTGGTCCTTCGGGACTCGGAAGAGTCGGCCATAGTCGCCGACTTCCCACGCTCGGAGGATGTTGGCCTTGAGGGCGGCCTTGTAAAGCTGGCGGGCTCCGTGCAGGATGTCCCGCACGTCGTCCCGCTCGCCTGCCTTGGCCGCGGCCTGCTCGATTCCCCGCAGTCGGGCGTCGTCTTCCTTGTCAGTCAGTTTCTCGGCAAGCGCCTGGACCCGCCGTGCCTGCTTGCCCAGAGCCCGGAGTTTGCGGCGGACTTCGCCGAGGTCGAAGTGCATCTCGTCGGCGTCTTCCTCAAGTTCAGTCGCCATGCCGTTCAGAGTCTCGCCGGCCGTTTCGGCCCGCTTGTTTCTCCCGCGTCGGTTGCTCATGTTTCTCTCCTGCTCGCCCTTTCGGGCAAGAATGATATGCGCCTGAGATATATAAATAAGTATCTCAGGCTCGCACCTCCACGTCAGGCTTGCGCCCCCGACCCATCAGGTAGTTTCGGACGGCCAGGGGCACGTACTGCCACTTGACGTCGAAGCCCCAGTGCATCATGCTCCCAGCGAGGTCCTTCGTCTCGGTCCACTCGGCGGGCCAGGGCTCGCCGGGTCGGCGGACCTGGTAACGGCAGGGCTTGAACTCGGGGCCCTTGCCCTCGGCCCGCACGTCGACCCGGGTGTCCGTCTCGTCCCAGTCGAAGACGGCGTAGCCGCGGCGCGTCGACTTGGTCTCGGTCAGGGCTTGGTCGGCGCAACAGACGTCACACATTCAGACCAACCCCTTGGCCTGGGTCAGGCCGTCGAACGCCTGCCGGAGTCGGGCCATCTTGGCCTTGAAGTCCGCGTCCCACTCGGCTGCCTCCCAGTACAGGTAGGAAGACAGAATCGAGCGGACGTCCTTGGCCGCCTCCTCAAGCGCCATCGCCTTCTTGTCGACGTCCGCGGGGTCGAAGGGACACTGCTTGGTCCTGGCGTCCCGTCGGGCGTTCTCTTCCTTCTCTTCGCGCTCTTGCTGCTCGGCCTGAGTCTTGGCCTCGTGTTCGTCCCACCCGCACTTGGCCTGGTCCCGACAGACTCGGCCGACCGACGTCACTCGGCAGGGCTTCCCGCAGATGGGGCAGCCGTTGGGGTCGAGGGTGTGCCAGTCCTTGGCGTCAAAGTGGAATCGCTTGCGCTTCTCGATGGCAAAGTGATACCCGCAGGCAACGAGCTTCTTGCCTTGGTGGAAGATGTCGTCCCGAACCCAGAGAGGCTTGAACGTGCACTTCTCGGACTGACCCCAGTGGCTCCGTCGGGGTTTGTCGAAGTCGCACGACGCGGGAATCTGCTCGGCGAGCCCCATCTACGCCACCACCTTGAGCAAGTCGACGGGGAAGGCCAGGACGTTGAGCCCGTCGGTGAACTCGCGCCGAGCCTCGACGTCGGCCTTGGCCTTGTCGGCCTTAACCTTGGTCGAAAAGACGCCCAGGACCTCGGTCGCCTCGTCGCATCGTTCGGTCAGAACCCAGGCGAGGGGGCCGCCGTCGGCCGCCGCGACAGACTCGCACTCGTGACAGACGGGCCGAGCCGGGGTCCGAACTCCCTTGTCAACCATGACGTAGACGTCGGCCGACCCACAGTCGGCACACTTGGCGAAGGTCACGTATCTCTCGGGCAGGGCGCCTCGGGCCATCTAGGCCACCCCCGCCTCGCCCGTCTCTCTCGCTTGCATCTTTCTCTCCTGCGCCCTCACGGGCAAGTAAGATATGTCTCGGGAGATATATAAATATACTCACGAGGGGGCCCGCGCGCCTAGGCCGAGGGGGGCCTAGGCCCGCCCGGGGGCCCTCCCCCTTACCCCCTTCTAGAAGGGCGCGAGCCGTCCGACCCGCCTCCCTCGGCCGACACGGGGCCCTCGCTCGACCCGCCCCCGTCGACCCGCCCTGGGCCCAGGGCCCTCACGCCCGAGCTTGCGAGCTTGGAGCTTGCAGCTCCGAGATGAGACGACCCTGGGCCAGGGTCGGCCTCACCAACCCTTCTCGGCCAACTCTTCGGCGATTTGGCGAGGCGTCCTCTCGGCGTATCTTCGGAGGGTGCTCTCGGTCGTCGCCATGATTCGGGTGATGTCGGCCAGGGGGAAGCCGAACTCATCGTGCAGGAGCCTCATGCAGGTGTGACGGAATCTCTTCGGGTTCAGGTGAAGCCTCAACCCATGTCGGTCGAGGACGTCCTGCTCCAGGGCTCGTAGCATCTGATGGTAGCGGGCACGAGTGTGGGGCTTCTTCTGGTCCAGGAACTCGGGCAGCCACGGCCACAGGTTCTTTGAGATGGGCACATGGGTCACGTTGTCCCGTTTCTTCTTGACACGTCGGAAGACCAGGAGCCGGATGACCTTCCCGTCCTTGGTCGTCTCGATGATGTCCTCCGAGGTGAGCGACGGAATCCGGTGAGCCTTGACGGTCGCTATCCGGGTCCCGTCCTTCCAGCGTCCCCGTTCCTGGGCGCGGCGCCCGCACAGGTTGGAGATGTGAATCCCAGTGTAGAGGAGGACGCGCAGCAACCGACCCATGAACTCGGGGTCGTCTCCTCGGCCGACGAGCCAGGCGGTCGTCCGGTCGGCGGAGTCCAGGATGGCCGCGACTTCCTCGTCAGAGAATCCTTCGCTGGCATCGCCGTGGGGAATCGCACCTGACACAAATGACCTCGGAGGCTTGACTACCTGAAGGATAGTCAAATCATAAACGTGACGACGTCGCGGACCCTGCCCGGGCGGGGCGGATTCCGGGCCCAAACCATTATTTATATTGCATATGCGTGCACATATGTGCGGAGGTGAAGCGGACCGTGGGGGTGTGGGGGCGGGTGCGCGGGCGCGCGAGCGTGAGCGTGAGAGCCTGCGCGGAAACATCTGCACGGTTTGCCCTCCGACGATTCGACCGCACTGGGAAGGAACGCACTACTCGATGCGGCTCGTCAAGTTCGTACGGGAGGGGAAGGAAGATGGCGAAGGGAAGTGAGTTGTGAGGGACGACGTGAAGAGTCTGCTCGTCCGCGCCGAGGCCGCACTGATGGTCGAGCACCGCGACGCGCACCCGGTCCACGGAGACAACCTCGGGATTTTCATCGAGGGTCCGTGGAAGGGTCACGTCGCACCGCAGCCGAAGGAGTGTCGCATCTGCGCGCTGGACATGGAACTGATGGACGCCATCCACCCGGGCTGGAGGAATCCGTGACCGAGCGCGAGAAGGACGAGCGCCCGCGCTGCAAGTGCGGGATTCGGTTCGACCCGTACGCGGACGTCGGGACGGCGCGCAACCACCCGGACAAGCCGCCGCTCAGTTCCTTCGGCGAGAACAAGACGCACTGGTACGACAAGAAGTGCGGTCGGTGCGGAGGCCCGGTCGAGTTCATGACCGAGCGCGAGCGCGCGTCATCCTCCGGCTACGATACATGGTACGAGTGCCCGAAGGACCACTGGGTGAGCGCATGACTCCGCGGACGATTGAGAACCCCCGGCTCAGGACGCTGCTGACCGAACGGGATAGGCTAGACCGCGAGATTGGCAGCATCAAGGCCGCCTGTAAGGTCCACGCGGTGAAGCGGAGCGGCGACTCTGCTTATTGCTCCAACTGCGGGGACGACCTGGGCTGGTGGTGCCCCAAATCGCCCGACCACCTTTGCCGCTATCTCCCGGGGCGTGAGGACTGCTCGCTCTGCGGCGAGCCTACGGAGCGGAAATGAACGAGGAGCAAGAGAAGGCGCACGACCTGCTGGCCCGGGCGGGCCTCTTCTACGACAACGGAAAGCCGGACGAGGCCGACCCGGACGAGACCGAGGAAGAGCGGAAGAAGAACCGGCAGACGCTCAACCAGAACGACGTGTGGTGCTGGGGGAGCGCATGGGGCGAGTACGTTCCCGACGAGAAGCTCCCCGAGTTGGCCGCACTGTTCCGCCAGTACGGATGGGCGGGCGTGCTCTACTACGTCAGCCACGCGAACGACGACATGCAGTCGGAGTTCGAAGACAACCAACGGTTCATCGACTTCGTCCGCAACGAGCAGCGGATTCGAGCGGAGGTCCCGGACTACGACGAGCGGGCGTACAAGCAACGGTCGTACATGCTCGGGGTGCCCAGGTGCAAGAGGTGCTGGAAGCCCTTCGCGGACGGCGACAGGTACGACTTCAGGCCGTACAGCAAGCAGCCCGAGGTGGTCTGGAAGGTCTGCACCGAGTGCCACCTGAAGGCGGAGGAGAACCGTGATTGACCTCAAGCCCTCCGAGCGCCGCGAGTTCGAGGCGCTGCGCCGGGACTGGGTGAAGGGTTACGACTGCGGGGGGCGGCCCGACTGCCCGCTGATGAAGCGCATGGGCGACCTCAACCGCCGCGTCCACGAGCGCGTCGAGCGCGAGCACTGGCAGCGGGTCGGCGCCATCATGCAGTTCTTCAGCATGAAGGGGGACGAGCGGTGATGGGCTTCCCACTTCCGAAAGGGCAGACGCGCTGCCCTGGCTGCGGTGGGCCGACCGAGCGAATCGCGCAGACCAACTTCTACCGCTGCCTCAACCACCACGCGATGAAGCTCGAAGACATCAAGAAGCTCCCCGAGAAGTGGGACTCCGAAGCGGCCCAGTACCCGGGCACCTACCTCGGCGCGCACGCCGCGGCAGCGGTCCGGCTTTGTGCGAAGGAACTGCGCGAAGCGTTGGGGGTGAAGTGATGCCCGAGACGGTGCAGCGACTGGGGTACATGGACAAGCCGAAGGAGGTCCCGCTGATGCTGCGGGAACAGGTCGCGTCGGGCGAAATCGACGGCGTCTCGTACACCGTCGCCATGTCGATTCCCCCGGGGCGGACCTGGGTCGAGTTCGAGGTGGGCAAACGCAGGCTCGTGGTCGAGGCACGCCACGACCTGGCCGACCTGCTTCAGGAAGCCTACGAGCTGGTCCGGACCGAGGTGAAGGAGGGGAAGTGACCGACTGGCTATCGCTCCTTCCGTACATCCTGGGCCTCGTGGTCGCGTTCCTCGTTGGCTTCAACCTCGCCATGTGGTGGTCCAACCGAGTGCTGCGCCGCGCGCTCGCCCATGCCCGCGGGGAGGACCTGGTATGAGCCACTTCTACTGCGCCGGCCACGTCTCGTACGCGGTCCGGTACCTCGCCACGCCCGAGCGGCCGTACGTCGAGGTGCGGTGGCTTCCGCCCGGGCACCCCGAACGCCGTTACGGATGCGACTACCCGAACCAGGGACGCGGCAAGCCCTGCCCGCGTCGCGCGCGTTACCGCGCGCATGTGAACTGATGACCGACACACCGGAGACTGAAATCGAGCGCCGCGGCGAACTCATACGTCGGTTCCACGCCATCGTGGACTGGGACGTCCGCTCGTGCGAGAGCCAACAGGCGAAGGGCTCTCCCTGCCCGGACCCGGACACGCATGAGGTCATGGCCGAGCTTCGGGACGAGGCGGCTCCCATCGCGGCGGAGGCGGAGGCCAAGTTCCGGGGCGGACTGGTCGACGTCGACCACCCGGACCCGATGAAGGAGACGTTCCCCCTGTCGGACCTGCGGAAGCACGAACTGCACCGCGTCATCGAGCGGACGAAGACGCCCGAGGAGCAGAAGGTCTTCGAGGACGCGCTGAAGGCCCTGGACGACCTGCCCAAGACCGGCGAGGGACCGCCGTGCCCGGTCTGCGGCTACGACCCCTCCAAGTTCGAGTACTTCGACGAGATGCGCCACGGGCTCGGCTATCACGTCGAGCACGCACACCGAAGGATACAGGAGAAATGAAATGGTGAAAGTGGTCCTGAGACCGAGGGAACCGAGCGCGACCGTAGCCGACGAGGGGTCCTACTGCGACGCGCCCTGCGGGTGCCGGGCCGGGGCGAGGAGCAGTCCCGCCACGGGCCAACCGCGGGCCGAGTTCTGGTTCGATTCGTCGAAGTGCAGATACTTTAACTTCCCCGGTCCGAGGGAGATGGACATGATGCCCCCAGGCATGGCCGAGCCTCCCCGCGGTCCGCTGGAGAGGCTCTTCGGAGAGCCCGGGCCCGACGTCGGCCAGGGCTCACTGAAGATGGGCATCTACCTGAAGCAGGAGGTCGCCGACAGGGTCCGGCAGGAGGCCGCGGCCCTGGGCCAGCCGGTGGGCGTCGTCATCCGCAAAGCGGTCGAGCGGGCGTTCCCGGGCGTCGCCGTGGAGCCACCCGTCCTCGAAGAGGGCCGCGGCGAGCACATCGGCCGGCGGAAGTACCGCAAGAAGCGATGAGAGGCGCCGGCGGGATTCAGCGGACAGTGATGCTTCCGCTGCCCTACTGGCAGACCTTGCAGTACTTCCAGGGGCAACTCAACCTGTCCGAGTTCATCCGGCGAGCATGGTACGAGGACCGCCACTCGATGCGGCGCGACTGGCCGACCGGGATGACCTCGGCGAACGTCCCGCTCAAGCGGACGACGGTGTCGCTCGACCGCGGGACCGCCGACGACATGGATGCGGTCCGGAACGCGATGCCGGGGTTCAACTTCTCGCGGTGGGTCGCGCGGGCGCTCACCGAGAGGATGCGCGAGCAGTTCCCGAACCTCGGCTACTAGTATCCTCTTGGGATACTACTCCACCATCGCGCGGAGCCACATCGCGCGACGCTTCCGCCACCCCTTCATCTTCGCGTACTCGGCGGCGGTGCAGCACCACCGGCCGTGCGCGCCGTTGGACTTGCGGTAGTGACCGACCGGCGTGGTCGTCCACCGCAGCACCGCGAATCCCACAACCTGGCGGCGGTACGGGTTGAAGTCGGCCGGCATCGTACGGTAGAGGTACGGCCATAGCTGCACGCAGTACCGGTGCCGCGCGATGCGCTGCGCCTGGCGGAGGCGACGCCCGAACATCTACGGGCGCACCTCCCGACCCTTGTGGTTACGCCGGCAGGGGGCCTTGGGGTTCGGGTGGCCCTTCGGGTTCCGGTACTTCACGTACCGGTTCAGTCGGGAACAGAACGTCTTGTAGTGCCTTCGCGCGCCGCTCGTTTGTCCTCACCTACGGGTTATCGTTTCGATAACCGCGTAGGTTCGCGGGCTTGCGCCATGCAGCGACTCTATTCGACTCCTGGGATATAGAGCTTCAGGGGTAGAGGTAGGCGACCGCAATCAGCAGCACGCCCGCGATGCCGAGCGCGAAGAGGACGTAGCGGTCGCGCCGGCGCGTCGCCGGGTTGGGGACCATCCATCGGCTGGTCATAGCATGACGAAGAGGAGGCCGATGAGGATTCCAATCACGTAGAACGTGAAGTCCTGGACGCCCTCGGGCCAGAACGGTTGGTCCTGTTCGTGGACCGGGTCCCAGAACGCTTCCTTGACGAGCACGACGATGAGCAGGGCCGCGATGGCGGCCACGAACCACGTCATCCCGTACGGGTGAAAGACACGGTAGTAGACCGCGACCAGGAAGCCGAACCCGATGGCGCCGTGGACCTCCTGCGCGAGGAGTTCGGGGTCCAGCGGGTTCCACTTCATCACTTCGACACCGTCAGGTCGATGGGGTAGGTCCCGGGCCAGTACGGAACGCCCAGCAGGACGTCGACCGTGATGGTCTCAGGCGTGGAGCAGTCGCGGTCGGAGAGCAGGACCCAGGGCGCGTTGACCGTGATGTCGTACTGCGGGCAGCACTTGGTCACGTTGACAGTCACGAGGACCCAGGTCACCGTCCCGACCGGGAGCGAGTAGTTCTCGGGAATCGGCACGGTCGCGTTGACGCCGAGCGTGGCGTTCGTGTAGTTCACGAAGATGCCCGTCACGTTGACCACCGGGATGAGTTCGATGATGGTCGTGTTGACGTAGACCGTGCTGTTGCGGTAGACCGTGTTGGTCGTGTTGTCCCAGTGCGTCGTGTTGACCCAGACCGTGGTGTTGTGCCAAATCGGCGTCGTCGTGTTGACCGTCGTGTTGCGATAGACGGTCGAGTTGTGCTGGATGGTCTGATTGTCCCAAACCGTGTTCACGGTGTTCGTCTGGTGTGTGCCCGGGTTCGCGTAAGCATACGTTCCGATGCCCCCGAGAATCAGGGCGGCAATCACACCTGCGGCGAGAGCGTAATCCTTGAAGCGACTGAGAGACGCCATCGGCCGGCGCTACCCACCTCTCGCTATAAGAGCGTGGGGGCGGGCACAGCTTCGGAGGAGCCGCCCCGCGGAGCCCATCCTCCTCTCGGTCCGCTCGACTCGGCTTGGAGCTACTAGTCGAACCTACCTTTGTTGCCTTGCGGACCGCGGCCGTGCCTACTCGACCATCGGCCCGGTGATATTTATATATTGCGAGGGCCATCCTGAATCGGGAGGCACAGGAACGATGAGTTCAGAGCCGAATCGGCAGGGCTCCGCCAAAGGGCCCGGGATGCCTCCCGACGCCACGGACGCCCGCGGTCGCATCTGACTCCGCCGCCTCCTCCACGACCTTGAGTCGGAGGAGGGACGGGCGACCGAACTGGTCTCGCTTGTCCTGCCGCCCACGCGCAACATCCTCGACGCGCAGAAGCGTATCGCCGACGAACTGACCCAGGCGGCGAACATCAAGAGCCGCACCACGCGGATGGGCGTCCTTGACTCCCTCCAGAAGGTCCTCTCGACCCTGCGTCAGTACCGCTTTACTCCCTCGAACGGCCTCGCCGTCTACGCGAGCCCCGAATCGGTCCGTGTCGTGGAGCCGTCCGAGCCATTCCTTCGGGAGGTCTACTTCTGCGGTCCGAAGTTCATGCTCGACCCGCTGCGCGAGCAGTTGGAGGATAAGGCACAGTACGCTCTCATCGTCCTCGACCGGAAGGAGGTCACGCTCGGGCTCCTCCGCGGCTCGCGGGTCATCGAGTTGGACTCGAAGGAGAGCCACGTCCCGCCGAAGCACGACGCGGGAGGCCAGTCCCAGCACCGGTGGGAACGGCAGACGGAGCAGGCGGCGCACGAGTTCTTCGTGAAAATCGGGGACATGGCGAACCGCTCGTTCCTCGACCAGGTCGACAGGCTGGACGGGGTGCTCATCGGCGGACCCGGGGACACAAAGCGTCAGTGGGCGGAAGGTGAGTTTATGGACTACCGCCTGGTCCGGAAGGTTCTCCGCCCGCTCGTGGACGTCAGCTACACCAACGAGTTCGGGCTCCAGGAGTTGGTCCGCTCCGCGGGAGACCTTCTCGCACATTTGTCACTACAAAAGGACCAAATCGTAGTGACGAAGTTCGCAGATGCGGTGCGCCAGGGGCTGGCCGAGTACGGCCATGCTGAGGTGCTGCGGGCCCTCGAAGAGCGGCGCGCGAGCGCGCTCGTCCTCTACGAAGGCGTCGACTCCCGATTCCACGACGTGGTGGATGTCGCCGTGGGCCAGGGCGTGCCGGTGCACCTCCTCGCTGAGGAGGGCGCGTCGGGCGCGGAGTTCCTGAAGGGCTTCGGGGGCCTCGGCGTTATCCTTCGCTATCGGCCAACCGCTTGAGGACTTCCTCGACCTTGTCCAGGGCCTCCAGGATTTTCGCCCGGTCGATGTCCTCGGGGTGGTTACGGATGTAGCGCGCGATGTTCCGCAGCAGGTGGATGACCCGCAGCAGGATTTGCCGGTCGGACTCCGGCCCGGCTTCCAGCGTCACGGTCACGACGTTGGACGCGACGGCCATCGGCCGAGCCTAGTTCGTGACCTGATAGGCAATCGAAATCGCCGTGGTCGTGGTGTTGGCCGCGACTGTTTCCGTGAAAGCCGCCGCTCCGCCAGTCGAAGTGGTGCTGTCAATCTGAGCGCCGTTCGCCAGTAGGTTGAGGGTCGTCCCATCGGGGAGGTTGGTCGTCACTAGGATGGTGACGGCACCGCCCGTGTACGGGAGCGTGAGCGGGGTCGCGGTGATGGCGATGGTGAACGGGGCCGCTGCTTCTGTCACCGTCACGACGTTGCTGAGGACTGAGCCAGGGGCTGCCATACGCCCCTCCCACCCGGTCTCCGGGATTTAAGCCCTAGTTCGTGACCACGACGGGGATGTCGACCGTACTTTGCGCCGTGCTGGCGGGAATGGTCACGGCGAACAGGGCAACTCCCTCGGACACGGTCGCGGTCCCGCTCTGGACGCCGTTCACCAGGACGTTCAGGGTCGTCCCGTCGGGGAGGTTGGTGGTCGCTGTGACCACGACTTCGCCGCCCGTAGGTCCGACTGTGCGCGGCCTCAGCCGGATGCGGATGCTTGACGTCCCGCCGGTGGTGGGCGTCTCCTTGACGTAGGCCGTGTTCGAGACGACAGAGGCCGGGGGTGTGATGGGGGGCGTAGGCCCCGGCGTCGGTGTGGGGGTCGGCGTGGGTGTGGGCGCCGGCGGTGTGACGACCGGCGGGGCGGAGCCAATCGCCGCGAGGTCGGCCTGGAGTTGGGCCATGTTGAACCCCTCGATGGACGTGCCCTGCGCGCTCAGCCAGTCGGGCGAGAGGATGGCGTACGCCTCGTCCGCGTAGGCGTAGAAGAAGGCCCAGGACATCGCCTTCACCGTGCCCCATGTGATGACGTAGACGTTGTTCGCGTCGTAGCCGACGATGGGGACGCAGTGGCCGTTGTCCGGGTCGGGCGGGTTCGCAGCGAAGCCTCCGGCGGGGACCGCGGTCCAGTCCACGTCGAGGAGGTTCCCGTCCGGCGGATTGACCGCGTAGTCGGGGAGGGCGAGGCCGATGTAGCAGCCGCCGAAGATGGCGACGGCGTCCTGGACCTCGGTCTGATTGCTGACAGTGACGGAAGCGTACGCACCAATCTTGTCCGGCGTGGTCGTGGTCGGGATGCCCGTGTTCTGCCAGTACTGGAGGACCGTCAGCATGTCCGCGCCTTGGTCCACGCCACCGTCCACGACGTTGTACGCCGCGAGGATGTCGGCATCGGGGATGATTTCCGGCGTCCCGTCGGCCTGCTGTGTCCACTGTTCGACAAGGTGGCCCGCAGCGGCGCAGGTGCAGTCGCCGTAGGTGTCGTTCCCCATCATGGGCCATGTCGAGACCGCCGTGTAGTACGTGACCGTCGCGGGCGGAGAAGGAAGGGCCGCGGTGAGGTACTTTCCGAACTTCAGGGTCCGCTTGTCGAGGCGGGGTGGCTTCTTGCCCAGGCGGAACTTCGGTGGCATGACCCAGCCACCCGGTTCGGCGGATTTAAGCCCTGGTCTCAGACCCAACTGAACAGCCACTTGATGAAGCGGACGATGGCAGCCCACCAGGACTCGGCCGGACTCTCGGTGACCGCTGAGAGGTCGGACTGAAGTTGGGCGAGGTCGACGCCGGAGGGCGCTTCGCCCTGAGCGAGCCAATCCGTGTCGATGAGCGCGTACGCTTCGTCACAGTACGTCGTAACGAACGCCCAGGTCGCCTGATACCGTGCTCCCCAGGAGATGACCGTGACCCCGTTCGCGTCGTAGGCGACGACCGGGACCGCATGTCCGCCCCAGGAGCCGGGAGCCCCGTTGCCCGTGGCCCCACCGGGTGGAACCGTCCATGTCGTCTGGCCCTGGGCCGACAACGGCATCTGGAGCCCGAGGTAGGTGTTGCCGAAGATGTCCGTGGCCGTCTCGACCATCTGTTGGTCGACCTCGACCTCCGCGTAGGCGTTGAGCGTGTCGCCGCCGACGCCGTTCTGACGCCAGTAGTTCAGGACGTCGAGGACGACCGCTCCGTCGTCGTTCGCGCCCGTCGTGGGGTTGTAGCCGCTGACCGCCTCGTAGAACGACAGGATGGTCGAGTCGGGCAGGATGACCGGTGCCGCCTCGGTGTCGGACGTCCACTCCTGGATGCAGTGCCCGACGGCCGCGCAGGTGCAGTCGCCAAGCGTGTCGTTGAGCATCGCGCCGAGCGGTCCCATCTTCTCGGACCAGTCGACGGAAGCCGGGGGCGCGGGCAAAGCCTCGGGCTTCAGGTACTTCTTCAGTTGGAGTGTTCGCGGGTCTACGCGCTTCGGTTTCTTGCCGAGCTTGAACTTGCCGACCACGCCCGGTGAGCGGACCCTATGGATTTAAGCCCTCGTGCGGTCATGGGTGGACGATGGCGTTCCGCCGTTCCGACCCCGGCCAACAGCGCGGCCTTCAGCATAGCTGCTGAACATAGCCCCGTTGGCTAATCGGAAAGGCTACCTCGTTCTGGCCGAGGATTGTGGGGGTTCGAATCCTCCCGGGGCTACCAGCAGCCCCGGGGAGAGACGGCAATCTCGGCACTCCTTGAAAGTGCAGAACTCGGTTCGACTCCGGGCGGGGCTATGGAGAACCCATTCGCGTGGCCTCCGTAGTGTAGCGGGTGCACAGCGGTCTGTGAAGCCGCGGGGCCGAGTTCAACCCTCGGCGGAGGCCCCTCAACCGAAGAGCGCGGACAACCCGCTGACCATTTCGTTCTCGGCGCGGAGGCGCTTGACGATGCGGTCGATGAGCGCATCGCGCTCCATGTTGTCCTCCTCCTGACCGACCTGGATGAGGTCCTCCCATTCGTAGCCGAGTTCCCGGGCCAGCGACTGGAGCGCGTCCACCCATCCGCGACGGTAGGCTGCCAACCGCTGGTAGGTCTTCGGGTCGGCGCCGGGCCCAGGTCCGAGCGGGTCTTCGTAGACCGCGGGAACCTCCTGCGGGACGCGGATGTTCGCCTCCGTCACCATGTAAATCTTCTCGGGGAGTACGACTTCGAGCGGCAGGTCGACCGCGGCCTTGGGCGGCTTCATCTCCTCCGGATTCGGGCGGACGGGCGGTGGGTGCTTCAGTCGAACCTTGGGGAAGCTCATATCAGGCCCCTCCACCCACGAGCGAGGAATTAAGAACTAGTGCGAGCGTGGGTGGGGTAATGGCGCACGCACGGCAGGAGGCCGCAGCAGCAGTAGCCGAACTCGGTCCCACGAATCGGGGACCGGGCGTCGGGCGTGGGCCTGTGCGGTAATCGGAAACCTCCGGAGCCCGCAACTCCGAATTGCGCGTTCAACTCGCGCCAGGTCCATTCACTCCGACAGCCCGGTGGTGTAACGGCGAGCATGGGAACCCTACAAGTTCTCGGCGGGGGTTCGACTCCCTCTCGGGCTATGCGGACGTGGTGTCAATCCGGCAGCACGACGGCCTTCCAAGCCGACGGTCTGGGTTCAAATCCCGGCGTCCGCACCTCACATTTGCCGCGGAAGCTGAACGGCTAAGCGCCCGGCTGTTAACCGGAGGTTCGCAGGTTCGACTCCTGCCCGCGGCGTTTGAGCGGGGGAAGCGGACGGATTTCGTACTCGTCCGGAGGGAACGTGAGCATCTTCAGGAGCGCGACGACCTCCGCCGCCCGTCGGCGAGTGAATGGCCCCAGCGCGTACGACCCATCGAGTCCAGGGCGGCGGACGATGACCTCGAACTTCGGACGTTCAGTGCGCCCGGCGAGAGTTGAACTCGCTCTGCCACGTTGGCAACGTGGCGTCATGCCGGTAGACCACGGGCGCGTCGAACGCCCTCGGTGAGATTCGAACTCACGACGCACCGCTTAGAAGGCGGCTCCTTTGTCCAGGCTAAGGTACGAGGGCATCGCCGGCGTGTCGACCGACTTTCCCTCGTCTCCTCGTGAGCGCCATCGGCGGATAGCGGAACCAGGAATCGAACCTGGGCTCCCGGCTTATGAGGCCGGCCCACGACCTTCGTGGTATCCCGCTGCTCACGGGATGCACCCGCAGATATTTGAACCTGCGCGATTACTAGGAACTCGGGCTCCTGGCGCAATCGGAAACGCACCCGCTTGGCATGTGGGAGATTCCGGGTTCGAGTCCCGGGGGGTCCACTAGGGCATCAAACGCTTCCTGGCGAGGAGGCGTTGCGCTTCCTTGGGAGACCGGGTGGGCAGACCCAGACGTTGAAACGCGCAGGTCAGGCCGGTCGCCGACAATCCATGCCGCGCTGCGACTCGCTTGAGACTGTCGCCCGATTCAACATAGTCCCGGTGGGCAGACTCCACAGCCGCCCTGTCCGTAACGTTGAGCCCGCCTCCCGCGCGGTTATTTTCGCTGGGCTTGGCCCTAGACGACCGTACGAGATTCCACGTCTGCTGTGCGCTCAGCCCGAGAGTGCGGCCGGCTGCTGCCTTCGTCCTTCCCGCTTCAACCATCCTCCAGAACTGTTCCCTCACCGCGGGTCGAACGCGCCGACGAGTTTCGTACCGGTTCCGTACGACCCCGGCCGCGTGAGCCAGTTTGTTGACGGCGCTGGGGCTAATGCCCAGTCGTCGTCCGGTGGCCTCTACGGACAGTCCATGTCTGTAGAACGATACGGCGGATGAAGCAGTCCATTCATCGAGTTCGAGGCTCTCTCCGTGCCCACGGATTCGAAGGCCGGCACGTCTGAAGCTCTTCAGGATTCCGGCCAGCGACATCCCGTACTTGCGGCCAACTGCTTCGGCGGAGAGACGGTCGTTGATGTACTCCGCGTGGGCCTGACGAAGCTCCCGGTTGGAGAGTTTCCTTTTCGGCTTATGGCTTGGCAGTCCTGCCCGATGGACCCATAGGAGAACGGTAGACTTGGGAAGCTGTAATGTGATTCCAACCTGCTTCGCCGTGTTGCCCTTCGAATACAGGTCCAACGCCTTTTGATGGATGGCGGGGGGGTAGCTATCCCAGGTCATCGCAACGCCTACCGCTGGAACGGCTTCCCCGGTTTGACCTCGTTCTTGACGATGGGGACGTGGTCCCACCGCTCCTCGCTCTGGACGTGGCCCTCGCGGACGTACTTAGCTATGGCGTTGACGCGCCATGTTTCTCCGCTGTTGGAGTTACGACTTTCGTAACCCTCGTGCATCCCGAACACGTACGGGTACGCGAGGCGGACGACGATTCCCTCGTGGCCGCGCTTGATGACGTCGTTGGCGAGGCGGAAGAGCCGGACGCGGAGCGCATCCTCGTTCGGGTACTCCTTCCCGTACTCCAGGACCGGGACCGTCGGGAAGCCGATGAGCTTCGCGGCCTGCACGACGTGCGGCCAGGAGCCGAACATCTGCTCCTTCTGGTCGTAGACGCCAAAGACCATGAACAGCGAGTCGAGCTGGAGCTTCCCGGTGTAGTGGATGGAGTGCCGCGCGTAGAGGTTCTCTCCGAAGATTTGGACGCCCTCGGGGATTTGCTTAGCGAACCCGGCGTGTGCCGCCTTCAGCCAGTCGAACGAGGCGTGGTCCGCGGAGTGTCCGTTCCGCGCCGCGACCAGGTCGCGCGTCAGGAGCGTGTTGCCGCCGTCCATCTTGATGGTGATGCAGAGCGGCTGGTGGACGAACGGCTTCAGGTCGGGGAGGTTGATGTCGTTCTCCTCCACGCCCGGGCTCATGGGGAGGTACGGCGTGGAGGGGTACTTCACGCGCTCCCGGTTCGGCTGCTTGAGCACGACGCCCCACTTGTCGTACCGTTGGGCCGGGTCCCATCCGGACGGCAGGACGACGTCCTCGATTTCGGCCCAGTAGCGGAGGACGTCGGGTTGAAGCGTGCAGGTTTCCGCCCCCCATAGGTGGTGGAACGGACAGAGGGTGGCGCCGTTCTCGACGAAGTAACCGGCCTCCTCGCCCGCGGCGGTCCAGAGCCGTCGCTCGATGATGTGGTGAGCGACGACCTCGACCTCGTGGCCTGCCTCGACCTCCTGGGCGTACCCGCAGCCCGGGACGACGCAGGTCTTGTCATCGCGTTCGAAGACCGCCTCGCGGAACTCCTCGCGCGTCAGGAGTGTCGGCATCTTTCCTCAATCGAGCAGCCGAACGGGGAGGGCTCGACCCCTCCGCGACCCAAGAGGGTGTCGAGCCCCTCAGAGGCTGCTTTCATAGCCGCCCGGCAGAGACGATTAGGTCTCTCCGATATATAAATATAGAGCCACCGGCAGGAGTTGAACCCGCATCCCCAACTTACCATGCTGGGATTCGTCCGCCGAACTGCGGTGGCATGTGAGAGCCCCAGGAGGGAGTTGAACCCTCTTGGACGATTTTGCGGACCGTCGCGTATCCGACCTGCCCCTGGGGCAAGCCGCTAGAGGGAGTCGAACCCCCGCTCGGACTTTACGAAAGTCCTGGACTGCCGTTATCCTACAGCGGCATGGAGCCGCTCGTCGGATTTGAACCGGCATCCCCGATTTACAAGACCGGGATTCTGCGGATTGAACTAGAGCGGCAGGGGCGAATGGTCTACCGACCCGGTGTGCCGGGACAGGTAGTACATCGCGTTCGCCCGAACCGCATGGCGAATCCGCTACGCGCGTCCCGGGATTTAATGGGTGCTACCCTTCGGTCGGCTCCTGCCGGAACCCGAACATCGTCTCGGGGGAGTAGCCGTAGTAGGAGAGCGGGTTCGTGTTGGTCGTGCCGGCGACGACTGGCGGGCCCATGATGCTCACGCCCATCATCTGAACGACGCCATTCGCTGCGCCCTCGTTCGAGGTGCCGTTGTAGGCCATCCTCCCGGGAATTGGGTTCGGGTCGTACGCGACAACGAGGTCGTAAAAACCGTTCGCATCCGTGTCCATCACCTCGGTCCCGCCGGTGAGCGGTGGAGAGAGGGTCTGAGCGCCGGGCAGGAACGCGGCACTGTCGCCGGCAACAGCGAAGACGAAGGCGAGTTCGCCGCCCTGGGTAATGCCGAGGTCGCACGGGCCGATGGCCTGGACAGCGCCGGTCCCCGTCATCCTTGTGGAAAGGGCAAACGCATCGAGGGAGGGGGTGACGGTCCCGCTGAGGGCGGCGGCGGACACGATGCCCGTGAAGTTCAGCGCACCCATCGTCACGGTGACGTTGAGACTGCCCCCGGGGCACTGGACGTTGTCGCAGTAGTACGCGAAGAGGCAGACGGTGCTGGTGCCCTGTTGGATGTTGCTTCCGTCGATGCGCGTGTAGACGTTGGGCGGCGATTGGTCGTCCGTGACCGCGCTCGGGCCGATGCCTCCGGTCGCGTCGCCGCCGACGAAGACGTAGACCGACTCCCCGGTGGTGCAGGTGATGTCAACGCTTGTCGTTCCGGTGTCACTCGACCCAACGGCCCAATTTGTTATGGTCGGCATCAGGGCTCCGTCGGCCTACCATCCGGCTCCGGTCTGATAAGACCTGCGCCGCTTCAGCGCGACCTTCGGAAGGGCTTGCCGAGCCCGCCGGCCCCGCGGGCGGCGCTTCTTCCGTGGGTTCGTCCTGGGAGGGAGTGGCCGCGGCGCAGGGCCCTCAGGTGGCTGCGGGCGAGGGCGCGGCCCGAAGTTCCAGCGCGAGGCGGCCCACAGGATTCCGATGGTGGCCGCGGCGCCAACGGCGACACCCGCGAGCGCAATCGCCCACGTCGGGATGGCCGTTCCGCTGACGGCTGGCATGGCCGTGGGCGGCTCGGCGAACGCGATGGCCTCGGAGACCGCCTGCTCGGGGGGTTGGACCAGGATGTACGCCGGCGGGTAGTTCCGCTTGACGTAGGAGCGTTCCATGTTGCCGATGGTCTGGTCGAAGTACGCCTGGGTCTCGGCGGGCCACCGGTCGTACTGGTAGGGGTAGTAGCCACCGCCTCCACCGCCTCCGCCCGAGGGTCGGGGCGGGTTCACGACGACGAGCGTCGCGGTCTCTCCGACCGTGCCCTGCACAGCGGGCCGGACGGAGACCACGAGATTCGCCGCGTCGAGGATGGCCTCCGCGCCGGCGATTCCGCTGGCGACCTTCAGACTCGCAACCTCATCCACGGCCTCCGTGCCGGTGACGAAGTGACCGGTCTGGACGATGCCCGACTCGAAGATGGTGCCGGAGCCGGAGACCGGGCCGGAGACCGTCAGGCCGACGACCTCGGCGATGCGGCCGTAGGCGGTGGCCGCGCCGTATGCGACGGCGCGCCCGAACTCCGTGACGAACTCGGAGACCTTCGGATACTCGGAGACGATGAGTTCGAAGGTCTCGGAGACGGCCTCCGTGCCGGTGGCGACCGCCCCGGCAAAGGCGGTGCCGGTTTCCTGGACCTCCTCGGCCCCCGTGACGGGGATGACTACTTGGGAGGTTGCGACCTCGGCGACCGCCTCGGCGCCTGTCGGGCGGGACGGGACGAAGACGACCCCCGCCTCGCCGACGATTTCCAGTACGGGCAGGCCGATGCTGGTCGTGATGACACCGTGTACGTTGACCGCTTCTTCGCCGACCGGTTTGAACCCGGCGCCGGCCACGCCCGTCTCGTAGACGGTCTCGGTCCCCTGGACGGCCTGAGAGTAGACGATGCTGAACGTCTCCTGGACCTGCTCGGTGCCGGTCGGCTTCTCCGATACCACCACGTAGGACGTCTCAGTGATGGCCTCCGCCCCGGTGACTACCTCCGAGGTGACCGAGACACCGACCTCGGCGACGTGCTCGGCTCCCGTCGGCTTCTCCGACGTGACCGAGACCCCGGTCTCGGAGACCTGCTCCGTTCCGGTCGGCTTCTCCGAGGTGACGGAGACGCCGGATTCCGCGACATGCTCCGCACCGGAAACGACCGACGTGCCGATGGCAACGCCGGTCTCAGAAACCTGCTCCGCGCCGGTGGGCTTCTCCGACGTGACGGAGACCCCGGTCTCGGAGACCTGCTCGGTCCCGGTGACCGGGTTCTTGCCGATAGCCGCGCCGGCCTCAGCGACGTGCTCCGCACCGGCGACAACCTCCGACGTGACGGAGACGCCGGTCTCGGCTACGTGCTCTGCGCCAGTAGGGGCCTCGGAGGTGACCGAAACGCCGACCTCCGCGACGTGCTCAGCACCCGTCGGTTTCTCCGACGTGACGGAGACACCCGTCTCCGCGATGTGTTCCGCGCCGGTGGGCTTCTCCGACGTCACCGAGACGCCCGTTTCGGCGACGTGCTCCGCGCCGGTGGGCGCCTCCGACGTAACCGAGACCCCCACCTCGGCGACGTGTTCCGCGCCAGTGGGCTTCTCCGACGTGACGGAGACGCCGGTCTCGGCTACGTGCTCTGCGCCAGTAGGGGCCTCGGAGGTGACCGAAACGCCGACCTCCGCGACGTGCTCAGCACCCGTCGGTTTCTCCGACGTGACAGAGACTCCCGTTTCGGCGACGTGTTCCGCGCCGGTGGGCTTCTCCGACGTGACCGAAACGCCGGCCTCGGCTACGTGCTCCGCGCCGACGACTACCTCAGAGGTGACGGATACGCCGGATTCAGCAACGTGCTCGGCGCCAGTGGGCTTCTCCGACGTGACCGAGACGCCGGCCTCGGCTACGTGCTCCGCGCCGGTGGGCTTCTCGGACGTGACCGAAACGCCGGTTTCGCTGACGAGTTCGACGCCGGTAGGTTTCTCGGAGACGACGAGGCTGTAGGTCTCGGCGATTAGCTCGGTGCCGACCCCACGGGCCCCCGCGTAGGCGACTCCGACCTCGGCTACGAACTCCGCGCCGCTGACGAAGTACTCATAGCCGGTGAGGTCCCAGATTTTCCACGCATCCGCCATCGGAGTCTACCTCCGAGGCGCTAATGTGTGGCGGCCGGGGGTGGCTCGACCGTCGGGGCGAGCGTGGTGGAGGTCCGTCCGACGTGGGTCGCCACGCCCTGGAGCACCGCCTTGAGCTGGTCGAGCGCGAAGGTCAACTCCTCGGAGGAGAAGTCGCCGCGGACGGCGAAACGGTAGCGGCCGGGGCCGAGCTTCGTGAAGACGACCGTCTGCGTCCGTTGGATGTCGCCCTCTGGTATCTCGCGCTCCGCCATGTTGCTCACCCGGGGAAGATGGAGATGGGTAGCTCTTCCCACGTAAAAGACCCGAAGACGGTGACCGCCGTGGTGACCGCGACCATCCCGACGCCCGTTCCGGGCTCCAGGATGATGGAGCCATCGAGCGCCTTCGTCGCGTTGTCCTGAAGCTCCGTCTCGTTGGTCGTGATGCCCAGGTAGGACTGCACTCCCCGGATGATGGGGGCCGTCGCCGTTCCAGGGTTCGCGCCCGTGGTCAGCGTCAGTCCCGCGTAGGCAGCGCACTTCGAGGCGTTCGACGAGCCCTGGATGTTGGGCTGGACCTTCGAGGCGTAGGTCACCACCGCCGTGCCGAACGTAGGGGTTGTCGTGATTTCGAACAGGACGATGAGGGCGGCGGCGGCTGGCATCGCGTTCGCCGTGGCCGTGACCTCCAGGACCGATGCGATGACGGCGGACCCCGGCGGATTCCAGAGCGCGAGCCCGGTGTACGTCGTGGTGGACGCCAGCGATAACGCCGTCGCGGCCTGATGGGCGACGTTGAAGAGACGGTTGTTGTAGTTCGTGGTGAACTGCATCCCGTGGTCGTTGACGTAGATGATGCCGCCCTGCTGGTCGAGACGGAACGCACCGGGCGAACCGATGCCAAGCTGTTGTTCGCCAACGACGCCCTCGACCAGCACCATGTCTCGTCCTCCCTATCCGGGGTAGATGGAGAGGGGCAGTTCTTCCCAGGTGAACGACCCGATGACGGTGATGGCGGTGGTGGCGGCGACGATGCCGACGCCCGTGCCGGGTTCGAGGATGATGCTGCCCTCGATGGCCTTCGTCACGACGCCCTGGATGGAGGTGGCGTCCGTGGTCACGCCGAGGTAGGACGCGAGCGCCCGGATGATGGGCGCGGTGGCAGCGTCGGGGGCCGCCGCCAGGGTGAGGGCCGTGTAGCCAGCGCACTTCGAGGCGTTGGACGAGCCCTGGATGGACGGCTGCACCTTCGCGGCGTAGGTGACCTGCGCCGTGGTGAACGCGGAGGGGGTGCTCGTGATTTCGAAGAGCAGGATGGCGGCCGCCGCCGTGGGCAGCGTCGCCACGTTGACCGTGCACTCGTCGACGGACGCGATGACCGCGGACCCCGGGGGATTCCAGAGCGCGAGCCCGGTGTACGTCGTCGCGCCGATGAGGGTCAGCGCCTGCACGGACTGGTTCGCCACCGTGTAGAGACGGTTGTTGTAGTTGCCGGTGAAGCGCCATCCGTGGTCGTTCGCGGCCACGACGCCGCCCTGCTGGTCCATACGGGCCGCGCCCGGAGAACCGATGCCCAGTTGCTGCTCACCAACGACGCCTTCCGCTAGAACCATCTTTCACCACCTCACCGTCGAATGGACGTCCCGGTCCGGAGATACTCCCGGGCCTTTTGAACCTTGACCACATCCTCTGTGTAACGTCGGTCGAACTGCGTGAGGAAAATCTCCTCCTGCATCGCCCGCTGCTGGTACGGGTCGACGTGAAGCTCGCCCAGGTTGCTGACGTAGGCGAGGTTGTTCGGCGCGTTCGGGTCGCCGAGGTGAACGACCTCGGCCTCCTCGTAGTTGTAGGCGCCCACGACAGGGTCGAAGATAATCCACAGCCGCGTTCGCATCTTCTTGCCGGTGGAGTCCGGCGGAAGACCGATGTAGTCTTCCTCGGAGCCCGGGAACAGTTGCTGGAAGTCCGGATTGTAAGCCATCTCACCAGGTCACCAGGAAGACGCGCGCGGGAGAGCAGTAGCAACGCACCGGGGCGTCGCCGTGCTCCGTCGAGCCGATGATGGAGATGGTGTCCGAGCACTTCGGGCAGTCGGCAGTGATGCGCCAAATCGCCTTGCCCTTCATGGAGCCGTCCTCGGTCTGGGTCGCGGCGACCGCCGTCCCCGCGACCTTCGTCCACGCGAACTTCCGTCCGGTGGCGCCGTCGACTGGGGCGGGGGCCGAACCGGTCCACGCTTCGGGGGGGAGGCTCGGGGCTTCTGCGGGGATGGCCTTGTGCGGCATGTTCAGCTCCAGGTGTAGGTGAGGGTCGCCGCGGCGGTTCCGCTCGCGGAGACGGCCTGACCCGTGAAGACGTCGTGGGTGATGGCGAAGGTCGAGTTGCTCGCCATGCCCGCCGTCGTCGTGATGTAGAGGGCAAGCTCGGTGATGGTGACGGTTCCGGCCGTGGTGTTGTTCCAGGTCGCGGTGACGGTGAACGTACCGCTCGCGCCGCCCGCGACGATGGCCGTGACGGAGGCGCCGACCGGGTTGGTGGCGCCGCCGGCCGACGTGCCGATGACGTAGTCGGACCACGTCGCCGCGGTGCCGTTCGTGCCGAACGCGATGGCCGGGGTGCCCGCGAGGACCTGCGCGGTCTGCGCGTGCGACGCCCCGCTCGTGTCCTTGAAGGACAGCCCGGAGACGTTGAGCTGGCTGACGACAAAGAACTGCGCCGACTGGAGCAGCGTCATGTCGCACTCCTTGTCGAACGTGCTCGTGACCTTACCGTCCGCGTCACGGCACACGAGGTTCAGATGGGCACTCACGTTCCCCTTTGCAGCCAGGCTGGGCCCGGGCGAAACAACGGCCCTCTCCCCCGCTCCCCCGCCGGGCGTATCAACAGCCGACGACATCGTCTCCTCCACCCGGTTGACGCTATTTGAGCCCTAGGTCGATGGAGAGGTAGGCCCGGGGAGAGTCGAACCCCCTTCTCCAATTTATCAGAATGGTGTCCTGCCGTTAGACGACGGGCCCGTTGCGATGCGAATGGGCGCGGCGAGAATCGAACTCGCGTCTACGTCAGCTTATAAGGCTGGAGCAAGACCACTATGCGACGCGCCCGCTCGGCCGAATCAGCGGACCGTCGCGTATGCGGGGCGTCACGAGGGGATGAACGGGCTCCCGCTACTTAACGGTCGCGGAGCCGCACGACCCGTCGGGTGCGCCGCCCCATGAACGAACGGTCCTCGACCTGGGTCACGAGGTAGCCCGCCTTGCTGAACGAGATGACCTCGCCCTCGCCGATGTACTGGGAGAGGATGGAGACGTTCGTGCCGTAGCGGGTCGAGCAGATGAGCGTGGTCTCGCCCATGACGGCCTTCTCCGAGGCGCTCCAGGAGACCGGGCGCTCGCACTTCAACGTCCGGCCGGCCTTCGTGTCGAGGAAGCGCGGCTGCTCCCGGTAGATGAGCATCGGCTCGTCGCGCTCGAAGGTCGCAAGTTGCATGACGGCGGGCTTGAGGTCGGCGGGGAGCTTGTTGAACTTCCCATGCTGGAACCAGGTCGGCTGCATCGCGTCGACCAACGGGACGAGGTTGTAACGGACCCACTGCTCCTTGATTTGCGGCCGAAGTCCCTGGAGGAGAAACGAGCGGAGCCCGGAGTAGCCCTCCTGGAAGGGCATGTCCATCTCGTGCTGCTGCGCCTCCTCGATGGTCGTCCCGGCCTTCGCGTACTGTTCCTTCAGCTTCGGGTCCATCTCGGCGAGCTTGCGGAAGCCCTCCTGCGTCTGCTGATGGAACTCCTGGAAGCGTTCGTCGGCGACCTCGTTGACGCGGCGCGAGAGGGCGTCGATGACGAGGACCTGCTGGGGAGTCAGCCGCACCCTGAGGCCAGGAGGCCCGGACTATTCAAGACCCGCGCCGCCGCGACCTATTTATATATCACGCTACCTGAGCCTAATCATGGAGGCTGCCGCGGTCCCGGCCATCACCCGGTTCCGTGGTGACTACCACTTTCTCTCGAACTTCTACGAGGCGGACGTGCCGTACGGTGGGAAGCTCTACCCGACGGCCGAGCACGCCTACCAGGCCGCCAAGACCGGCGACCCCGAGGTGAAGGAGGCCATCCGGAGGGCCAAGACGCCGGGCGAGGCGAAGCGGATGGGGCGGCGCGCGGCGCGGCGGCTTGACTGGCTCGAAGTCCGACGGTCCATTATGTACGCCGTCGTGCAGGCGAAGTTCCTCCGCCATGCCGACCTGCGCCAGAAGCTGCTCGACACCGGGGATGCCGTGCTCATCGAGGGCAACGACTGGGGCGACAGGTACTGGGGCATGGTCGAGAACGAGGCGGGCACCTTGAAAGGGGAAAACCACCTCGGTCAGATTCTCATGCGGGTTCGAGCGGAGTTGCGACGATGAAGCCGTGGACGAAGAAGCAGCAGCGCGAGTACGGTCTGAAAATCCTGTGGGACGAGCATCGGAGGCTCCTCTCCGCCTACCTGTGGGCCCACCGGTACTTCGAGAGCCGCGGCGACGACCCGAACACCTACATGGTCCCGAAGGACGGCTCGCTCGACCCGATGCGGACTGCCAAGAGCGCCATCCAGGCGCAACTCAGCGAGAACGCCACCGCGCTCTACAAGGCGATGGGCCTGAAGGACGAGGGTCGGCAGTGCCGATACTGCCTCGTCCGCCCGGCCACCCACTTTTACGCCGGGCACTTCCTCGGTCCCCGCTACGGGGAGATGGGCCAGTCCGGCTGCGCCGACCCCGCCTGCGACAAGACCTGCGACGTGTGGGGCGGCAGCATCGGCTACGCTCGGCGCCATCCGTACTACTGGGTCACGGAGACGAGCAAGCACGGGAAGCGCCGGTACCAGCAGGCCGACCGGGAGAAGGCCGAACTCCTCGTGGACGGCAAGTGGGTCCGTGGCAAGTGGAACCCCGACGTGGTCGAGAAGGGCGTCCACATGGGCGGCCGTTGGGAGCCCGCGTAGGCATATTTATATATGTCAGAACCCATGTCCAATATGGAGGAACCATGAGCATCCCCACACCCCCGGCTCCCGGGCCGCAGGGCCCTGGTCACGAGTGCTTCGACTGCGGGTCTTCTTGCAAGACCTGCTGGCGACTCACGAGCGATAATCAGTGGGTCCACAAGGGCGACCCGTGGACGTGCCGCTGCCCTGCCTGTCCGATTTCTCGGTCGCCCATTCCGAACGAACTGCCCCCTCCGGTCCAGTGACCATGCGCGTGCGGCGCGTCGGCCTTCTGAGGAAGCAGGACCCGGCCCTGCGGAAGCCCTCGCCGGCTTCCCTTCGGACGGACCGCCTCATGGAACGACTCCACGCCGCGAAGGCGAAGGACTTCATCTGGAAGGAGACGTGGCAGGAGTTCGCGCGGCTCTCGAACAACGAGCCCGACATCTACGGGCGACGCATCTTCACCCCGCTCGCCACCGACAAGGCGGCCTACGTCGCCAAGGTCTGCCACCGCGCGTACCTCCGCGGCGTGCTTCCGATGGGCCGCTCCTGGTCGTATCTCTCGGGGGCCATCCGTATGATATTTCACGAACTGGAGCAGAGTCCATGAAACTCCCTCCCCGCCCCCGCAAGGGAACGAAGTGCCGCAGCCACAAGTGCCGGCGGCCTGCGACGGAGTTCGACTACCTCGGGCACCTCGTCCGCGGCTACAAGAAGCTCCCGAAGCGCCGGATGATGGCCTGGGAGCGCCTGCCGTACTGCACCGTCCACGGCCTCGCCAACCGGTTCGGCCTTGACGCCTACAAGTGCCCGAGCCGAGAGTGCCTTCGGAACCGGTTGGTCGCCGCCGGGGGCTGGCTCAACTCGCGGACGCACCCGGAGGACCTCTACGTCTACATCCCCGCCGAGGCCACGCTGGTCGAGCCGCCGACGGTCGAGGAAGGTCCGAAGCCCATCCCACCGGCGAAGGTCCACTGCCCCTGGTGCGGCACGCTGATGCGCGAGGTGCGCTGACCCACTATTTATTTAAGGTGAAACCATGACCGATGCGATGAAGACCCCGGCCAAGCCTCCCCGCCCTAAGAAGCAGAACTCCGCGCCCCGGCTGATTCAGCTTCCGGAGGACGTCTCGAAGTGGCTGGGGAAGCACCCCGACTTCAACCTCTCAGAGTTCGTTCGTGAGGAATGGCGCCGATGGAACTCGGACGGCCGCACGGACTGGCCGGTCGGCCAGCACCGCGGTCGACTTCCCGACGGCGTACCTCGGCCCGTCCGCGTCGTGACGACCGTCGCACTCGACCCGGCCATCGTCCACCAAATCGACCGGCTGCGGAAGCGGAAGCCGAGCTTCAACATGAGCGCCTGGGTCGAGCAGATTATCCGGGAGAAGGTCGGCCTCCCGGCCTCGTGACGCTCAGGACGCGCTGGCTCCGCGTGGAGGGTGGCGTGACGAAGGCGCTTCCCCGCCTGGACAAGATGGCGTTGGCCCGTGAGGAGCAGGCCCATCGTGACCTCGAAGCCAAGGTCAAGTGGCGGTACTGGGTCTTCATCGAGGGCGGGCTACCGGTCCCGGTCTCCGAGGGCTACTGCCCGATGTGCAAGGTCTACGTTTTTCGCTATTGGCATAATCCCGGCCATGAGCATATCTACCAGTGGCCGAACGAGACGACCAAAAAGGGCAAGCGCATCGTGGTCACGATGGGCGACCTCCCCGTCGAGTACGAGCCGATGACCTACGTCGAGATGCTGGAGCGCGTGGTTCAAGACCATCCGCCGGAATAGGGGAACGTGCCCGCCCTCCTCGGACAGTGGAACGTCTCCGGGGCCTTCGGTACTGTCCTTCTCAACGTCACCGTCGCCATCGACGACTCGGTGAACCCGCACAAGGTCGGTGTCGGCTTTCAGTGGGAGCCGCGCGAGAGTGAGGACGGGCGTCGCCTCGTCTCCGGCTCGAACGGTCTCATCGACACGCTCCGCGTCTCCACGGACCTGCCCGACGGGCCGCTCACCTACGAGGCGAAGACAGGGCGACACTGGTTCCCCTGGACGGAGGTGCACCGCGCGGGCTTCTGGCGGTGGCTCCAGGAGTGGGTCGGGCGCGGGCTTTCGTCGATGCAGGTCGCCGTGCTCGTGCGCGAGTTGAATCAGTTCCCTCCTCTCTTCATCATCCCCTCGGTGACGCGCGTGCCGCAGGCCATCGGCTCCATCCCCGCGGGCTCGCTCATCCAACTCAGCAACGTGGAGCACTGCTCGGAGCGCATCTGGGAGCAGCTTCGGCAGGTCCCTGGCGTATTCGTCCTGACGGCGAGCGGGACACCGCAGCCCATCACGAGCAACTGGGTCGAGACGTTCATCGAGCGACGCGGCCTGAAGCCGAGCCCGGCGTTCGTCTCGGCCATCCATGTCGACGCCGTGGCTCGGCTCTTCCCAGAAATCAAGGCTCAGCAGCAGCAAATCCGGCGAGACATCGGCCTCGACTATCCGATGTACCCGCCGCAGGCGTTCCCGCTCCCGGGGCGCGACCCGTTCACGCGGCAGCACTTCCAACTCTACCCGTACCAGGCTGGCGGCGTCTCGAAGTTCCTGGCGATGCGCCGTCTCGTTTTGAACATGGAAATGGGACTCGGGAAGACGATGGCGGGCCTGGCGGCGGCCGAGACCCTCTTCGCGCAGCGGGCCGTTGACCGTTGCGTCATCATCTCTCCGCGCCGGGCCCAGCGGACCGTGTGGGAACGGTTCCTGATGATGTACTACGGCAAGAAGGCCGTCGTCATCGACGGCGGGCCGAAGGAGCGCCGGGTCCAGTATGCCCACGCGATGCGCTCGCCGTACGTCATCACGCGCTACGACACCTGGCGGCTCGCCGACGCGCAAATCGGGCTTGCCAGCCTGCTCGGCCCTCGGACGATGGTCATCATCGACGAGTGCCACCGAGTGAAGAACCAGGACACGGCGCGGCACAAGGCCATCTTCGAGATGCTCGAAGGGACGCGCTGGACGGGCCTCAAGTACGAGCGGATGCCCCAGTGGTCGACGCCCTACCGCCTCCTGATGACGGGGACGATGGTCCACGACAAGCCGGTCGACGTCTACGGACCGGTGACGATGCTCGGTTGGCGCGTCTGGAACAACTACAACGAGTTCGCGCGGACCTACTTCCACATGCGGACCGTGCAGTCGGCGCGGGTCGACAAGCGCACGGGCCAGCGCCGGACGATGCAGAAAGCAACACGGCTCCGCCCCGACAAGGTCGCAGACCTTCAGGCCGTGCTCTCGTCCGTGACGTACACGAGGACCGTCGCGGACGTCGGGCTGCAACTACCGCCCATCACGCGCATGAACCTGGTCATCGACCCGACGCCGGCGGAGTTGGCCGCCTACCGCGTCATCAAGGGCGAGGTGTTCCGGTTCCTCGACTCGCTCGAATCGCTCCAGAAGAAGGCGCAGGCGATGCCGACCGAGCGGCAGCGCGCCGAGGCCCAGGCCGCCTTCGACGCCGCCTCGCACAACCTGCTCGCCACGATGGCCTTCGAGCGGATGTTCTCCTCGGACCCCGTCCTCCTCCTCTACTCGGCGAGCCAACGCGACGGCTACGGTCGCTTCGTCCCCGGCAGCGGGAGCGAGATAGCCGACCGGCTCGTGTTGCAGATTGGCCGGGACGTCCTGACGGCGCTCAGCCCCGGCTCGAAGCTCTCGGCGCTCATGGAGTGGCTCACGGACTTCCTTCAGCAGGGCCGGGGCGCGAAGTGCGTCGTGTTCTGCTCGTTCCAACGGCTCTTCCAGTTCCTTCAGCAGGTCGTCCGGACGCCGCTCCCCGCGATGTCGAACGAGGACTACGCCGAGTTCCGATACGTGATGTCGCAGTCCCTCTTCTTCGACGGGAGCAAGACCGACGCGCAGGGCGATGCCGTGGTCCGAGCGTTCACGAACGAGCAGCGCCACCGCGTCCTTTTCTGCACGGCGGCCGGCGGCGAGGGGCAGAACTTCCAGGTCGCGGACTACGTCGTGCACTTCGACGAGCCGCTCTCCATCGGCGACCTCCAGCAGCGCGAGGCGCGGGTGGTCGGAGGGCTACGCCGGTCCGGCGGGCGGCCTGCGTTCATCTCGACCATGCGCTTCGCTCCGGCGGTCGAGCTTCAGAGCCTCCTCGATTCTCGGCTCGCGCGCTTCGTCGACCCCCGAATCCGGGCCCTCCTCGCGGGGAAGAGCCAGGAGAAGACCATCCTGATGCGGGGCGTGCGGTCGTAGCCGATGGGCGCCGTCAAGTCGGAGCACCCGGTAAAGACCCGATACTGCCGCTACTGCCATCGGTGGATTCGGACCACCAAGTACGGATGGCGCGTGCACGTTCAGAAGCACCGGCCCTGGACATCGGTCTCGCGGCACCGCGCGACCTGAGTCCGATTATTTATCTACCTGAGGAGCCGTGTCCGTCCCGATGCCCGGACCGGTCCGATTCAACATGCAGTGCCGGCTTTGCGGCTTTCACCGAACGGTCTCCATCTCCGGCACGGTTCGCCCCGACATGACCGAGGAGCAGGCGAAGCTCGCCATCACGGAGCAGACGGTGCGGGCCGAGGACAACTTCTTCCGTGACCACTGGAAGAGGGAGCACCCGGCCGAGGCCGAGGAAATCGCCCACCACATCGAGCAGGTGGCGAAGCTCGCGCGGGTGACGACCTACCACAAGCGCGTGCTCGACAGCCGCGTCGAGGGCCAGGGCGAGGTCCCGCTGACCGGGGAGCAGCCGCCCCCCGCGCCGCCGCCGTCTACCCCTTAGGGAACTCGGTCCACGTCTTGCCGTCGATGACGGCCTTCTCGTGAGACCGCTTGTCGGGGTGCCCGCCAAGCTGCTTCAGGAACACCGGCACATGGGCGTGCTGGCATCCCTCGATGAGCGCCGCCGCCGTCTGTAGGTTCATCGGCCGGCAGTGCACGCCGCTCTCGCCCCCGACGATGACCCACTCATAGAAGTTCAGGACCGTGTAGAAGTACTCCACGGCGTTGGTGACCTTCTCCTCCAGCCACGGCTCCGCCGAGAGGAAGTGCACCCTCGCAGGGACCTGACCGAGGTACATTCCACGCTCGAACGCCAGGTCGTGCGTCTCCCCGGTCGTCCCGAGCCACACATTCGGCCATCCGCTTGGCCCCCAGTCATCCGGCAGGTGTTCGCTGATGCGCTCGGGGCGCTTCGTCAGTAGCTGGAACGTGTGCTGCGGGCAGCGGCGGATGATGTCCCATGCCTCAGCCCGCCATGCGTCGGCCTCCTCCAGGAAGAAGTCCGACATCGAGCAACTGAACACGCGCCGGGGCTCCTTCCATCGGAGGGGCGCGCTGAACGTGGCCGGGGAGGCGCGGCGGACCTGGTTGAAGTCGTGCCCGAAACGGCGGTCGAGCGTCTCCGCGTAGCAGAACTTGCAGCCCGCGCTGACCTTATGGCAGCCCCGCCACGGGTTCCAGGTCGAGCCCGTCCATGCGATTCCCGTCTTCTCTCCCATCGCCGGTGCTAGAGCATGTGATAAATAAATACTTACGCACTGAAGGACATGAGGTCGGGCACGTCGGCCGAGCACCGCCTGCGCGCCATCTTCACGTACTCATCCTTCAACTCGACCCCGATGGAGCGACGGCCGAGGCCGCGAGCCACGGTCATCGTCGTACCAGAGCCGGCGAATGGGTCGAGTACGATGCAGGGCGTCGGCTCGGAGGCTTCGCAGGAGCACGTCGGCGACCATCCCTTCGTCTCGCGCTTCGTCGCCGTGGACGTCCCGTAGATGGATGAGAGGGTCCTCGGCTCCCAGCCCCCGCGACGTCCGCTGTTGTCGAGGTAGGAGTCGTCGACGTCTTCGTACGACTCCATGTACCCCTCGGGCCGTTTGACGTCGACGTCCCGTTCGTACGGCGCCCCACACTTGGCGCAGCATCCCTTCTCGCTCGTCCCGAGCAGGATGCACCGCCGAGGAATCTCCTCGGGGAAGGTGGCGAAGTGCGCCTCTTTGTAGGGCTGGGTCGGGACCTGCCAGACCGTCCGCAAGTTCGCGCCGGACTCCGGCGGGACGTATCGGTCGTTGAACCCGGTGTACGTGTTCTTGCCGAGGGCGTCCTGCTTCCGTTGCATGTTGGCGATGATGCGGCTCTTGGTCTCGCTCGGGTCCTGGGCCCCCGTCCCCTCGTAGAGTTTGGTCGCCGTGCCGTTGTAGCCCTGCGCGACTTCCCTCACGGTGGATTGGGCGAGGGCCGTCCGCACGGCGTCCTGGTCGTAGAAATACCTCTCGCTCTTCGTGAGGAGAAAGATGTACTCGTGCGCCCGGCTCGGGCGGTCCGTTATCGACTCGGGCATGGGATTGTTCTTCGACCAGACGACGTCCGAGCGCAGCCACCACCCGTCGTCCTGGAGCGCGAAGGCGACCCGCCACGGGATGCCCACCAGGTCTTTCGGCTTGAGGGTCGCGTGCTTCCTCGGCCGGTCGCCCGGGGAGTAGGCCGCCTTCCCCACGTCCTTCTGGCCCCCGCCGGTGGCGAAGTACGAGTCGCCCAGGTTCCACCACATCACACCATCGTCACGGAGGACGCGCCGAATCTCTCGGCAGATTTCGACCGTGTGGGCGACGTATAGCTCGGGAGTCGGTTCGAGGCCGAACTCGCCCCGCCACGCACCGCAGGCGCAGAAGGCGCCGCGCTCGGAACCCCGAGCGTAGTCCTCGCCGCGATTGTTCTTGTCGGTCGGCGTTCCGGACCCGCCCTTCGCGTCACCGGGAATCGGGTCCAGCCATCGGTGCTGGCACTCCGCGTCCCCGCCCCACACCTGCGGCTCGGTCCCGTACGCGCGGAGCCCCCAGTACGGCGGGCTCGTCACGACGCACTGAACGGACTTCTCGGGCAGGGAGCGGAGTACGTCGATGACGTGCCCACAGAGGATGAGAGGCTTCAGGTCCGCCGGGAGGTCGGTCACTGAGCCTCGTCCTTTCCGTGCGAATCGTACCACCGACAGGCCGGGCAGGCGTAGCAGACGTGGTTCTCCAGGGTCGTGCAGAGGGTGCAGTTGGGATGCGTCGGCCGATTGACCGGCGGAGTCTTGACGCCCAATTCATCGCCCGTCCCGGGGATGCCTCCGACCATGTTCCGGGCAGCCTCCGGAGGGGTCGGGGGTGATGGGGGCGAGGTTGCGGGGGGAGGAGGGGGTTCTGCCTCTCCAAGCCGCTCCCGGGCCCTATCCGCACGCGTCGTTTGCCCGTCGAAGAGGTCCTCAGGGTCGGCTCGGGGGGGTTCGCGTTCTACGTGTTCTACCTGTTCTACATCCTTTCCCAGCATTACCCCCCTCTCCACGCGCGTAGGGGTTATCCCGGAAATGGGTGTAGTATCGGTAGAACCCGTAGAACCGGCGAGGCTCGGAGCCGGCACGGGCTCGTCCAGCCCCGAAGCCTTCAATCGCACCCCCATCCACACCCGGACGCTCTTTCCGGAGCGTCCTCCGGGCTTGGCGACCGTCGCATGAACGCCCGGAACAAGGTGGGGTAGTTCGATTCCCACGTCGGTCTGAGACCGTGCCTCTACCCCGTGGTCCTCGCAGAACTCGGCGTACGTCGCATAGAACTCGTTCTTGGCGACCCACGACCCGCGCTCCCGAATGATGACTTCCTCGGCGAACCACGCCAGGGAGTCCGACAAGCGGCGCCACCGCTGCCGAGTCTCCTCCACGGAACCGGTGTCGGGGAAGCGCCCCCGCGCGAGGAGCCGGTCGAGTCCGGCCAGCGCCCAGTTGAGGATGCCCGGCGCCTCTTCGAGGAGTTTCGATTCGAGGAACGGAACCTGACGGTCCTGTGGGATTTGGACGCCGAACTCCAGGGTCACCCACCGGCGGAAGAAGGCATCGTCCCCCCAGGGAACGGCGGGCAGCGCGTTGGCCGAGAAGATGAGCTTCGCGGGGTTCACGAAGGCGAACGGGGCCTGGAACTTCTTCTCGGCGGGGACGTGGTCCGAACCGCCCGTGAGCATCTTGAACAGGCCGACGTCTTTGATGAGCCGTGGCGAGAGGTCGGTGTAGATGTTGGCGAGCTTGCTGAAGAGCCCCGCCGAAGCGAACCGGTTGTCGGCCAGCGACTGAAGCGCAATCGTGCTCGTGTTCTCGTCGCCGAGGAGACCGCGCAGTACTTCGAGGAGGGTGGACTTCCCCGAGTCGAACTCTCCCATCAGGAAGAAGGCGACCTTGTACGGATTCCCCGGTCGCAGGCAGTAGCCGAACATCTCCTGAATGACGTCCTGCTTGTCCTGTTGGGGCAGGACCTCCGATAGGAACTTCAGAAAGTTCGGGCAGGTGGCGTCGGGGTCGTAGTCGACGGGCAGCCGCATCACGAAGTGGTGGTCCGGCGAGTGGTCGACCTTCACCCGCGGTGAGACATCGAGGTCGAGGACGCCGTTGTTCAGGCAAAGACGGCCCGGCGGGTTCAGCGAGTCGCGCTCCAAGTAGGTCGAACGCTTGACGGAGTCAACGCTCTCCGCGACGAACCGCTGCGTCGCGGTCCGGTCCCTCTCGCGGTGCTTCATCTCAATCCACTCGCCCATGAACGCGAGGGCCCCGCCGTTGTAGACACCGTGTCGGTCGTAGAGGAGAACCTCGCCGGTGTCGCGCAGCGTGATGAAGGAGTACGTCTTCTGGAGCGCCGTCACGAAGGCCAACCGATTCGGCTCCTCGTGTTCCTTCGCGCCTTCACCGACCACATTCCAGAGCGGCGGGACCTCGGGAGGAATCGGCAGCGCGAGCAGCGCGCGTCGAAGTTCATCCTTCATCGCGTGCGCTTCTGCTCCCTTGGGCCATGCGCCCTTCTGGTCACGGCCCCAGGAAGCCGCCGGCGACTCCGGCCGCGTCGTCGTGGGAGGGAGTCCCGGAACAGGCGTGGTGCCTGGTCCCGCCGGCCCCGACGGAGGAGACGGGCTCTCGGGCGCCGGGCGGTAAAACTTCAGCATCGCCGACCGCGCCGCAGGGATGAGTTCCCCCTCGTGCGTTTCCCAGTCGTCGAGCGACTCGCGCACGATGGCGCGAAGTTGCCGGACCAGGGTTCCCTCGTCGATGCCCGCGATGCGCGAGACGAGCGAGGCCGCCGTCGAGACGATGAAGTCGTGGTGCCGACCGTGCGGGATGCGACCGTCCTGCCCCATCGGGAACTGCCGGCCCGTCGGGCTCCGCTTCTCTTCGAGGACCTTGAGGAGCCAGGGCGGAGGAAACGGAAGCCGCGTATCGAAGATGCTCTTCTCCCATGCGTAGCAGTTGCCCGATGGGTGTGGCGAGGGGGCCACGACGATGTAACCGCCCTCGGCGCGCAGGTCGAGCCCCGGCCGAAAACCGACCGTGTTGCTGACGAGCCCGCCCGGGTATTGCAAGAGGAAGTGTCGGCCACCGCCGCCCGTTCGAGCGACCGGACCGTCCGGCAACGGCCCGAACTCCGCCGTCAGCGCCGCGAGTGACTCCGTGCCGCCGTGCCGTGGGTCCTCGTCGACCACGATGAAGCCCGTGCTGTCGCCGGTCGGGACGCCGATGGAGGCGTCGGGCCATCGCGTCCACCACTCGCGGACCAGGTCAGTGTCGAGTGTCCGGTCTTTGAACCCATGTTCCGTCAGGGGCGACTTGTCGAGCTTGCACGGGAAAACGGGGAACCCGTGGCGCACGTACTCCAGAGCCGCGTCGAGCAGGGTCATACCTTCTCGCACGGTAGGCCGACGTGCAGGACCCGCCCGCAGAGCGGGCAGGCTGGAATGATGTTGCCGCAGACGGGGCACGGCGTCTCAGGCCGTGACTCGTCAGAAATCGGGCTCCCGCAGTCGGGGCATTTGAAAAAAGCGCGGGAGTCTCCCCTCGGAGGCGGGCTCTCCATGCGTCCGCCCTCTCAGAGTTGGATTCGAGGGCGGTCCGTAAGGGCCAGAGCGATGACCGGGTCAGGCGACTTTTCTTCTTTCGCGCTCGCTGCTAGAAAGAACATGGCGAGGGCCCCAACCGCATCGCGGTATTTGTATGCTACGCTCCAGTGGCAGCGCAGCCGCTCGTCGATGGGGCGTGGGCACCCACGGGCCATGTTCTCAGCGAGGCCGAGTACTTCCGCGGGCGCCCGAGACCGATTACTAGGAAAGGGAGTCACGATATAAGGGTTCGCGCCGAAGATTATGTACCCCTACCGTGCCGGAGGCCGTTTCACGACCTCTGGCGGGTGCTTTATCATCATCAGTAGCCTGTCGGGTTTCGATGAAGAGGCCGAACCGGTGCCAACGGTGCGGTTACGAGTGGGTCCCTCGAAAGAAGGACCCCGTCGCCTGCCCGCGGTGCCACAGCTTCTACTGGAGGAAGAAGAAAGATGGCTGAGAAGGGAAGCGCGACGAAGGCACAAATCGGCTACCTGAAGGACCTCGGCGTAGAGGAGACCCCCTCGGGTCTCAGCTTCGAAGAGGCCAGCGCGTGGATTGACGAGGTGAAGGAGTATCGTCGGGTCTCCGAGCGCGGGACAATTCCCGAGAAGCCCACCCGCACGGACCTCCTCACGGTCCCGCCCGGTCGAGGCAAGCCCGCGGAGTCGGCCCCGGAGCCGGTGGCCGTCGCCAAGCCCGCCGCTGAGCAGGCCGACTTCAAGACCGCGCTCGATGTGATGGACGAGAAGAAGACGCACGGCCGGCTCACCCTGGAGCAGGTCACCATCCTCAAGTCGCTCGGCCGATTCCCACCCGACGCGAGCCCCAACGAGATGGCGTTCGGGATGAACGTCGCCAACCGCCTCGGGCTGAGCCCGCTGAAGAAGCAAATCCGCTTCCTGCGGTTCAGCCGCAGCGAGCCCATCGAGCCGTTCGTCACCATCGACGGCCTGAGCAGCATCGCCGCCAGGACCGGCAAGTACGCCGGCATGGACCCGGTCGCCGTCGACGTGGACCCCGAGAACCAGAACATCCCCATCTCGGCGAGCGCCACCGTCTATCGGATGGTCGAGGGCCAGCGGTGCCCCTTCACCTCGACCGTACGGTGGAAGGAGTTCGCCAAGAAGGACCGAGAGGGGAACCTCACGCGGGCCTGGGCCGAGATGCCGACCTTCATGCTCTCGAAGGTGGCCCGGGCCCAGGCGTTGCGGATGGCCTTCCCCGAGGAGTTGTCGGGCGTCTACGAGATGGACGAAGCTCCGGTCGAAGAGGGCTGAGGCCCTGCTGGAAGGCCCGTCAGGCCAACCCTTTCCCCCTGCGATATTTATTTATCTATGCCCCGCCTTAGGTTGTCTGAGCGCCGAGGGCGCCAGAAGGTAGAATCAGCATGAGCGCAACCGAGAACCTGCCGTTCAAGAGTCGGCGAGTCAGCATCAACTCGACCACCATCAAGACCCTCGCCCGCATGGAGAACCCGCGACCGCTGCGCGAGAGCCACGTCCTGCATCTCGTCCGGGTCGCCCGCGCGGGCAAGCCCTTCGAGGGCAGCTTCGTCGTCAACGACGTCGGCGGCGGAGGCCGAGAGCGGTTCCGCCTCATCGACGGGAACCACCGACTGGAGGCCGTGAAGCGCGTCCTCTCTGACGACCCGTCCTTCCGCATGGAGGTGGAGTTCCACATCTACGACCACCTGACCGAGGCCCTGGAAATCGAACTCTTCGACCGCGTCAACCGAGTCACGAACGTGACCAACCTCGACCGCCTGACGAACCGCCGGGCCCACATCGCCATCATGGAGATGATGGAGTCCGACTTCCCGTACACCGTGACCTTCCGGCCCGGGCCCATCAAAGAGGGCATGAGCGGGCTCTCGCTCCTGAAGGCGTACGTCGACCGGCACCGACCCTGGCGGCGCGTCGGCGTGAGCGCGGACGAGCGGCAGAAGTTCTTCGACGCCCTCTCCTCCCTCGGCCCGAAGGACCACGCGGCGCTGAAGGAGTTCGGCGACGCCTTCCTCACGGGCTTCGGGACGCCGGGGAACCTCAACCCGATGTCGAAGTTCACCGGGCTGGAGGTGGCCGTCAAGACCTACTTCCAGAGCGTGGACGGTGGGTTCGTGGACGCCGACGAAATCCCGCGCCGGTGGAAGTCGGCCTTCGACGACCAGGTCCGCATCGCCGTGCAGAACACCTCCATCGGGGCGTTCAAGTTCGCCCACGGCCTGCTCGTCACCAAGATGAACGAGGGGCACAAGAAGAACCTCGTGCCGACCCTGACCGAGTTCGCCGCGAAGTGGGGAGACGCGCCGTAATGTCGCGCGCCAAGTCCTCGCGCCCGTCGATGACGGACGAGCAGTACGATGCGTGGCGGCTCAAGAGCCGTGCCGAGCGGGAGGCGGTCATCGTCGAGCGCCTCATGGAGGGGAAGCTCATCCTCGGGCACGTCGATTACAAGTACGACGGCCCAGCCGACTTCCCGATGAACACGCTGTCCGAGTACATCAGCCGATGGAAGGAGCAGGGGTTCATCACCGGCTTCGTCCCGCGCTTCAGCGGTGCGGGTATCGAGTATTTCCGGGGCCTCCACAACATCCAGAACGCGCTTCCCCGCGAGCCGATTCCTGAGTTGGTCGCGGCTCCCGGCAAGTGCCCATACTGTGGCAAGCCCGAGCCCCACGAGAAGAAAGTGAAGTGCATCGTGACGGAGACCATCGAGACGGTGGTCAAGGGCGAAGTCCAAGTACCCCCACCGACGTAGGGGCGGCGTGCACAAGTCCACCTGGAAGAAGGGCGAGCAGGTCCTCGCCAAGTTCTTCGGCACGACGCGCACCCCGCTCTCGGGCGGCAACTCGAAGCAAACGCGGAGCGACTCGCTCCACAAGCGGCTCTACTTCGAGATGAAGAAAGGGAAGCACGTCCCCAGGACGCTCGCGTCCATCCTCGAACTCTACCGCACCACCGAGCAGCGCGCGGAGAAGGAGGGCAAGGTTCCCATTCTCGTCATCCGCCAGGCCGGCACCGCCGCCCCTACGGCACAGTGGCTCGGATGGATTCGCCTCACCTACCTCGGCATCCCGCGCGACATGGTCGTCGCGGTGTCACTGGGCGACCTCCGCGAGTACTTCGAGTCCAGTCCTGGAGCCGAGGAGCCGACTACTTCGTGACCTTCCTCTCGATGGCCGCCAAGAGGCGGGCCCAGTCGCGCGCAAGGACGTCGAACTTCCTCTGGACGGTGGCGAGCTTACTCTTGAAGCGCGCGTCCGCCCCGGCGATTTCGCCCGCCGACTTGACGGCCGGCCAGTCGATGTCGCCGTGAGCCACGATGTAAGCCTCATGGCTGAGGTCCCAAGCCAAGTGACTCAGGTCCTTTCCGCGCTGCTGAATGTCGTTCAGGAGCCGCTGGCACTCGTCCGGTACGGCCGCCTTCCGCGTCATCGCCGCCCGGATGGGAGGCCGTCATATATAAACAGCGGCAGGGCATAGCCCTTAAGTGCATGTAATTTAATGGCACGGGTAGGTGCAGCATGAGCGCAAGCGCAAAGTATCAAGAGGTAGCAATTAGCCGACTGCGACCGAACCCGTTCAACCCGAGGAAGACCGCCGACCGTCCCGAGGACCAGCCCGACCAACTGAAAATCAAGGACATGGCCGAGTCCATCCGGAAGGACGGCGTGCTCTCGCCCATCATGGTCCGTCCGAAGGACGGGAACTACGAGGTGGCCTTCGGCGGTCGGCGCCTGCTCGGCCTGAAGATGGGAAAGGCGTCGAAGGTCGCGGTCATCGTGCGTCCGCTCGACGACCGGGAGATGCGCCGGTACTCGATGGTCGAGAACCTCCACCGGTTGGAGATGACGGCGGAGGAGAAGGAAGAGGCCCTCGGGAAGATTTTCGAGCAGGACTACAAGCACAGCAAGGTCGGCGCGGGCGCGGGGAACAAGGGCGGCGTCCGGCAGATGGCGAGGGACTTCGGAATCCCGCAGAAGACGCTCGGCGAGTACATCCAGGCGCACGAGACGCGGGCCGCCGAGAAAATGAGCGCCATCGCTCATTTGTCCCCGAAGGACACGGTCAAGGTCGGCCGCATCCTCAAGGACTCGCCGAAGGCGGCGCGGGTGCTCGCCAAGGCCCGGAGCAGCGGCGGACTGACCGCGGCCCGGTTGGAGGACGCGGTGACGCTCGTCCAGCGCGCCCCGGCCGAGCACAAGGAGCAGGTCGCGGAGGGCATCGCTCGGGCCGCCGAGAAGCGAGTGGACGACGAGCGGGCGAGCGACAAGGTCATCGAGGGCGAGATGGAGGACGCGAAGGCGTTCGTCGACAAGGGCAAGGTGTCGAAGCAAATCTCCTGGGAAATCCGGGGCGACCAGGCCCGGCTGAACCGTGCCACGGCGCTGGCGGAGATGGCGCGCAAGCTCGACGCGACGTACCTGGAGACCTTCTACGACCCGAAGGCCCGGGCCCAGGCCGTGGACATCCTCTACGAGGCGGGGCAGGCGCTCCTAGCGACCGCCCGCGCCGGGCGTGACCCCGCGAACGTCAAGCGATGGGGCGAGGACCACAACGAGCGGAAGGCCCTGGCGAGCGGCGCGGGGAGCGGAGCATGAGCGCCGCCGACATCCCCGCGGACGACGAAATCCGAAAGCAATCGCTGAACACGTACCTCCGAAGGCTCGGCTTCCGGGGACCGAGGCGCGCGAAGCAGAGGAACTTCTACCGGCAGCTTCGAATACTCGTCTTCGAGCAAGGGAAGAACCCGACGATGTCCGAGGTGATGAGGCTGGCCGGGATGAATCCCGACGGTTTCCGGGACCGCGGGACGGCGTACGCGATGAACGGCGAGATTCGACGGTGGATGATAGCGGCCCTCTACTGGTTCCGCGTCCACAACGGCGAGGACCAACTCGACGAAATCGACAACCGCACCTCCGCCCCCGTACAGTTCGACATCTTCGTGCAGAACATCGGCGAGAACGGGATACCCGCGGTCGCCGCAGAGGGCAACAGTTTCATCGAGGAGCCACGCTACCACAAGCTGAGCCTGTCGGACTACCTGGAACTGCGGCGGAAGAGCCTCAACCGCGTCGTTGCGATAGCCGGTCGAGTCTCCGAGGAAGACCACATGGTGACGAGGGCCGTCCCTAAAGCCCTGGCCCAACTGCACCCCGTCGCCCTGCACTCAAACGGGAACACGCTTAGTCTGCCCGACCCGAAGGGCAAGTGGTACGACTGCCCCGTCTGCGGCTACGGAACGGACACCGAGGAACTGACCCGAGAGCACGAGCAGCAGTCTCACACACCGGAGGAGGTGGCCGCCGCCCGCCGCAAGGAGGGCGGCGACTAGGAGGTAGTCGATGGCGAAAAGCACAGCGAAGTACATGCTCACCTTCTACCCCGACGCCGAGGCCATGCGCCAAATCCAGACCCTCGCGGAAAAGGAGGACCGCCCGATGACCAGGGTCGTTCTCACCCTGGTCCGCGAGGCGCTGGACGCACGTCGGGCCAAGAGGCGGTGAGCGCGATGGAGCCGGCCGAGCGTGGCGCAGCGGAGGGCAATCTGTTCTACCAAAAGCTCTGGGAACTGAACGAGACGATGGAGGAAGTCGCTCAGAGCTTCGTCGACTCCAACCTCGGGGGGGCCAAGGTCGACCGCGAGTTCGCCCCACTTTTGGCGGGCCTGGAGCTGGCGTACGGGAAAATCATCAACCTCGTAGCCCACAAGAGAAGGCTCCCAGGACTCCCGGGCGTGATGGCGAATCGGGACGTCGGATGGGTGCTGGGCATCGCCGGCGCTAAGGCACCGCCGGAACTCGGTGGCCCACCGCTGAGTAAGCAGAGCTAGGCGACTCGCACCAACCTCTAAGTAGACCAACCCCTTCCTTCTTTTCGGACGCGGTATAGAGGACGGGTTCCTTCTCTGAAAAAGAAAGTAAGCGGGTTCGATTCCCGTCGGCCCTTCGGGGCTGGCTGAGGCAGCACTAAAAAAACCCTCCTCACCTTTCCCGTCCACCTTAAATCGGGCACCGCCATCGCCGTGCGGACGCGGTAAAGGGTTCGGATACTTCCCCGTAAAGGAGACGCTACCATCCGGGCTCGCTCTTCCCGTCCACCTTTAGTACTAGTGCGCGCTGGAGGGTGTGGACGCGGTATAGCACGGGGATACTTCACCAATTCCTGATGATGCCCGAAAGGGCAGTCTCCCTGTGCGCTCTTCCCGTCCGCCAAGTTTTAGTACTAGTCGCGTCCTACTCCGGTTCGGACGCGGTATAGGGCGAGGGTTACTTCTTTCCTGCTAGAAAGTGCCCGAAAGGGCAGTCACCCTCCCCGCTCTTCCCGTCCACTCCAACTGTTTTAATACTACTAGTAACATGAGTTCTTCCGTAGGAAGGAAGCAACCATGCCGAAGTTCGGGAAGACGGCGAAGACGCCGAAGGTGAGCAAGGCCGCGGAGCACCCTCTGGCCACCCTCAACTACGAGGGCGGCCTCGCGTTCTCCACTGACCCCGCGATGGAGCTGTACCTCCGTGCGGCGTCTACGCTGTTCGGGGAGCCGAAGTTCTACGACCCCGAGGCGAAGGGCGACTGGGTCGCCATCCCGGCCCTGGTCGAGAAGGTCGCCAAGACCGACGCCGAGTTCCCGCTCCAGCTCGCGCGCTACTGCCGCAACGTGCTGAACCTCCGCTCGGTCTCGACGGCCCTGCTCGTTGAGTCGTGCCACTCGATGGAGGCTCGGAAGTTCGCCCGTGCGTACGCCAAGGAGATTCTCGTCCGCGCCGACGAGCTAACGGAGGCTGTCGCGTACTGGAACGCCCGTTTCGGCGGGGCCCTCCCGCGCTCGCTGCGCGGTGCGCTGGCGGACGGCTTCCACCGCTTCACGGAGTACGACCTCGCCAAGTACGACCGTGACTCCTCGGCCATCAAGTTCCGCGACGTGATGAACGTCGCCCACCCGAAGCCGAAGGGCGCCAAGGAGAAGGCGCTGTTCAAGCGCATCCACGAGCGCACGCTCAAGACCCCGACGACCTGGGAGACGGTCATCTCGGCCAAGGGCTCGACCAAGGAGGCGTGGACCGAGGTGCTGCCCGAGATGGGCTTCATGGCCCGCATCCGCAACCTCCGCAACCTCCTAGAGAAGAAGGTCGACGTTTCGGACGTCGTTCGGATGCTGGAGGACCCGAAGGCCATCGCCCGCTCGCGGCAGTTCCCGTACCGGTTCTGGTCGGCCCACAAGGCCATCGAGAACAGCGACTCGGCGAAGGCGTCGCGCGTCCTCGACGCTCTTGAGACCGCCATGTTCCTGGCGACCGAGAACGTCGGCGACATCTCGGGCCGCACGCTCATCGCCTGCGACCTGTCGGGCTCGATGAACTCGACGCCGATGTCGACGCTCTCGAACGTCTGGCCCATCGACATCGCGTCGCTCTTCGGGGCGATGTCGCACAAGCTCTGCGCCGACTCCGTGGTCCTGGGCTTCGCGTCGAAGGCGGCGGTGGTGCACCTCCGCTCGACGGACGGCATCCTCACGAACGCGGAGCGCGTCAAGAAGGCCGAGGTCGGTGAGCGGTCGACGATGGCATACCGCGTGTTCGAGTGGGCGCTCAAGGAGCACGAGAAGTTCGACCGCGCGCTTCTGTTCAGCGACATGCAGTGCTTTTCGGAAACAGACGCGCCCGACGCGACGCTCTGGGACCACGGCAAGGTCAGCAGCCACACCGTGGCCGACCAGGTCCGCGAGTACCGCCGCAAGCTCAACCCGAACCTGCGGTTTTACTCGTTCGACCTGACCGGCTACGGGACGACCCAGATGCCGCAGGACGACCCCAAGACGGTCCTCATCGGCGGCTGGTCGGACCGCGTGCTGGACTTCGTTCGACTCTGCGAGAAGGCCGGCCCGAAGGCGCTCGACGAGGTCCGCGGGTTCCACCTCGCGCCAACCCCTTCCTCCGCCCGACCCGAGGCGGAAGCATGAAACTGAAGGTCACGCTCACGGGGGAGAACTCGCCACCGTTGATGTTGGCCCGGGACCAGGAGAACGGATGGGACGCGCCGACCGTCAAGGAAGGGGAATCCGTCACGGTCGAGTTCGAGGAGAAGCTGACCATCATCGGGAACCCATTCATGCCGATGCGACCCATCGTCCGAATCGAGGTGGTGACGGCATGACCCAACTGACCCGCTGCGACATCTGCGGCAAGGTCGTCGAGGTCGAGAAGTCGCGCAAGGTCGAGGTCATGTCCCGGAAGCTGCCCAAGTTCGAGGGGCCGTACGGCGACGAGGATGACAAGCTCGGAATCGAGTGCGCGAACACGTCGCTGCACCTCGATATGTGCGACGGGTGTCGGGTCAAGCTCCGTCAGTTCCTAACCCCTTCCAAGAAGGTGAACACACAAGCATGAGCGAAGCGACCGAGACGTTGGACGCGGTGACCCGACTGGTGCAGGCCGTGAAGACCAACGAGGCGAGCGACCTGGCGAAAATCTTGCAGCCGGCCATCGACTACTTCATCGAGTCGGACAAGGAGCAGAGGGCACGGTCGGCGGCGCAGACGCACGCACCCCCGCCGAACGAACTGAACCTGTGGGACCTGGAGCGGTACGTGAACGTCTGCGAGAAGCTCAAGCTCGACCCGAAAGACCCGGGTACCCGTCAGGTGCTCCTCAACCTCGGGAAGGGGAGCGCGTAGATGCCCGTCTTCTCCGTCTCGCTGCCCAACAGTCTATGGGACTGGTTGGAGAAGTCACGCGGCGAGAAGAAGCGGTCGGCCTACATCGCCGACCTGCTAGAGCGGGACCTGGTCGAGAAGGGTCCCGTGCGGAAGAAGCGCGCGGAGAGCGGCAAGCGCCACGCGGCTCACATGCGCGTGATGCGCGGCGGGAGGGCGTAGGTGAAGTCGTCGTCCTTCGCCATCGGGCTGCTCATCGGCATCGTGGCCGAGATACTCGTGCAGACGTTCCTGCGCGCCATCTTCTGGGACTGCATGGTCGCCGCCGCCATCGTAGCCGTGGTCGCGGGCGCGGGCGCGCTCGCGCTCTATCGGCGCGAGCAGAAGCGCACCGCGTACATCGCGCACGAGTACGACTGACGGTGTCCCGTGCCGGACATCCGCAGCAACGACGGCCGTCACGTTGTCTACTTTCATAGCTCCCGAAGGATGGCGGAGCTAGAGGACAACTCGGTCCCGCTGACCGTGACCAGCCCGCCGTACGGCATCGGCGCCCAGTACTCCAGCCCCGGGAACGACCTGCCCGACCAGGTCGAGATGCCCGTTCTCTCGATGGCCGACTACCGTACGTTCCGCGACCGGCTCTTCGAGTTCTACCCCGAGATGGCGCGCGTGACGGTCCCCGGCGGCTACGTCTGCATCAACCTGGCGAACCCGCACACGGCCTCGCGCCTCTTCGGTCGGAACTGCGTTCTGCCCCTCGCCTACGAGACGATAATGAAGTGGCTGGAGATGGGCTGGGACCTGAAGGCCGACATCATCTGGCTCGCGGCCCGCACTATCCGCGCGAGCAACCGGGAGACCATCTCCATCTTGGGCTCCTACCCCCTCCCCCTGGAGGGCGCCGTCAGCCGGGAAACCGAGCACGTCATGGTCTTCCGCAAGCCCGGCCTACCCGACGAAGACGGCAACCCGACGTACTCCCGCACGGACGTCGACCCCGACAAAAGGAAGGCGTCCAAACTGACCCTGGACGAGTGGATGGAGTTCTACTCGGAGCGGTGGGAGTTCCCGGGAGCCGCCAAGGAGTGGAGCGGCGACGTGCAGCACCCGGCCCCGTTCCCGCGCGAGTTGCCGACGAGGTTGATTCGCATGTACTCGGTGGTCGACGACCTCGTCCTGGACCCGTTCGCCGGCACCGGAACGACGGCGCAGGCAGCAAAAGCCACCGACCGGAGGAGCGTTTCGTACGAACTCAACCCCGAGTTCCGGCGGATTATCGAGTCGAAGCTTAGGCCGTTCCAGAAGCGGCTGGCGGACTTCGACGAGGAGCCCCAGGGCGGGCTCTACAGCACTGCACCATCGAGCCCCCCGTCGGAGGAGCCCGAATGACCGAGGCCACCGACGAGCGGGGCAAATGGGTCGTCTGCTCGCACTGCCACGGGCAGAAGGAGGTGCGCTCCTACTGGGCGGACGGGAAGACGTACAACATGGCGAAGTGCGCCGTCTGCGACGGCAAGGGCGGGCACTTTGAACCCGACGCGAGTAAATAAATAACCGAAGGGCATCCGACGGTGATGGCTCTCACCCACCGGGAGCGTGCCGAACTCGCCTACCACTCCTACGCCGAGGTCCTCGCCGTGTTCACGGAGCATCACGAAACCTCGTCCAAGGCGCTCATCGAGGCGATGGCGGTCGAGTCGTTCAAGCACGCGCTCGTGGTCGACTTCGAGAAGTGGAGGTCGGAGGAAGCGCGGAACGCGGTCGAGGAGGCCCAGAAGCACATGATGGACCCGCTCCGCGAACTCTTCGACGCGATGGGCATCAAGATGCCGAAGCCCGATAAAGTCCTCACGGACGAGGAGCGGGCCGAGCTGGCCAGGGCGTTCGACGACTACCGCAAGCGGACCGAAGAGGCTCGAAAGAAGGACGAGGAAGGGAACGGTGATGGAGACACCAAGCATGAAGGGTGACGAGGATACGGGCACGCTCATCGAACTCGACTGGGCGGGCGACCGCAAGACCGTCTGGCGGCGCCGACGAATCAAGAAAACGACCGTCACGGCCGAGGTCATCCCGCCGGACGTGGTCGCGGCGAAGAAACGGTTCGACGCGAAAATCGCTGCGGGCTTCGAAGCGTACGCCCTCAAGGGCGAGGGCTACCTCTTCGAGAAGGGGAAGCAGGTAACCGAGTTCGACCCCGAGATGAAAATCATCTTCCTGGCGCCGCGCCAACAGGGTGGGCGCGAGGCGGGGTATTCGTGAGCAGCGTCATCCTCGACACGCCGACCAAGGGCCTCGACCGCCTGGCGCGCGTCTACTACGACGCCATATGGGCCCCCGTCGCGTACCGCGCGACCATCTCGGTCTCCTCCACCGGAAGCCTGACCATCAAGGCCAAGGACGGGCCGAAGATGGCGACCGGTGACACGGCGTTCATCCGAGACCCCCCCTCTGAGGAGGCGAAGAAGCGGGCCATCGCGCTCCGCCGCCGGATGCTCTCGCCCGAGGACACGGCGGCGCTCGAAAGCCCGGCGGGCCTCGCCATCCCCTCGAAGCTGTGGCCGGGGCGCGAGTACCGGGTCTACGCGCATCATCAGACCGTCCAGGTCTTCGACCACGGCCGCTTCAACGGTCGGCTCGAACTCTCGGGCCTCTCGCGGGTGCCGCTGGGGGACGAGCATCTCGCCGAAATCCTTCTCCTCCGACTGCGCGAGCGGGAGGCGCTCCGCGTCGGGTGGTACCAGCCTCCGTGGTGGCGCTGATGGTCGACGAACAGGTCCGCAAGATTCTCCAGGACATCCGCGAGACGTGCAACATTCCGCCGAACGACGAGAAGTTCAACCGTGAGGCGGCGCTCGCGCTGCTCCACCACTCGCTCGGAGCGCACCAGTACGATGACATCCTCGGCAAGGCCGGCGACCTGATGGAGAAGTTCTTCCTTATGCAGCGGAGCGGCGCGGTGAGCGCGCCCGCCCTGCCAGCAATCGACGGGGCCTCGACGCCGACGTCGTTCTCGCCGGTCGCGTCCGAGGGAGTGTCGGCCACCGACCTGACCATCCCGGACTCGCCGTTCCCCATTCGGCCGGTCGATGATGGTACCGCGCCGTTCCTGTCGCCCAATTCGGAGGGCCCGATTCCTCCGCCCCCGGCGCTCGCGCCGCTGACGCCCGAGGAGACGAAGGTGATGGCGAAAGTGGTGGACTCCGTCACCGACAGGGCCATCGACGACGCCATAGATTGAGGCTGCTGCCCGCTGGCACGCAAGCCCGCTTCCGCGTGTTAGGGTTCAAATACCCTGAGCCGGGTGGTGCCGTCGATGGTCCGGCACACCGGCTGGAGAAAGGCCATCGACACCGCCGTCGAAGAGGCCAAGGCTGCCAAGGGCAACGAGGCCAATCGGAGTGACGTCAGCGACCGGATTGCTGTCATGCACCCCACCTGGCATCGAGCCGCCGTGGCGAAGCAGGTCTACCGCTACGTTGGCCTCGACCCGAAGGGCGGCGTTGAACTGAGGCCCAAGCCACTGCAAACCCGGGACCGGCGCGGCGCCACGCCCGCGCCCGTTCCCTCGGCGGACCCGGCGCCGACCGTGCTGTCGTCTACCTCGCCGCCGGTCGCGGGCGAGTTCCGCCCCGAAGTCGTTCAATCCTCCACGAGCAACCCCGTGAAGATTCCGGCCGACGTCCTCCAGGAGTTGGAGTACGTGCGGCGAAGCCCGTTCTGGAAAAGGATGGCGGAAGAGGGGAAGCTCAGGAAAGCACTGAGGAGCAAGTAACATGGCGAAGGACGAACCGGAAGACGTGGTCGCCGAAATCCGAACGAAGCTCAAGGCCATCGACGAGGCCCTGAAGACCTGCCACGGAGAGGACTGCGACCGTCTCGACAAGCTGAAGGCTCAGCTAGAGAAGGTCGAGGCCGGCATCCCGGACAAGGTCAAGGCCGCGATGGATTCCCGGACGGCGCTCTTCGATGAGCGCCTGAAGGGCATCGAGGCCGCGGTCGCAACGGTGCACGCTCCGCCCGTCGCGCAGAACCCGCCAACGGCCGCCCCTGCCCCTGCCACGGTGGCCGAGGTGGAGATTCCCGAGGACCGCGTGTTCGTCTGCCCGAAGTGCGGCGACGCGCTCATCATCGGTCAGCCCGAGTGCCCGAACGAGACCTGTGAGCAGGTCATCGACTGGACCGAAATCCTGAACGTCGACTATCTCCGAGAGGTCGAGAAGGGCCTCCAGGGTGGGACGTAGATGCCCGTCGCTCGGCCTGCCCAGCAGCGGACGCCTCCTCCGCCGGTCTACGACGTAGAGGCCGAGCCGGCTGAGCCGGAGTCCGTCCCGGTCCCGACCTCCACCCCGAGCCAGCCTCTCGTCACTCCCGAGATGCGAGAGATGATGAAGCGGCAGATGGAGATGATGGAGTACCAGCAGTTCCAGAACATGCTCCGCGCCAATCAGCCGCGGCAGGCGACCGCGCAGCCGTCGGCGACCGGCAGCATGGCGTCGAGCCTCGGCCGCATCCGGCAGACCCTCAAGGAGGTCGAGGAGGTCCAGACCGGCCTCGCCGAACTCGGCATCGGGAAGGACAACCCGATGGAGACCATCCTCAACTCGAACTTCATGGGCACGTTCGGTCAGGGCCTCGGCCAGGTCGTCTCGCAGATGGCGACCGCGTGGCGCGAGCGGGCGAACTACGACCACCAGATGAAGGTCTCCGAGGCCGCGCAGGAGCGCGCCTCGGAGCGGTGGCGCGAGGACGTCCGGCTCTGGCGCGAGACGATGAACCAGTACCAGCAGGGCGGGGTGCCCGGCATGGCTCCGCCGCCTCCGCTCTCGGGTCCGCCATCCCCGTCGATGCCCGGCGTTCAGGGTGACATGGGCGGCTACCAGGTTCCGTGGAACCCGAGTGGCGCTCCGCCCGCTCCGCCCTACATGCAGGGTCAGGCGCCACCTGCCCCGCCGTACCTTCAGCAGCAGCCACAGGGCCCGTTCGACCCGATGGCCCCGCAGGGTGGACCTCAGCAGCCGATGGGTCCGCCCGGGGTCTTCCCCCAGCGGCAGGGCGGTCGGTACCGCGTAGAGCCGGACCAGGGGATGCCGGGCATGGGTCCGCAGCAGCCCTTCTACCCGCAGCAGGGCGGCTACCCGCCTCAGCAGCAGAACCCGTACGCGGCCCAACAACTCCTCCAACAGAACGAGCAGCAGGCCCGTGAGATTCAGGAGATGAAGGACCGGCTGTCCATCTACGAGGGCGGAGCGAAGCCGGCGGGGAAGCCCGCGGCCCAGCCCGCAGCCCCGGCCCCCGAGGAGGTCGACGAGGAGCCGACGGTGCTCGATGAGGGGGACTCATCGCGCCCCGATGGCATCGACCCGTCACTCTTCGGAAGTGGCGAGGGCGAGGACGTCCAGGCGAATCCGAAGAAGAAACCCCGAGGAGAACAGTAACATGGTGAAGGTCACGGTGAAGCCAAGCAAGCCCGCTGAGAACGCTGCCCCGACCGCGCCCGCGAGCGCGCCGCCGGCTCAACCGGCGTCGCCCGCCGCCCAAGTTCCGGAGCCGGCGGCGACGCCGGTCATCACCGACCCCAGGGCGCGGGAGGACCTCGAACACGAGCAGTTCCTCCAGTCCCCGGTCACCCGCGCCGTGCTCTCGGGCTATGCGTGCAGCAACTGCGGCACGCCGGTCGACAAGCGGTGGACCCACTGCCCGGTCTGCGGCTCGGAAGAGGCGAAGAAGCGCGCCAACTACGACTACCCCGGCCTCGACGAGGTCGTCGAGAAGTTCCACAAGCCGAAGGACCCCGGTCCCGCGAAGTCCTGATGGCGCAGGTCCCGCAGTCCGCGATTCGCGTGCCGGCCTCCGAACTGAAGGCCATCCAGCAGCGGCTCATCCGAGGCGTCCGCGCGATTCTCGAATACCCCGAGATGGACATCCCGAAGGACTTCGCCGGGAGTTTCATCGCCGACGCCGAAAAGGCGTTCCAGGACCCGGCCAAGCACCTCGGAATCGTGCGCGCCTACGAGGCCATTCGGCAGGACGTCTCGGCGCTCCCCGCCAACCCGCGGCCGACCGACCAGGACCGCGAGGCCATCCTGCAACTGATTCGGAAGTTCTTCTGGTCCATCGGGAGGGACGTCGCGGGCGCCTCGATGGGCGTCCTCGGGTTCACCTGGGGCTTCGTCGAGGACCAAATCCGTAGCAACAAGCTCCGATGGGCGGCGCTCCCGCGGGTCTACGCGCGGCTCCGCACGGAGATTCTCACCTAGTAAGGCTTCCTATACTCTCGACCGGATAGGGGGAACGTGACCGTTCGCGTCCGTCCCACTACGGTGACGCCGGAGCCCAACCCCGCCGCCTCGCTTAACATCGTGGCGAAGACCCCGTACGAGTGGATTATGTCGCTCAGTCGGGCGATGGACTCCGCCGAGAAGTCCACGCCCGGGCTCAACAACTACCTCTACTACTTTCAGGCCCCGTCCGCGAATCAGTTGACCCTCAAGGACCAGACAGACCTCGACAACCAACTCTACGAAGTCCTGGCGGGGCTGCTCGGGCCGCCCGAGGGGCAGGTCCCCTGGTTCTACCTCTGGTCGGTGTTCATCTCTCGGCGCTCGTGGAAGATTCGCAACGCGATGAACCCCTTCGTCATCGACTGTCTCCTCACCAACGGGTGGATTGGGCCGGCGTACTGGTCCGATGACCAATTACCGCTGGCCACGTCGGTCGCGCGCGCCGTCGAGCAGAAGGCCATCGAGGGAGGGATGTGGAGGTCCGCGCCGAAGAACGTCGCCGCCTTTACGGCCAAGTACGCCAAGGGAGCGACCTTCAACATCCTGAAGCCGGGAAGCTACATCGCGCACCCGCACGGGAACCCGCCCACGGTCTTCCGTGGCTACCCCGAAATCCTGGAGGCCGCCCGGCCGAGGCGCGGCTCGATGACGGTGCCGAACGTGTGGTACAAGACGCTCGCCGAACTCTTCGAGGGTGCGTGGTCGCTCGCCAACCAAATCCTATACGAGCAGGACGCCCTGGACATCTTCCCGCTCTTCAGCACGAACCGTGCGACCTACCTGGACAACGCAGTCCGCCTGCAACTGTTCGACCTCATCTTCGGCCCGCCGAACCTCGCCATCCCGCAGGACGTCATCCTCTTCCTCGGGAACGACGACGACAGCGGCCGTCAGTTGCGGACCTACCTCGTCTACCGGCACCACCTCAAGCTCGTGCCGGGAGAGCCCGCGCCGGAGCCCACCCCCGACAACTTCGCCCTCCTGATGGGGACCTCGCCCGTCCCGGCATGAGGATAACGCTCTTTACCCCTGGGCCGATTGGAGGGTAGCGTGAAGTCGACTAAGGTGTTCGGCTCCATCCGAGCCATCACCTACACTTGCACGCTTCCGGTCACCGCCGGGCTCTGCGCCCGGGACACCGGCGCCTTCCGTCATCAGTTCGAGAGGAACCTGCCGAAGCTCGCCTACGACCGGCGGAAGAAGAAGTGGCAAATCCTGTGCCGCGTCAAGTTCCTCGACGGTCCCCTGAAGGCCGGCATCACCGACTACGAGGGTGAGAAGGGGACCGCCTGCACGCTCGCCCCCAAGCGGAACGCCGACGAGATGGTCATCCTCGGCGAGTTGAAGCACATCCAGCTCGACGGTAAGGCGGACGGCCTGACGTTCCAGGACGCCGTGCTGGCGACGGACAAGTCCGGCGCGTTCCTTTACATCCTCGACATGGAGGAGGTCCAGCCGCGGCCGATGGTCGCCACGAATCCCGAGCGCACGCTCCGCCGGATGGAGAACCCGGTGCAGGTCGAGCCCGAGGGGCCGGTCGGCGACCTGGCCCACCTTGTCAAGTACAACTCCGACGGCATCCTGAACAACCTCCTGGCTGCCGAGGAGCACCTCCGGGAGAACCCGGCGAAGAACGCCGCGGGCTCCTCCTGGTGCACGCAGAAGCACCTGCGGCTCGCCAAGGAGCATCACTGCGAGGAGTTGGTCGAGCACTACCAGTCGGCGAAGATGACCGACATGGCCGCGAAGGCCCGGGAGTTCTGCGACCGCCTCGGGAAGTGCCTCGACAACCCGAGGCTCGACGCCGGCGAGGTCCGCATCCTACGCAACGACTTCCGCCGCGACTTCCTTCCCGAGACCGCCTGCGACACGGGCGGCGTCTGCGCCCACGACCGCTCGGCGCCTCACACCCACGTCAACGAAGTCGATGGGCGCGGCCTGCCCGACGGCCTGACGGTATGGACGTCGCAGTACTGCGTCCACTGCCACCACACGTTGAAGCTGCTCGACGAGAAGGGTGTCAAGTACCACAACGTGGATGTGACGAACGAGCCCGGGAAGAGCCTCTCCCTGGAGCACGGCGTGTCCAGGGTCCCCTTCCTCGAACTGCGTAGGGCCGGAGAAATCGTGGCGGAGCACCTCGGCCAGCCATCAGCGACCGAACTTCAGGAACTCCTGGCGGGGAACAACTGATGGTGGAGGACCCCGTGGACGAGTTCGAGCGGCACAGCCACGAGCGATACACCGGCGAGCAGTTGGCTGCCATGAACGCCCGTCTCGCCGCCGTCCAACGGGAGTTGGAGCAGTTCCGTAGCGACGTCAAGGAGGACCTCTCCTCCCTCGCCGGGACGCTCGGGAATCGGGTCTCCGACATCGTCAAGGGCGTCACGGACACGGAGACCGCCAAGTGGAACGCTCACACGGGCCAGGGCGGTGACCACGACCAGCTCGCCGTCCAGCGGAGCGAGGACATCTCCCGGGTCCACATGACCATCACAACCGTCGTGACGCTCGTTGCCGCCGTGCTCGGCAGCGCCGTCGGCTACCTCTACGTCAAGGCGGACGGCATGTACACGTACTTCGGCGCGGCCTTCCTCATCGTCGTGCTCGTGCTTCTCCTTTCCCTGGTCGGGCGGATGCGCCTCAGCATCGCTCTCGGGAAGACGACGTCAAAGGTCTACCGAGCCTACCGGAGGGTGTTCCGGCGGAGGGCGGCTACATGGTCAAGCGCCGTCTGAAGGTCCGTAAGGTCGAGGCGAAGCCCGTGGTGAAGAACCCCGGGCCGAAGCTCCGCGAGTACCGCGTGCGGGTCCGCGAGCAGGTCTTCCGCGTCCCCGCGCACTCCGCCCTCGAAGCGAAGCGCATCGGCGTGCGGGCCTACTTGAAGCACAACCCGCACCCACTCGGCGTCACGCAGTCCATCCCCATCTCCGAGAACGGCCAGGTCGTCGAGATTCGGACGTTCAAGGGCCGCACGCAGGACGAGGTCAACCGCCACATCCTGGAGGCCGCGCGCAGCGACCCGCGGCTGCGGGCCGCGCTCGCTGCCCTCGGGAAGGTTGTCGGGGTCGCCGGTTAGGGCGCGTCCTTCGAGGAATCGGTCAGGTCCTTCTCCTCTTCCTCAAGGTCCTCGTTGTCGACCTTCGCCATGCCCAGGATGATGGTCTCCTCGATGTAGCGTTCGAGCCACTCGTGCGCCGTGGTCCAGGGCACGGGCCGCCCCGACAGGCGGTTCGTGGCCTCGACGAGGGCGCAGGTGTGCTGAAGCGAGTCCAGGATACGGTCGCCGAGGAGCACCTCGAAGTTTCCCTGCCCCGCGTCGAGAGGGAACTCGTGCAGCGCGTCGCGGGTCACCTGCATCGTCCGACCGGCGACCGCGAACCCTTCCCAGGAACCCTTCGCCTCGATGCTGCGCCACGCCGCGGCGTGGTTCCCCGCAAGCTGCCGTAGCTGTCGGAAGACCCAAACCTCCTCGGTCAGGCCCTTCTCGCGCTGCTTCTCGCTCGTGACGATGTCGCGGAGCATCCCGACCAACGAGTCGTTCAGGTTCAACTTGAGCCGGAGCGTCATCGCCGGCGGATGGCGGGTGGGTTATTTATTTACTGCGGAGCCGGGGAGGTTTGTGCCGGCAGGGGCTGGAACGTCTGAAAGATGTTCGAGCCGATGGTAAATGCGTAGAAGACGGCCATCATCCCCCACACCGTCGGCCGGAGCCAGGGGCTCTTATGCTTCGGGTCGGACCAGTCGGTGAGCGCCCATGCCCCGAGCGGCGGAAGGACGGCCCAAATGAACACCGCGACCGGGAGCCCCACCGTCTCGATGGTCTTCGCCATGATGGGGTTGCTCTCGTAGAACAACTCCGGGTATTCCATCGCCATGTACGTCGTGACCTTGTCCATGACGTCGAGCGTAAGGGCGGCTCCAATAAGCCCGCCCGTAAGCGTCGCGGTGTCCGCCGCTGTCCAGGGATTGGCCCGGGGTGGCGGCATTTGTCGCACGGGCCGGACGATGAGCCTCGGCGACTTACGGACGACGCGGAGCATCCATCAGTTCCTCGTCGCTCGGAGGGAAGCGACCTCGGTTTCGAGATTGCGGACCTTATCGCGCAGGGCCTTCATCACGACCACGCTCCACGCGAACGAGTCGGGGCTCCGGACGTGAGCCCATCCCTCGGGGTCGTACTCGTTGACGGTAGCGGGCAGGGTCTCGGCGGCAACACCGGCGCGGTAGCTGCCGAGGTCCGCCATGTTCTCCGGGGTTCCCATGTGGCGGTATTGGCCCACGCGAACCGCATCGAGTTCCGCGAACGGGTCGTTCGGGTAGTCGGTCCAGTCCGGCTTGAGCCGGGAGTCCGAGGAGTTCGATACCGCGGCGATTGACAGCGTGTAACCGGCGGCGATGGTGACCGCGGCCGTGTAGAGCGCCATCGAAGTTCCCGCCCCATCCGCGTCGAGCCAGTCGAAATCGCCGGGGGTCGAGTACCACTGAATGGCGCCGACCTGTGAGTTCTTTCCGATGATGAGCCGGCCGCCCGTGAGGCTGGCGTTGCCTCCGTAGAAGTAGTCGTTGGAGTAGACGTCGCCGCCGGCGTGGACGTTGCCGGATTGGTCAACCGTGAAGAGGTTCGAGTACGGCGACCCTTGCTGCCCTACGACGAACGTCCCCGTGTCGTTGACGTAGAGGTTGACGCCGACGGACACGGCACCAGTGTACCCGAGAATCGCAATCCCCGGTGAGTTCGAGGAACCCCCGCCCGTAGGCGCCGGCAACTCGATGGCGGGATTGTAGTAGTTGAACGTCTGCGTGGCCGTCCAAGTGTTGCCGTTGTTGAGGTTGATGTCGAGTTCCAGGTGCGGGCTGCTGGCGTTGACGTTCAGCGTCGAGTTGGGCGAGTTCACGGTGAGCGCGCCGGTCATGCTGTTGAGCGACGTGACGACGGCGCTCGACAAGGCCGCGTTGACCCAGTTCGAGCCGTTGTACGAAAGCAGGTCGCCCGAGGAGAGGCTCGTGAAGGAGAAGGCCACGCCGTCGAGGGTCGTGGTGTCAATCTCGCCGTAGAAGGAGGATGCCGTGGCGGTCCCGCTCGCGTTGACGTTCCCCGAACTGCTGACGGAGAAGACGACCGACGTGCTGTTGCCGTTGTAGATTCCGAACGCGGTCGAGTTGGAGTTGTTGCGGAACCAGTTGATGGAGGCCGTGTCCGTCGAGCTGGGGTCGCCCGAGATGCCAATCTGCGCGTAGGTGTTCGTCCCGATGGTGAACTCGATGGGCGTGTTCGGGGTGTAGGTCTGCGTCGCGGTCCAGGTCTGGGCCGTGCCCACAGCGGCGAGGGAGTCGGTGGCCGCAGTGCAGAGCGGCAGAGTGAGCGTTGTCGACTGCGCGAGCGCAGCGGGGTGAATGAAGTACATGTACGTCGCGGCCGGGTTGGCGATGCGGAACGCCCCGTTCGAACCGGCGCTGATGGTGATTCCGTAGCCCGAGAAGTCCGCGCCGTGCGTGACGCTGATGCTCGTGTTCGGTCCCGCGCCGGCAGTGAACGTCTGCTCCGCGGTCCAGGAGTTCGCGTTGCCGACGTTCAGGGATGCTACGACCGCGCCGGTCGTGGGCGAGATGCTCAGCGACCCATCGGAGTTGCTGACCGACTGGACGGGGGCGAGGGCAGCCGCGTTCGTGTTAATCCAGTCGCTGCCGTTGTAGTACAGGACGTCGCCCGACGAAATGCCCGAGAATGAGAAGTCGACGCCGCCCAGGCTGGTGGTGTCGATTTCGCCGTAGAAGTCCGTGCCCGCGGTGACCGTCGTCCCCGCCTGGATGGCCGCGCCCGCCGTCACGTTGGTCAGCGCCGCGACGTTGGAGACCCAGAGCGTGTAGCCCGCGATGACCGGGAGGAACCCAGCGGTCGTGTCGCGGGCCGCGTTCGTGGTCTTGTCGAGGGTCATCATCACGTACGACGGGTCGGCGCCCCCGGCCTTGATTTCGGCGAAGCTCGGGTTCACGAAGTCGTACCAAACTTCGGGGTCTTCCTTGGTGTAGACGTAGTTGCTGAACTGCGCGTACGAGGTGAACGTAAGGCCGTACCCGGTCAGGTCGTAGCCGTTGGCGCCGAAGTTCCCCTCATAGCCGCTGCCGTGCTCCTCGACGTAACCGTTCGTGAAGCTCGCTTCGAGCGTGATTGCGCCGTTCGCCCCTTCCGTGCTGAGGGTGATGGCGCCTGAAGCCCCGCTCGCGTTGAGGTTGAGGGCCCCGGTCGCTCCGTTGGCGTTGATGTTGAGAGCCGTGGCGCTCCCCGTCACCGCGAGCGTGACGTTGGGGACGCTGCTCGGGTAGGTGTAGCCGAAGTTGGCGTACTCAGTGCCGGCAATCTCGAAGTTGAGCCAACTGTTACCATCCCAGGTCGAGACCGTCTTCGCAGTGTCGATGGCGAAGAGCGCCTTCGTGCCCGTGGCGGCCGAGGTCGTCGAGAGGCCCTTGAAGGCGATGCCGCCATAGGCAGCGGTCGCCGCATCGAGGAACGTGCCGTAGCTGTCAGTGATGCCGAGCCAGGGCGCGTGCGCGACCTGAAGCACTACGTCCGACCCCGACGTGCTGATGCTGATGTTGCTCGTCGTCCCGCTGGATGTCAGCGCGAGGGCGCCGGTCAGGGTGTTGAGCGAGGTGACGCCGGTCGCGGCGGTCGGCGCGTTCACCCAGTCGCTCCCGTTGTACGTCAGGACGTCCCCGCTCGAAAGGGAACCGAAGTCGAAGGCCACGCCGTCCAGCGTCCCGCCCATGAGTTCCGCGACTTCGAGGTCGATGTCGGGGCTCGATGGCGTGATGGTGATGGAACCTCCGGTCGAGGTCAGGGTGAGGTCGCCCGCGAGGCCCTGCAACGACGTGACGCCGGCCGACCCGCTGCCGGCGGCGTTCACCCAGTCCGTGCCGTTGAACTTCAGGAACTGACCCGAGGAGAGCGGAAGGGTGAAGTCGAAGGCGCTCCCGGCGAGTGTCCCGCCATCAATCTCCGCGACCTCAAGGTCGATGCTCGTTCCGGATGGGCTGATGCTGACCGAGAGACCGGTGGACGTGAGTGAGAGCGCGCCGGTCAGCGCGTTTAGGGATGTCACGCCTCCCGCCGAGCCCGTGTACGCGATGGTGAGCTTATTCCCGCCCGAAGGGGTGACCGAAATATCCGTCCCGGCTGCGATGGTCAGCGCGCCGGTCAGCGTGTTCAGTGAGGTGACGCCGCCCGATGCGCCCGCGCCGTTCACCCAGTCCGTACCGTTGTACGTGAGCACCTGCCCGGAGCCAACGGGACCCGTGATGACGACCGGGATGCCGCCGAGTTCGAGGTTGTTCGCCGCCGAGTCGAACGTGAAGTTCGACAGCACCGAGAACCCAACGACGGGCGAGCCCGAGATGGAGCCTCCCTGTGCGAGCGTGAAGTACGGCTGCGAGTTGACCACGTCGTAGAAGGTGAGCGATACCCCGAACGGTTGCGCGACCGTCTGTGAGGCGGTGGGGTTCGTCAGCACCGCAAAGGGCGCGAGCAGTTCCTCGGTGATGATGTAGTAGCCGATGATTCCGGGCATCGAAGGGCTCACACACGAGTCGGGCTTTAAGACTGAGGTCAGACCGTTGCTCGTTCCAGCGTGCGACGGGCGGCCTCTCCGTCCGGCGTCGATTCGTTCGAAAGCTGCACGAGCAGCAGGTACGCCCGAAGTGCCCGCTCGGTCTCGAACGCGAGCCATCCGCCCGCGTAGCTGCCGTGCTCTTCCAGGACCGCCATGCGGAACGACTTCACGAGAGGAGAGGGGAGACGGACCGCGATGGTCTCCCGCTGTTCCTTCGGCGCCTCGGGCGTAGCCGTTCGCATCGTCCGGTCCCATCCGGCTGACGGTATTTGAACCCGCAGCCGGCTAGCGCGCTGATTTTCCTTCAAATACCACGGCTCGGGTGGGACCGCCGAGGTACCCACGATGGTGACGGGACGTATGCACAAGCATACCCGCCGGCACTGTACGTCGCACAAGAGGAGCGGCAAGTGCGCCCACTTCGCGCCGGGCGCGTCTCGCCGAAACCCCTGGTACGACAACACGCCGGGACACAGCCGCGCCGCCAAGAAGGGAGCACGCCGAGTCCGCCGCTACGGTGGGGGATTCCGGCGCCTTCGCCACTGAGACACCCGCCGTAGAAGGAGAAACCACAGAACCATGAAGACCGTAAGCGAAGAGACGAGTGTGTTGCCGGAGCACCCCAATCCGGTGGACCTGGTACCGGAGGTACCGGAGGACGAGGTCTCGCTCGTCACGGAGGCTGAGGAGAACCCTGGCTTCCTGGGCGAGTTCCTGACCATCGCCTTCGGAGCCGCGGTCGGCTTCGTCGCTGCCGGGTTCCTGAACGGCTGGCTGATGCCGCAGTTGGTGACTGCGGTCGGCTCGACCACCACGGCTGCCGTCATCGTGTTCGGCGTTGAGGTTGCGGGCGCTGCGGCGCTCGTCTACTTCACCCGCTCGATGCGCGGTGAGATGGTCAAGAAGGCCATCAACGGTGTCTCCATCGGAGTCGCCGTTGCGGGCGTCGGCACGCTGGTGAACGCGCTGGTGACCACGGGCTTCGGTGCTCCCGCGACGAGCATCCGCAACGCCCCGGCCAACATGATGCCGGGCGGCATCACCCGCCGCAACCGCGCCATCACGGTGTGAGGGGAGGAAGAACATGAGCGGAGTCTCAACGAGCCCCCTGACCAGCCAGTCCCAGGCCAGCCCCACGCGGTACTTCGTCCTCATCCCGCTGCGGGACGTCGGCGACTTCGTCTACTTCCGCGAACTCGGGTACGGCAACCTCGTGAGCAAAATCACGGGGAAGGGCGGTATCCCCGCGGACTACGACGTGCGCCCCTTCCTGCCGGGTGACGACCAGAGCACCTTCCAGGGCACGAGCCTAGCGACCAACTACGCACCCGACTGGTCCATCACGGCCGCCAAGGCCGGGGTCGACACCTCGGGCACGTTCGACGGAGCGGGGAACCCCATCCTGACGGGACAGATGCCCCAGGACCGGTTCCTCATCCTCTACGGAACTGAGGTCCAGACCCCCGGAACCCCACCCGAAATCGCGTGGAAGTTCACGACGGGGTCGAACATCAAGACCGGGTGGATGCTCCAGGACATCCTGGGCTGGGAGTACCCGCGCTGCTCGACGCTTCAGCAGCCGATTTGGGGACCGTCCGAACTCATCGGACACTACCTCATCACGGTCGCCGCGGCGCCGGTCGTCGACGTGCACTACACGCTCTGGGCGGAGCCGCAGGGAACGACCATCACGGCGTCGTCGGTTCGGGCATAGGGGAGGTCTAGCCCATGACCACCCCCGCAAGCTCGCGCTTCGTCAACGCCGCGGGCACGTCCCCGCCGGTCGCCGGACCGTACCTGTCGTACCTGGGCGCGCTCAACGCGGGCCCGTCCCCGGGACGACGGTACACCAGGCTCTCGAACCTGGCGGTCACGACGTCCGCGTTGGGCGTCGCTACGGTGACGTTCCCCGCGCGGGCAATCGACTCGGCGACGGCGTGCGTCATCAACTCGGCGACGACGCTGACCATCGGCTTCGCCTCCATCACGTCGATTGGGACGACCCCTGCGGGGGCCCTCCCGGTCAGCGTGGTCAGCGCGGGCCTGACGGTAGCAGCGCCGACCGCTGCGTTCGCGGCGTACAGCGTGAACGTCGAGGCGTGGTACCACTGAGGGAACGATGGCGGTCCGATACGCGATGCCGATTGTGGGAACGGGTGCCTACCGGGACCCGGTCCACCCCAAGTACGACTGCAAGGGGCAGGACATCCACGTCAACTACGTCCTCTCAGAGGGCGTAGCGGTGGTCGCGTTGAAGGGCCCCGAGCCCGAGTGGGCCCACGAACCCGACGTGACGCGGTACGACGAGGTGTCGGACGTGCCCGACATGGAGGTGCTCCAGTACCTCCCTTCGGGCATGGCAGCGCCAGTGCTCGACGATGGCGACGACGAAACCCCTTCCCCCCTTTCGGGGGACGAGCCCATCGACCCGGACTTGTCCGGACCGACGGAGGGGGAGGACCCTTAGGGTCCTCCTCCGATTGTAACCCTTTCCCTCGAAACACACACAAAAAGAGGAGAAGAAGAAGATGAGCGACCCAATCAACTACCAGACCTGGCGCCGAGTGTTCCCCCGCGTAGAGGACACGCTCAAGCTCCTCGACTACCGGTCGAGCGGCAAGAGCCAGTTCGTCTACGTCCGGAACATCGAGATTTCGGAGTACGAGTACGTGACGGAGGACCCCATCGTTGCGGGTACGCCGTCGCCGTACGCGTCAAACCAAATCAACTCGCTCCAGCCGAACGACGGCCACCTCTACCTGGTGCTGCCGACCGTTCAGCCGGACGATGTCCTCGCGGACCTCACGCCGCCCACCGTGGCGACGGGCACGACCTACACGAACGTCAACTCGTTCAACCCGGCCGGGGGCGGGGACTACAACACCCGCGTGCTCCAGCTCGGGGTGAACGGCACGACGGACAACTTCATCGTCGGCCGTGAGTCCCTCCGCGTTCAACTGAAGCAGCCGGCGCAGACCCCCTGGTGGGGCCTCGACCAACTGTCGGACTCCGGGCCTATCGACTGGCTCGTTTCGAGCCCCGAGTTCCCGAACCCGGCGTTCATGTGGGCGGTCACCGACGTGCAGAAGGTCGGAACCATCCAGATGCAGTTCACGATGCCCGAGGGCAACCTGCTCAGCGAGAACACGACCGGCGTCTACGGCCGCGTGCGGTTCTACATCGGGTTCGTCGAGTACCTCCCGATGACTCCGAAGCAGGTGGGCACCGGGCCCTACACCCCGATTCCGACCATGCCTCCGGCCCAGGGACAGCCCTCGCTGCCTTCTCCGGGCTACCAGGCGCAGGCGGAAGCCTCGTACCAGAGCAACATCCGGGCGCAGGGCTACTAGGAGGTCGCCCGATGGCGACCAACGCCGCCGACACGGACGACGCGGGCCCTCTCATTCCCCTGGCGGAGACCGGAGGGCCCGGGATTGGTAAGGTGGCCTACAAGGACCACCTCATCAATCTGTTCGAGCGCATCCTGTTCCAACTATCGCCCGCGACGACCCCCGAACTCATCACGTACCCGGTGAACGGCGCGAGCCCGGCGGGAGACAAGGTCCAGACGCTCTACCCGTCCCCCATGCCGGACGGCCTCCAGGTATGGGCGCTGAAGAACAACTCCTCGAAGCCCATCTTCGTATGGTTCCAGCGCACGACCGTGCTGCCGCAGAACTACCTCGTCTTCGCACCGGGTGAGTTCCGCGCCTACCTGACCGCGCCGAAGAACGGCATCTACATGATGCGGACGGTCGGCGACCTGACGTGCAACGTCACCCTGGAGCTGTGGTACTGATGCCGAACCCGTTCAACGACGTGCCCATCGTCCAGGTCCAGAACACGAAGCGGACCATCACCTGCGGCTTGCCCAGGTGTTCGGCCGCTTTCGAGAACGATGACGACCTGTTCGAGCACTGGAAGGTCAAGCATCACAAGGAGACGAAATGAGCGATGTACTCGCTGAACTGAAGAAGGGAATCGACAACGACGAACTCGCCTTCCTCGACGAGGCCGAGGAGAACCCGGCCTTCGTCGAGTCGAAGTGGTTCCCCTTCCTCCTCGGAGCGGTGGGAGCCGCGGTCGGCTACTTCGCATGGGGGTTCGTCCCGATTGGCGACCTCGGCAATCTCATCGTCGGGTCGACCGGCGCCTCGGGC
>Ga0326727_10001209_pt1 | contig 98235 bp, 82 predicted proteins | sample MB2enrmetagenome_FD_207643 | JGI IMG/M metagenome (GOLD analysis project Ga0326727, IMG submission 207643) | Lab enriched peat soil microbial communities from McLean, Ithaca, NY, United States - MB29MY | ecosystem: Environmental > Terrestrial > Soil > Wetlands > Peat | place: USA: New York... | reverse complement strand
AACCGTTGTCCCTGTTAAAGTAATAGATAATACACGATGTCAGTCATCAAGAAATAATTTGCCTGTCAGGGAACTGCAGAATTTGGTTGACAAAGGGTGTGGTGAGCTTTTAGGCTAAGAATGAACCATCGGTCCATCTAATGGACCGATTTGAGACCGATCCGGCCGGCAACAGCGGTTGGGAACGCCGCATGGCGATCAACGCCGTCGAGAGCCGCTTATCTGAAGAGCAACAAATGTGAGGAGAGGGGCATGAAACTGCGGCTGGAGTCAGTCAAGATCACCGATGTTGAGTTTGGGCCACAAACTCGGATATCGAATGGGGTTTTGTATGTAAATAAAGAAGAATTAACCGGTCTTTTGTCTAAGGATGAGAATTTCGCAAGTGTGAACATCCGGCTTGCCAAACCGGGCGACTCTATACGCATCGTTAACGTGGCCGATGTCGTCGAACCCAGGTGTAAGATTTCTGATGGAGTCGATTTTCCGGGCGTACTCGGAAGAATCGTTTCTGCAGGCAGAGGAATTACACGGGCCTTGAAGGGAATATCGGTCGTTCTCTGCGACCGGCATCACCATTGGATTCACTCAAAATCCCTGATTGATATGTCAGGTCCTGCAGCGGAGATTGGACGTTACGGAAAGATGCTCAACTTGGTCATCGATCCAATCCCGAATGGAGAACCGGGTGATATAGACTATGCTTATTCTGTCAGGCAGGCGGGCTTTAAGGCCGCCGTGTATCTGGCTCGGGCCGGTACGGATGAGCAGGTGGACGAAGTGGAAGTATTTGATACGGAAAATATCAATCCTGATTTGCCCAGTATTGCATACTACTATCAAATCTACAGTCCTCAACACGATCCAAAAGGGATTCCCGACCCGATATTCTATGGGACTCCGATTTCCCTGACACTTCCTCTGATCGTCAACGCCAATGAAATAATAGATGGAGCGGTATTGAGCGGATACACCATCCGTATGATGGAGACTTATTCTATTCAAAACCACCCCATCATCACCGAATTATCGCGCCGCCATGGCAAGGATTTGAATTTTGCCGGGGTGGTGGTTGCCGTATGCAGCATGGAGCCGGTTCGACGCGCGCTGGGCGCGATGATGGTGGCAAATCTGGTTCGTGATACCTTGAAAGCCGACGGGGTGATTATGACCAAGCCTCTAGGTGGTGCTCCTAATGTTGATCTGGGGGTTGCGGCATCGGAGTGCGAAAAACTGGGTCTTAAGACTACGCTTTTGATTCAAATTCTGAATACCCGGGCATCTCTTGATTCGGAGATGCTGTTCAGTGATAAGGCCCTTAACGCTATCATCAATACCGGAATTATTTTCGAGACGCAAGAATTGCCTGCCCTGGGTACAATTTACGGTGGAGATGAAAATACACAAGTGTTCAATGACAGCCGCAAACAGTTTGCCGGACAACCTATCGAAGTTGAAAAGAGATTCATTTGTGGTTGTTTGAATCAGTTAGGGGCTTCATGTGCAGTAGCGGTTGAATATTAGTGTGAATTTCTCCATCACGCTCTTTATCTCCTTAAAGAGTTGGTGAGAATTGTTGAGAGACCACAAGGTTATTGGGAGGTATCATGATGAGCGATGAATCGGTAGAGAAAGCCTCAGAAAATCATAAATGGCGGGTTGTATGCTATCTCAACCAATTCTTTGGACAGTTGGGTGGAGAAGAAAAAGCGGATGTGGGATTCCTGGTTAAAGAAGGGCCGATTGGACCTGCTCTGCTGCTGCAGTCTCTGCTTAAAGAAGATGGGGAGGTAGTAGCCACTGTAATCTGTGGGGACAACTACATTGCTGAGAATTTGCAGGAAGCCGTTGAGGAAGGGCTTAAAATCATCGCTGATTTGAAACCATCCCTGTTTTTCTCAGGGCCTGCTTTCAATGCCGGCCGGTATGGGATTGCCTGTGGGGCTATCGCAAGCGCGGTTCAAGAACGGCTTGCAATCCCGGCAATAACCGGACTGTTCCCTGAAAACCCGGGAGCCGAGATGTACCGAAAGAATGCCTGTGTGGTCAAGACGGGGATCAATGCAGCCCAGATGAGACAAGCTTTGACCAAAATGGCCGACATCGGCCGGAGGCTGTTGAAAAACGAGCCGATCGGCAGTGCGGAAGAAGAAGGTTATTTACCCCGAGGTTCGTTGAAAAACGAAGTTGTTGATAAGCCTGCGGCGATCAGGGGTATTGATATGCTGCTGGATAAGATCGCCGGGCGGCCTTTTCGGACAGAGCTGAAAATACCCGAATTCGAAGAAATTCCGCCTGCACCGCCGGTAAAAGATATAAAGACCGCGACAATTGCGCTTGTGTCCGACGGCGGCGCGGTACCAAAGGGAAATCCGGATAAAATAAAAGTAAGCCAGAACACGATATGGGCTCCTTACAATCTTGCCGATATTTTTGCAAATCCGTTTCAAATAGCTCATTCGGGTTATCACCCTACTGAAGTTCGTGAGAATTTAAACCGCCTATTGCCGATGGACGTTCTCAAAGAAATGGAGGCCGAGGGGGTATTCGGCAGTCTGTTTCCCATTTTCTGTTCCTGCTCGGGCAATACCACAACCGTACAGAGTTGCAAGGATATGGGCAAGGGCATAGCCCAAAAGCTTTTCGATGAAGGAGTCGACGCGGTCATACTCACATCCACCTGAGGAACCAGTTCTCGTTGCGGTGCAACGATTGCGATGCAAATCGAAAAATTGGGAATACCCACAGTGCAGATAACGTCAATTGTTGATGTGGCTTTGATGGTAGGGGTATCGCGGTTAATCCGGGGCTATACGATAACCTGTCCGGTTGCCGATTTTCATTTAAAGCCGGAGGAAGAGAAAATAATGCGGCGCCGCTACATGAAAAAAGCTATCGAGATGCTGCAGCAGGAGGGGAAGAAGGGCTCTTATGAAACGATTTAAGATAGTGTCGCAACACTCTGCACCCATATCGCCGATATCTTTTCAAGTCTGTATGGTCGAACCTGTGGCTTCCCTGTCGGGTTTGCCACGGTTCACCGGGTAAATTAACAGGAGGTTGTCTTTATGCCGGTGCGCGCCGTCGATAGAGCACTTGCAATAATGGAGGCATTGAAGGAAGACGTTCAAGGTTTGTCTGAGCTGAGCCGAAGAACAAATCTATCTAAAGCAACCCTGCTTAGGATGTTGAGTACTTTAATAAAATACGGATTTGTCAGCTATAATCAAGAAACGCGCAAGTACGATTTAGGTATAAAATTACTCAAATTGGGAATGACTGTTTCGGAGAGGCTTGATATAAGACAAGTAGCATATCCTTATCTTACACACATTTGGAATATAAGCGAAGAGACAGTATATCTGAATATAAGAAATGGTAATGAAAGGCTTTGTGTTGATTGTCTAAATGGCAAGAAAAGCGTACGGGTTGTTGCTTATGCCGGTCACAGCTCACCGCTTCATGTTGCAGCATCGGGTAAAGCAATTCTTGCTTTTCTCGATCAAAATGAGATTGAAGACTATTTAAAAAATGTAAGATTTCAAAAAATAGCCCCAGGTACAATAACCGACGTTGATACGCTCAGAGATAATTTGGCAAAGGTCCTGGAGCAAGGGTATGCTACCAGTTTTGAAGAACGTATGCCTGATGCCAAGGGCGCCAGTGCTCCGATACGCGATATCAGCGGACAGGTCATGGCATCTATTTCCATTACCGTACCGAATAGTCGGACGGATGGAGAATTTGCTTTATATATACGCTTGGTTACGGAAGCAGCAAAGGACATCTCAAGAAAACTGGGGTATTCTCGACAATAATTCAGGTCATGGCAGGAATGCCGGAAGCGGCGCCGCTTAGTGGGCCTATTTGCAGGCAGGGAAGAGAAAATGTCCTATCCAGTGTTAAAGGGTGTTGCCAACGTACTCGTTCACACGCCAGATCTTGTGCGGTACGGGTCAAAACCGGCCCGTGAAATTCCGAAGGACCCTGGACTTATAGATTGCCTCACCGCGCACCTTAGAAGCTATGAAGAAGCCGTTGCCTATCCGCCCCATCAGGTTTACGTCGGTAATCTGCGGCCGGAAAAACTTTGGGACATCGAGCGGCCGTGGTTTCGCAATCTTTACAGTCCGGCCGAACGCTTCGGCCTGTGCGGAGAAATCATGCCGCAGGCCGAGTTCTACGGTTTCATGAAAATTGTAGATGAATTTGAGCTTGTCGAGCTTGAGCGCCGGTTCATCTCCGGGGTGAGAGGGAAACTCGCAGCGCACCCGCTGATTACGAGCGACGACCTGGCAAGACTGGGAGCCGGAATAGAGATGAGCGCTCTGGAGGCGGAGATAGCCTCGGGGGCCCTTCCGCTCTATGAAGACGGGCGCATAGTGGGTTGCTTCCGCCAGGGACACGATGAAGATGAGAACCTCTTCGCCCCCGTTCTCCTGGAAAATCTCTCCGCGAAGGCTTCCGGAATACTTGCCCTGCGCTATGTGATTAGAGACCTTGAAGGCGGGGGGCGGTCGATAGACTACGTGATGAGCTGCGGGGAGGAAGGTGTCGGGGACCGCTACCAGCGTGGAGCGGGCAATATTGCGAAAGCCATGGCGGAGTTTGCCGGATGCCTGAACAGCAGCGGGACAGATGTTAAAGCCTTTTGCTGCGCCCCGGTACACTCCCTGGTTCTTGCGGCGGGATTGGTTCAATCGGGGATTTTCAAAAACGTCGCAGTTGTTGGCGGAGGGTCCCTGGCTAAACTGGGTATGAAGATGCGCGGCCATTTGGCCAGGGAAACTCCTATAATGGAAGATGTCCTCGGCGCCATTGCCGTTCTGGTGAGCGCCGATGATGGCAAAAACCCACAGATGCGGCTCGACTCCATCGGAAAGCATGATGTCGCTGCGGGCTCTTCGCCCCAGGCGATCATGACCGCACTCGTCAGCAAGCCTCTGAACCGTTTGGGTTTGAAAATCAAGGATATAGACAGATTTGCAACCGAGATGCACAACCCGGAAATCACGGAACCTGCGGGAAGCGGTAATGTGCCCAATACCAATTATCGGATGATCGGCGGACTGGCGGTCATGAATAACGAGATGCCTGCATCGAAGCTCAATGATTTTGTCCGCCAATACGGCATGCCGGGATTTTCTCCGACACAGGGGCATATTGCAGCGGCGGTGCCCTTTCTGGGTCATGCGCGGGAGATGATCCTAAACGGGGAGATCACGCGGGCCATGTTCGTAGCCAAAGGAAGCCTTTTCCTCGGCAAAATGACGAAATTATCCGACGGGATGTCCTTCATACTGGAAAAGAACAGGGGAGAAAACAATGGTAGCTGACATTTCCAAAGATACTTTTCAAGAGGAGGTGCTTTCGGCAACCCAGCCGGTGCTGGTAGATTTTTGGGGTCCCTCCTGCGGGCCGTGTCTTGCGCTCATGCCCTTTGTCCACAACCTGGCCGAGAAATATGCCGGGAAGCTGAAAATCGTCAAGGTCGACAGCAGCCAGAACCGGCGGCTCTGCATTGACCTCAAGGTAATGAGCCTGCCGTCATTCCTCCTTTACGACGCCGGGCAGGAACTGGGAAGGATTGCAGGCAAAGATGTCAGTGAGTCCGGGATTACCGGTTTTCTGGAATCCAAGCTGGGATAACTTGAAAAGGAACAAACGATGGGTGAGAATTTTCTCAACGGAAAGAAAGTGGTCTGCATCGGGGAGAGGGACGGCATTCCCGCCCCGGCCATAGCTGCCTGTGTCATCACGGCGGGGGGGGAGCCCGTACTGGTCCTCACCCAGTGCTTTGTCTGAACGGCAGCCGGAGCCATGGATCTGGAAGATCAGGCAACAATAAAGAAAGTCGTCGATCAGCAGGGGAAAGAAGATGTCGTCGTCGTCCTGGGTTCTCCCGACGGGGACAGCGCAGGGATCTATGCCGAAACCGTTACCGCGGGTGATCCCACCTTCGCGGGGCCGCTGGCCGGAACGGCCCTCATGCTGCCCGTCTACCACATTCTTGAAGACCGGGTAAAAGAACTCATCGACCCTCAAGTCTACGAGGAGCAAGTGGGAATGATGGAGTTCGTCCTGGACAAGGAGGCCATCGTAAAGGGCATGGATACGTATCGGCCAAAGTCCTGATTTACCTGTCTCAAAATGCGGCAACAGCCGCAGTTCCCCTTCAGGAAGCGGACTTCAGGCGCCGCCGAAGGTTTGAGTGAGAGCTATCGTGCATCTATATCTGCTAAGGAAGTCGTTATGAGAACCAGCGTTGCCCCCTCTGCTCCACCCACCGGCCGTGGAGAAAGCACTGTCTTCAAGATTCTGGGGGCAATCAGCTTCTCGCACTTTCTAAACGATATGCTACAGTCCCTGATTCTGGCCATTTATCCCGTGCTGAAAGCCACGTTTGCCCTGAGCTTCACTCAGATTGGTTTGATCACGCTGACCTATCAGATCACGGCGTCCCTGTTGCAGCCTGTAATCGGGTTTTATACGGACCACTACCCTAAACCTTACTCACTGGCCATGGGCATGGGTTGTACCCTGACCGGGGTGATGTTTCTGGCGTTGGCGCCAAGTTACGAGATGGTGCTCATTGCCGCCGCCATGGTCGGCATCGGCTCATCGATCTTTCATCCGGAATCTTCGCGGGTTGCGCGAATGGCCTCCGGCGGGCGATATGGCCTCGCGCAATCGATCTTCCAGGTTGGCGGCAATGCAGGCACCGCGACGGGACCATTGCTTGCCGCCTGGATCGTCATTCCCCGAGGCCGCGGGAGTCTTGCCTGGTTCTCAGTGTTCCCCCTGCTGGCGGCTTTCGTTTTATTGCGGGTAGGCGGCTGGTATAAGCGACGGCTGTCGCAGAGGAAGAAACGGGCCAAATCTACCGAACTTGTGCAGAGTGCACTCCCCCGTCGTACCGTGGCAGGAGCGATGATAGTCCTTCTGATACTCATTTTCTCCAAATTCTTCTATTTGGTGAGCCTCAGCAGTTACTACACTTTCTACCTGATGGGTAAATTCCAGCTTTCAGTGCAATCGGCCCAGATTCACCTTTTCATCTATTTGTTCGCGGTTGCCGTGGGGACCGTCATTGGTGGGCCGATTGGGGACCGCATCGGCCGCAAACGGGTGATCTGGGCGTCTATTCTGGGAGTCGCGCCGTTTACGTTGATACTGCCCTATGCAAGCCTGGCCTGGAACGCGCCTCTGACTTTCATTATCGGCCTCATACTTGCCTCTGCTTTTTCAGCGATTCTAGTCTTTGCACAGGAACTCATGCCGGGTAAGGTGGGGATGGTCTCAGGCCTGTTTTTCGGGCTTGCTTTCGGCATGGCGGGCATCGGCGCTGCGGTGCTGGGCAAGCTGGCCGATGCGTATGGTATCGAGTATGTTTATCGACTGTGTTCCTTCTTGCCGCTGCTCGGGATGTTTACGGCTTTTTTGCCTGACATTCGGAAACCTGCCCGCGAGTAGAGCGCTCGGCGAGCATGGTGATACATGCTCTGGCACCGGCTGCAAGCCGGATTTCTCTATTCCAGGTTTTTCCTCAGAAATTCAATTACAGCAGGCCACGCTTCTCGTGAGGCTTCCAGATTGGCCCCGTTGCGATCCTCCTGCGCCCTGAGAAAACCATGTCCTGCACCTTTGTATAAGTGAGTGACATAGATTTTCCCAAGCTCTTTCATCTTTTCGGCAGCCGGTGCAATCGTTGCGGTGACGCGTTCGTCATCCTCGCCGTATAGGCCCAACACCGGTGCACGGATCGCCGCCAAAGCCGCGAGTGGAGGCGATGTTCCATAGAAGACCACGGCTGCCCTGAGGTCGGGTTGAGCTGTCGCATAGTAGAAGCTCTGGGCGCCTCCCCAACAGAAGCCCACACTTGCAAATTTGCCGGTTGCGGCCGGCAGACTCGTTGCATAGGTTTTTACCGCATCGAGCATCTTCACGACCTGATTTTGAGCCAGATCTCTGACAGCCTTGACGACATCATCACGGCTTGCAAAAGCCTCGGTCGCCCCTGCGCCGGGTCCCCTGCCCGAGAGCAAGTCCGGGGCAATCGCAATAAAACCATCTGCCGCCAGTTCATCGGCGACGGCCCGGACCCAGTCGGTCAGACCGAACACCTCGTGTATAACGATCACCACTGCCGCTTTGTCCTTGCGCTCCGGGTATGCTACGAAAGTACTCAATTTAACATCGGTACCCGGGACCGCGATATAGACCCATTCGTGATGGCGGGGGGATTTTTCCAGGGCCGATTTTGCTCCAGCCTCTCCAGCCGGGATGGGATCAGTGCCCGCCAGGGCAAAATCAGCGGCAAATGGATTCACCATAGCCAAAGAAAGCAACAGGATTAAACTTAACTTTCCGAACACGGCAATTACCTCCCTGGAAGATTTGAGTAATGAGATACACCAGCCTTCTTGGAGCACTCGGCAATTTTCTCAATTCTTGAGCAGCGAAAACCTCAAACCGGCCCGATAGTCGGCATTCAGCCCGCATTCCATCGGCCGGACCATTTCTCAAAAGGTAAGGAGTGCGGGCATTGAAGCAACCATGATGCAGCTTCCCCGTCTTTGGACTCTCAGTTTCCCGGGATTTTCACTCCGTCGTGTTGGATAAATCCCTGTTTGACCCATTCACATGGGATTCGCAGGAAATGTCCGGGCATGTCGGGCATGTATTAATTTTATGCCCGAACGCAATAATGACCCTGAGTCCACAGTTAGAGCATGTTCATGTTTAAATAATCGAAGATTTGGAACAAAATGGGTGCATCGTGCCTGGAATCGTTCGTGACCCATATCCTTTCATCTCGCAATCTGATATAGTCTATTTATTATTTTGCAGTCCCGGGGATACCGTTGTGGGCCATCTTTTCATGTGGGCCGAACAATTTGTTACCCTTTGACACGGAGGGATATCATGCCTACTATCAGAAACAAGCGAGGGCCTTTCGCTAATAACAGAGTCAATCCTCATGAACAGAATGAATTGAAATATTGGTGTCAGAAGTTCACTTGCACCGCGTTCCAACTAAAAAATGCAGTAACAGCAGTTGGGACTTCTCCCGAAGCAGTGCGGCATTTCCTGAAAGATAAGGCGTCAAGCTGATATTGAGAAGGGTGAAGACAATAGGATTAAACAATTCTATCGGTTCAAAAGGTGTGCATCCGTGGGCTTCATTTATAAAGGTTATTTGCTCAGGTCAAAATCCGTTCAGCTCTCCGAAGGTGACCGTTGGACATTAGAAGTAACTGTTGTCCGGAAAAACGGTCCAGAAGGTGAAGCGAGAGAGCAGACTTTCTCTTCCGAAAACACATTTTCGAGTAAAGAGGTAGCAGACATGGAGAGCATTATATACGCGAGAAAAATCCTCGATGGAGAGATAAGCGGAATATCGATGGATGACGAAAAACAAAAAATATAGATAGTGAAAGGCAACTTACCATATTTCCCTCATGTACCATGGTAATGTTCCATAATTTCCGAATTGCCCTTCAGAAATAGGGCGGACCACAGCGCGAGTCCGATTTTTGTTTGAATTCCGCTCAGAAAAAGGCCCGGAGAAAAAAAGCTGCAAGGGGCCATAAGCTGTTCAAGTGGTCAAGGTTACCACACTCTGCCGAAAAATGAGCCGTTGCGAAAAGACTACAGGGGTTTTCGGGCGGAAATTACTCATGAAGGCTGTGATTCGAACAAATAACCGGCAAAGCCAGAGAGCAAAACAAAATGGTAAAGACCCCCTTTTATAGTTTCAATTCCTTTCGCAGTTCCACGCGGAAGGTAAGTGCATTTCCTAAACCTCATGAGAGACCTGTGAATGTCTGGAGACCCAAACTGAACGAGAGAGTGCAGATCCCGAACGGGGTAGGGACCGTGATGGAGATCTCTGAGGACATGTATTTGATCGACCTGGAGAACCAGCTTGCGAATGTTTGGGAGCGGCTTACCTCCATTAGACGCCCAACATAGGTTCGATGAGTGCGCCGGTGCCTCGTGGGTTTTGCGGACCCGCAACCGAGGGCAAGCATCCATGGCAGTGCTGGAAGCTGCTTAAGGGGACAAGGCGCTGCTGTAAACGCTTGCCAACGAGAGCAAGGATTCTGGATTTATTGAAAGTGGCTTATTCTTACACATTAAAAAGATGAGCCGGAGTAACCCCCGGCTTTTGTATCTGGTAAAACGTAGCTGCGCTTATATAAGTCAATCTTTCTGCCGCATTGGTGATTGGCGGCGCCAAATTGACCAATTCGACCTTCCGGATTGTATCCGCTGAAACCGCATATTAGTGTGCTGCGTACGATCGGCAAAGGTCCCGCTTACGGTGTGGGGCAACCGGGCATTTAATACGAACGTTTGCCGCCGCCTGAGCGGCTGCCTGAGCCGTGGCCGTCACCACCTCGGCCCTTCCTGCCGTGAGACCCGCTTCGACCGCCTTTAGTGTCGTATATGTCAAGGTCTTTACTATCGGTTACAACACTCGTTCGATTTCTATTGTAGCCGCCGCCTGCCGAGCCGGCGCCTGAACCAAAACCGGACCCGGTGCGATTACTGTTCGCATAACCAGTCCCGCTGCGCTCACGATTTGAACCGCCGCCAGGTTCTCGGGGTCTTGCTTCGTTTACTTTAAGAGCGAAGCCGTTCATCTCTTTGCCGTTTAAGGCTGCGATTGCAGCCGTTGCCTGATCCTGGTTCGGCATTGTGACAAAAGCAAATCCGCGCGATTTGAAAGTCTCGTGGTCCAGAATGATCTTAACAGAACCTACCTCGCCAAACGCCTCAAACTCCTTCTGCAATTCCTCTTCTGTTGTCTTAAATGAGAGGCTCCCCACAAAGATGTTCATGCTTGTCCTTTTCAAATAAATGCCCTTTAAACTAGATCCGATAGATCCTGCTCGACCTTAATGCAGTGAAAGGATTCTCACCGAAGCCGATATAAGGCATTATGGGTTTGGTGTGACGACAATCGAGGGCAAATTGAATCGTCTTCGAAATTGTAAAGTATACTCCCTCTTACCAACATCACTTTAAACTCTGTAGATACCGAAATCAACGAATAAAAGCAAGCACCGGCCGGCGAACTTTTTCATTCCGGCGCAGAAACATATTCCATGTCATACCGTTTACCCTTGTGGTGCTCAACCGGTTGAGAATAGTTTTGGCTCCTACGTAAGCCCTTTTACATAGATTATAGCGTAATCGACTGGTCGAGTGTATTCAGAGTGCGGCAGGTTTGCCTTAAGACCCGGCCACCCGCACCTTCTCGAGTTCAGCTATGGTATGGCTATATTTCTCGTGAATCAGTTTCCGGTCAAAATCCCAGAACAGGTCAAGCATGGTGCCCAGTTCCTCTTTTGTGAAATACTCCATGCACGGATAAAAGAAAGCTTTATCCTCTTTGACGATGTGTACGGGGTAAAAATTTACCAGATAGTTCAAAAGTTCGCCGATTCTATCCAGAGCGGCAATCGAGCCGTTTTTGTATTTTTCATTGGCATCGAGCAGGTGCCGTACTGCCTCTCTTCCGATCGTGTGCTCTTCGAGCAATTCGGCCATGATTCTTTCGTGATCAGGGCTGAGGTTCTTTTCTCTCAATTGCGCGAAAAGGATATCTTCCTCTTTCCCGTGATGGCATCTATCCGCATATGTTCGGAAAAAATCGACGGCAGTCTCGATGAAAACGGGATCGGCTTGCTTATCGGCCGCGATTTTCGATACCTCGGATTTCATTAAGCCGATCATGTGCTCAATGAGCCGGTGCTCTCTCATAAGTGGTCCAATAGGGATCATCGCTCCATGTCCATCTTATTGTTTGCCGCAGATCCTTGAACTTGCCTCTTTATCGCTTCGTTATTCTAAGCATGCCAGGTGAAATCGGCACCATGTACACCTTCTTTTTGTTGCCCTGAAAGTTTTTCCTGTTGTCGACTGCAGCCTCATCCAAGAGGTATCTGATGAAATCGTCTTCCAGGCTGGCGGCAGGCTGCCCGTCATATCGCCGGCCTTTCAAGAAGACCGGAACACGTCGGGCCGGCCGCTGCCGTCACAGTTTAAACCATTGCTGCAGCCAGCTAATTGCCAATGAAAAATCAATCTTTGGACTAAACCGCACAAACCCTTGTGCGACCTTCTATTTTGGCCTGGTGCTTTGTTTCAAAGAGAACGGCTATTTCAAGGAGGCTTCAGGTTTTGTATCAGAAAAATCGGCCAAAGTTCATGAAACATGAAGAGTTTTTCAATGAATTTCTTCCAAGCCTTTCTTTTCTAATGGGGCAAGTGGCAGGTGCAATATTGAACTTCCCCGTTTGTGTGGAGAGGGAGTTAAGCAAACGCCGCAGTTGCGGATAACGGTTTCGTTCATCTTAACGATGCGAAAACATGCGGCGACGTTGCCCGTGACATGAGCGCCGCCAAATTGACCCTCATCCTGGTTGGCTCTCTTCCCTCCCGCGAAGCCTCTATAATGTTCGCCGATGAGTTCAACAGGAAGGAAGAGCCGGAAGCTCTGGTCTTGAGCAGTTCGAACTGGCACGGAGCATCCCGGAAGCGGTGAGCGTAGTGAAGACCCCGGCAGGCCTACATACAACGGCTGGGGAAATCTTGACTTCCACTTCGGGTTTATTGCTTCACGCCTCATTCTTTGTCTGATTTGGTTTCAGCGCACTCAGTGCATCGACCGAATTCATCGACGCACTCGCCGCAATGCAATCGCTCACAGACCTTGCATTCCGTCATGACGTTCGTGGTATCACCCTCATATTCCTTGCCGCAGGCTGCACATACGAATCCAGGATCACTCATTTTTCACTCCTTTATCGGCCGCAGACGCAACCGAAGAATTAAGATACCCCGGGACTCACAGGGAATCCGGTGCGCACATTGATAAACCGGTCGCCGCAGTGCCTCGGTATGTCATTTTTTATGGCACCATCTCACACGAGTCAAGCAGCCACCCGGCACATACAACCGGCCAATGCAAAAAATTGCGCGCTGCAGGTGAGGTCAGGCGCACGTCTTGAACTCATTTTTCATATACTGCTCCCATTGGCCTAATATCTCAGCGCGATTCTCCCGAAGATAAGCTTCGCCTCGACTACGTAGGATTCCTTCGACCCACCGGCAGAGCCTTTTAATCTGCCCCGGGTCGGCTGGGATAATTTCAACCCCCAGCAGCTCAGAAACCTTCTCCAGGGTCAATCCGGGCACGGGCCACTCCTCTACTCTACGTTGATAAGGGCTGTTTGCAGCCTTCATCCCATGGTGGGCGGTGAGCGTGCCTCTGTGTTTTGAGTCGCTGCCTACGATTCCCCTTCCACCTGACCCCCGTTTTTGAGCAGCGCGAGTCCCTTTGTAATTTCCAGCAGAACACCCATTCCCTGCTTGACATCCGGGTCACGCAAAGCAAACACCGCGCCGAAAACCCCTACCGGCTTCGCACGGGAAAGATCCAACTTTGCAGGGATTTCCGCAGCCCTGTCCAAAAGGCTCAGGGCATTTGGTGAGGTAAGTTTTTTGGCTACGCCCACCAGATGCACCAGGCCCTCACCTATTTGCTCGAAGTCCTCAGGCGTGTAAGTCCGAGCAATTTTTTGCATGACTGCGAGCATAGTGGACATCACTTGAAAGATCCCCTGTTGCTCCAACTGATCGAGGTGATAAATAGATTGAGGCACGCTGGACTTTAGCAGGGGTTCAACGGTCCTCAGAAAATCGATGAGGCTCTTGAGCTGGTCCAGGGACCAGTTGATGTTTCGAACACTCCTCATCACGTTCTTCAGAAGGTATCCCAGGTCTTCGAGCGTGCAATCCGGTTCTACTTCGGCCAGTTCCTTAATCAAAACCTTGACCGCTTCGTTTACCCTTGGCGAGAGCTCGTCTCTCAGTTCTTGCAGCGATCTGGCGGAATCGGACAATGAAGATATTTCCTTGCTCAGGGAATCGAGTTGTTGAAGAATCAATCTTTCGTCATTCATGACCGGTTCCTCCAGGCTATGCGGCCGCCTTTCTTATCTTGCCCGCAATGTTGAACTGCGCCTCGAGCGGCAACTCAAGCCCCTTCATCATGAGGTTCCAATAGACCCATTTGAAGAGCATCTTGCCACAATGATTGCCGAACGTCTCCTGCAGAAGGCTGAAAGGCCCCAATCCCGGGAATGGGAACTTGCCGGGCAAGGGCTCGACGTTGTAGTTGAAATCGAGCAATATTGCCTTCTCGAAACCTGAAGCCAGAAAACAGGTGGCATGGCCGTCAAAAGTCGGGACCGGGTCTTGGCCTTCTATTTCACGAGTCAGATTCTCCACGACGGTGTAGGACATATAATGGGCCACTGATCCCGCTTTGGACGTGGGTACGTTTGAAGCGTCTCCTAAAACATAGACCCGGTCCACGTTCTGGGCTTTCAGCGTCTGTTTATCCACCTGCATGTACCCCATTGGGTCTCCCAAACCGGAGTCCATGATGGAGCTGTCCCCGAAATTGGGCGGAATCGACACCAGCAGATCATAGCCTACCTTTTGCCGCTTGTGAGATTCGATTGTCTTTTCATCAGCATTCACTCTGGCTAAGTCGAAATAAGGAGTCACCTTGATGTTTTTCTTTTCGGCAAAATGGCTCAGGGCCTTTGCGGCCACCGGTTTGGTGAAAATGTTGTCGATCGGCGTCACAAATTCGATTTCTACTTTGTCCCGGACGCCATTGACCTGAAAGAACCAATCCGCCATGAAGACGAATTCTATGGGTGCGATAGGACACTTATAGGGGAATTCTGCGATGTTGAGCACTATCTTCCCGGAGTTGAAGTATTTTAGCTTTTTGCGCAGCGCCAGCGCCCCTTCGAGGGTGTAGAAGTCGAAGATGTCTTTGCGCCAGGCGTCCATCATGCCTTCCACTTCCTCCGGAACGATCCGGCACCCCGTTGCAATTACCAGCCAATCGTAGCCGTACTTGTCTCCTTTCTGAGTTTCAACCCTGCGCTGGTCCGTGTCGATTTTGACCACCTTGTCGATAACAAATTCAATACCCTTCGCAATGAAGTCCCGCTTGGGTTTCAGAACGTCTTCCCTGGAGTAGACTCCAAAAGGTATGAAGAGATATCCCGACTGAAAGTGGTGCTGCTCCTCTTTGTCGATTACCGTGATATCCCATTCGTCCTCGGCCAATTCCTTCCGCAAGTTGGCGGCGACCATCGTGCCCCCCGCCCCGGAGCCCAAAATGACTATTTTTCTCATAAATACTCCTTCGGGTATCCGTAAAGGTTGAAGTATATAGTTTGAATAATTGCAATCGGATGATAATAGCTCGCTAAATTCAGTGTCGATAAGGCAACCAATTTAATTCGCCAGGAGATCATGGTTGTGTTTCTAATCCGTGCGTCTTTATATCACACTGGGCGGTGGAGTATTCCAAGGCACAGCAATGATCAAGCTTATACAGGACGAAGACCATGACCAAGCTGCCCAAAAACATCCACACCGGCCCGAAGAGCCAAAGTGTGGCCACCACCGACAGATAAAAGGCCCGCATACCCATGGTGTAATGCACCATCCCCGTATCCAGGGTGTTGGCTATAAACTCCGGCGACAGCGAGGGATCGCACTCGATGGGAACGTTGATCATGAAGTTGATCTGGTTCATGTAGCGGATGGAAAGAGTGAAGCTGAAGAAGGCGAAAAAGAAATGCGCCATCAGCACCATGAGTTTGACCATGAACAGGGTCTTCATCCGGGAAAATATCACTGTGGGATCGAAGGGCATTTCGGAGATGTGATCGGGTTTGAAAAGAAAGCTCAGAAGCCCCAACCCGATGATCATGGCCGTAGATGCCAAAAAACTGGAGGCCATGATCCAATTGCGCAACGTCTGCACCGAGAGCATGTCCCGCTTCTCAGTAATGACTGATTCCACCCACACGCGCCGCAGATGCTTTGTAACGCCTTTATATGTTTGAAGGGGCGTCCGGCGCACCTTGTAAAGCCAGTATATATGATATGTCGTTAAGATAACGAAGGTCGCCGCACCGAAGACGATCTCTGTCCAGTGGATCTCACCCATTTTTCTGTCCCCGCTTTCATGAAAGCATTCAATCTCTCCGTTTTATTTGCATAATTCTAGCTACCGGCAATAATGAGAAGATCCTCTTCGGAAAGAAATCGATATCGCGCGATTTGAGGGGGGAGGAAATATTTGGATGAGGAGACTTGTAAATCAAACCGGCTCGGACTGATCAATCACTCCCCTCGTACTTGAAGGAGAGTTTTACGCGCGCCCGATATTCTACAATCTTCCCGTTCTCGATCCGCATGTCCAGTTGGCCCACTTCTGCAATTCTCAGGTCCCTCAGACTCTTGGTTGAAGTTTCAATGACATCTCTTGCCGCTTCCTCCCAGGAATTTGGACTGGTTCCAACAAGTTCGACGATCTTGTAAACGGACATGGCAATCCTCCTTCGGTTATAGCCACCGCAGAAAGCATGGAAAGATGGTTTTTCCTCTCCCCTTACGAATCATAAAATTGATCCCACAGTGTAGTTCTGGAACCAAGCTGGTCGTAGTGCACGCTTTGCTATCCAATGAGTGTCAGATTAATCATCAAGCCGCATTTTGCAACTGAAGTTGAACGGGTCATCCTTCAGATTGATTGGATCGTACCTGATTCCCAAATGGAGATCACGGCGAACAGGCTGCCCCTTCTCAGGGTATTCAGTATGCAGACGCACTGGACCGGACATTTGCGGCCGCCGTTGGTGATGAAGTTGACCCACCATTCAGGATTAAGGAGATATTTCGGTATTTCCATAAGGTTCGGAAAGCGGAGAACGGATTACGCCACTACGTAAAGAAATAAGAATCCGCAATATTTCAGCGGCGTGAAGAGCCTGCAACAAACCATCCCGAAGATCCGGAGAGAGCTTACCCTGATCTGCCTTTTGTCCTGGCTGGCCCTGTTCGCCATCAGTGCGTGGGGGATTTTGTTTTCAAATCTCCGGATGGATTGAGTTGAATGACCTGAGTGATATCAAGCCTGCCAAACAAGGTCAGTATTGCCAGATGCAATTCTGAGAAATTCAGAAACGTGTAGTGGTGTGTCGCAACTTCAATACTCCTGCTACCGTGCGCGATCTATCCGCAGCTTCTCGAGTTGCGCCTTGAAATTGACGGCAAAATGGTGGGGGTTGAACAGGAATTGAACGCTGTGATTGCGCTATGATTGTCCCCCCCCCCAAATCGGAAGCAAACGCGGGCCTGTTCTCATCAGGAAAAAGTGGTGCGCTTGATCCAGTTTTGAGCGCTCATTGTTTCGACAGCGTCCTGACGAACGCGACCAAGTCGCTAACCTCGCGGTCGGTAAGGACCCGTCCCCATGGCGGCATGTCAGTCGACCGCCCGAGTGCTGGACCCCCACCTTTGATTGCTTTTGCAACGTCTACATCTGACAAGGTCGACATGAACGTGGCATCGTCATGCTTTGCCGGCGGAGTGGACAGTTGAGACGAATTGAAGCCATCCCCTTCGCCATTTTTCCCATGACACACCGCGCAATAGTATGCGTACAGGTTAGCACCCCTTTGCTCTGAAGCCGTCAAAGTGCTCTCGGGCTTACGCGGAACCTCAAATAGTGGTAGTTGTGCCCTTTCTTCACTCGAAGCGGCCACTGCTATGCTGCTCCCTGTAGCGGTCAAAAAAAAGAGTGAAAGAGCGGCAAACAGTGTGAGTGTCGGACCCAATCTCAACAGCATGGATGTTTCCTTCGTCAATGCGTAACAGAGGACCTAGAGCTGAGCACAAAAGCCGTCAAAGCTTGGATCTCTTTGTCCGTTAATGCGTAGACAGGCTCGACGGAGCGCTTAACGAAAGCCTTCGGATCATGCAGATAATAAACCACCCATTCGGGCCTGAGCCGCTTTCCCGTCTCAGTAAGATCAGGTCCCACGAGTCCCCCTTTTTGGTTTATTTGATGGCAGGCATTGCAGCCATATTTTTCAAAGTAGAGTTTTTCTCCGTCGCGGATAATTTGGGGGTCGCCCAGGGCCATCTTATCTACAGGCCCGGTAAGATCCTCCACTTTGTCGGTCACCAGCGTTGTCCTGCAATATGCGAAGATGGCATCGTTTTCAGGGTCCAGGATTTTGAAGGGCGGCATTCTTTCTTCCAGCATCGGCCGGATAGTATCGGGTGCCTTCATAAATTTCTTGATCCAAGCTTCCTGGACCCGGCTGCCCTCTTGGGAAAGATCATTTGCAACCTCGCCTCCCTTTCCGTTGATTTTATGGCAAACCAGGCAACGGTACTTGTCCACTATTTTGCCGAATGCCCCCTGAGGAGCATAATCCGAAGGCCGCTCGCCAAGGGGTAGAGTATAAGATGCGGGGACTTCCTTTCCTTTTAAGCTGAGCGTGTAGGTCGTTATTGCTGTAGCTTCCTCTGCGCTGAAATAGTAATCGGGCATCTTCAATCCTTCCTTGAAGAGCCTTGGCGATTTGATCTTGTTATAGATCCAATTGGGCACAGTACGTTCTTTGAACGGCACTTTTATATCACCGAAATCCAACAAGCTGATATGAACTACACCGAACGTCGACATGTCGGGTCCGAGTTCGCCAATTTCCTTCACTCCCTCGATCTTGGAATGACATCCCACACAGCCTTGTTTAACCGCCAATTCCTTACCGCGCTCTTTGCTGCCGCTTGCGACAAGCTGGGCCTGCCTGGCGGCCTCATTCTCGTTCAGGTCCAGATCCATATATTCTTGGGACATAAAGGTTACGATGTCATTAATGTCCTTATCTGCAAAGCCAAAGATCGGCATTTTGCTGTCAGACCACAATGCATGCGGGTCCTTGACGACTTTAAAGAGTCTTTCCGGGTATGCCTTGGAGGCGACCTTGGAAAGCTCGGGCCCGGTCTTTCCACCCTTGCCCTCAATCGTATGGCAGGTTGTGCAGCGTGATTCAAGCAGAGTTGTCTTCCCGGGACCGGCATCGCCGGACATGGCCTGACCTTCCGGTCCCGGTCCTTGCAGCAGAAACGCGGAGACGTCAGCAGCCTCCTGTGAGGTGAATTTGGCGTCTGGCATCTTCGTCTGCGGCCAGTAGTCCTTAGGACCCATCAACCATCTATATAGCCAGTCGGACTTGACTCTTTTGCTCATTTCGTCAAGCGGCGGTCCGGTCACGGTTCGCGCTCTCCCATCTACTTTGTGGCAGCCCCGGCACCCATACTCGAAAAACATGGTCTGTCCCCGGAAAAGAACCGGGGCTTGGGCTTGGAGATACTCGCCATGGCAGAGGGAGCATGAATTTTCCATGAAGTTGTCATGGTAGAGTGCCTTATTCCAGTTCTCGGTCGGCCCATGCGCATCTTCCACGGTGGTTGCCATGCCTTGCCCGCCGTGACATTCCGTGCAACCAAACTTTTCATAGGCGTGTTCGGCTATAACCGGATGAGTCGTAAAGGGTTGTGGCGCATCTTTGAATCTTGGATCGTCAAGACCCAAATGGCAGGTTTCGCATCGGTCTACGCGGCCCAGTTCCTTACTCCATCTTTGCCGATATCCGAATCCGAATTCAACCGGTTTGGATGATCCGGTAGATTTCTGATCGAGGAGCGCCTTGAATTTTCGCTGGTATTCGAGGTAGGGACGATCGTAATCTTTCCACACCAGCCCTATGAGCAGGAGAAAGCTTAGCAGGGCAAGAATAGGAAATATTCTTTGGAAGAAACTCATTTAACCATCTGCTCCATTCGACACCAATTCGACTCAGTGGAGGGGCCAGGACTCCCACGGCCAGTAAAATCGCCACCCCGGTCCCCTAAAGAACGCCCCGAGGATGATTAGACCAATGGCCACGGTGACAAAGGCAGTGAACAGTATATTTTGAAGTCGCCGGCTGGGGTGCAACCATACGCCGCCACCGGTCTGTCCGCGTTCGATGTATGGGACTAAAAAAGCGAAGAGCAGCACTATGTTGGGAATAACGATAGCAAACCAGAAAGGGGCACCCCAGGACAGCAGCTCTTGAAGACCCAGAAAAAACCAGGGTGCTTTAGCAGGAATAGGGGTGACCGAAGGGTTGGCCTCCTCCTCCAGGGGCGCTCCAAAAAGAATCGCTGCCACCATGATTATTATCAGAATAATAAAAAACTTTGACAACTCCCGGCAGATAATATCGGGCCACACGCTGACCTCTGCATCACCGTGCATCTGGGGATTTGCGATCAGGTCATCCGTGCGGTTCCTGATAACATGTAACGCAATCAAAAAACTCATTATCAAAGGCATTACCTTGACGTGCAGATCAAAGGCACGGCTCAAGGCATTCTGGCCGATTTCGCTTCCTCCCAGTACAACATACTTCAGTTTTTCTCCGATGATCGGCGCCGAAGCCATCACGTTCGACATTATGGTCATACCCCAATAGGCTTTCTGGTCCCATGGCAGCAGATAACCAGTCAAAGACGCGATCAGAGTACAGAGGAAAAGAACCCATCCGATCACCCAGTTGAGTTGTCTCGGTCTGCGGTACTCTGCCATGTAAAACACCCGCGACATGTGTAGAAATACCAATGCTATCATTGCATAAGCGGACCAGCGGTGCATGTTGCGGAAAATGGCCCCAAAGGTTATCACGAACTGGAGGTCCTTTATGTCCTGATAAGCCCTGTCGGTATCGGCCGCGTAATAAAACATCAGCAAAATGCCGGTTACGTTCAAAATTACAAACAGTGAAATGTTAATCAGGCCAAGCCCGAATGTTTTGTCCTCAAGCCATTTGCTGACAACGGGAATCCCACTTGTGGCCGAACCGTTCTCAAACGTTTCGTTACGCGTATGTAACGCCATGTCAGTTTCCTTCAAAGGTCCCGCAAGTGACCCTTGCACTTAAACAGTAAGTGCTTGCTGGAATGGGACGATCTGACGCTCGTTCACAAGGAGTCTGCCGTCGGGGGCCAAACTTACCTCATACCAGGGCAGCGGTTTGGGAGCAGGCCCCGCCGTAACAGCCCCGTTTGCGCTGAACATAGTTCCATGACATGGACATTCAAACCGGTTGCGCTCGTCGGACCAGCGTATCGTGCACCCGATGTGCGTGCACACTCCGGACACGATCTTGATCAAGTTCTGCTCCCGAATCACGAAGATTCGTTTGGCGGCGACGAAAGTCACGCCTTCCGGATATTCCTCGGGGAGGGCAATCTTGAACTCCAAGGGCGGCTCATAGAGGACGTTGGGAAACAGGTAACGCGCAGAAGCCGCAGTCAGCCCGCCAAATGTGCCCAAAGTGGCAAGCCATCCCACACCGGCAAGAAAGTTTCGTCTTGTGAATTTATCTGCGGACAAATCGAATTCCCTCCCATTCTAAACAGCAGGAAGCAAGGGTCTAGGTGGGAAGCAGAAAGAATAGAAAAATACCCCCGCTCGCGCTTCTTGCTCCCTGCTTCCAGTTCCCCGCCCGCCGGCTCATTTCTTGAGATACTCTACCACGGCTATTGCGACAACCAGCACGACCAGTCCCAGTGAGCCGCCTCCAATGAAAGCAATCAGCATCTCTTTGATTAAACTGTACTCTTCCTGACCCTCAGCCATATGAGCCGTCCTGCATCAGCTTCTTCTTCTCGGGAATATTAAGAACTACAAGCTTGCCCGGCGCAACTTCAAAATCGGGCTTCTCTCGAATGCGCCTTACCCAGCACCTTCACTTTAGCATTCTGTAGTGGCTGCCATTCCACAAAATGACGCCCTCTACACTTCCCATCTCATCCTGGAGAACGCTTCATGGGTCGAACCCCTGAACGGCGGTCCGGGGCCTTTTCAATAGTCTCGATCTTCTTCTCAAGCCGATCTACCTTTTCTTCAGTTGAGAATCGGCAGGGGCTGGAGGCGCCGGTTGCCCAGCGACTTTGATCCCGGGCGAGGCAGCTTCAATCTACCGACACGGAATCTTGAAAGTTATGTGCGCCCCGTTGTTGCATGAAGAAGACTTACAGAACGCAACGAACCATGTAGCTGCTTGGCGACCGCTGAAAATCTATCCGAGCGGCGTTTCCGGCTGCGATTGTTGTGACCGGAGAGGAGTTCTTTGCTCCGGCCTCGCCGTTTTATCGTTTCTTTAAGTCTTTAAACTCTACGCTGGCAGTCTTTCCGGCTTCCACAGCCACGCTCTGCGAGCCCGTCTGGAGCTTCTCGTTCCACACCTTTAGCTGATAGCTTCCCGGAGGGACATCCTTAATCTCGAAGTTTCCGGCTTTGTCCGTGACCGCAAAGTAAGGGTTCTGCAACACGAGTATAAATGCCGACATCTCCGGATGAACACTGCAAAGCAGAGGGACCTCGCCAAGATTGTCAAACGTTACCGTCTTGGTGACACCCGCCCCATACAACCCCAGATTGAAAACCTTGGCCGAGCCGTGGGGGGACGACACGTTGTGGGCGACGTTGTCGTCATTAGTGAAATCAACCGTTGTGCCCTTCACGACACCCATCACATGCGGCTTAAAAACAAGACCTTTTTGGCCCATAAAGGGGTTTGCCTTCGGAGGAGCAAATGTGCCCGGCACTTGGTCTACGTACACAATAGCTTCGTTGCGCGAGACCCAAGGCGAATCTACCTTGCCCTTTATCACCCCTCCGCTCTGGGCTGCCGCATCTTGCGGGTCTGCCAATACCCCCACCACAAGAAGCGCGAAGACAGCGGCATAGACTGCAAATAATCGAAAGTTGATTAAAGTATGATTCATGGTCCCATCTCCTTTGGTCAAAGACTAATTAGCACATCCGTTAGAGTCAACTACTGCCGGTTTAATTTTCCGAAATGTCCAGCTTAAGGTAGTGGCATGTTTCAAGCCATTGTCGCCTGCATCTTTTTTAACCTTTAAACCAAAATAAAAAAAAATGAAAGGGCCGAATAATCCTTGGAAAGTTGACGGCAGAGATTTACTGCTTGCAAATGCGGTATCTCTTGATGCATTCTGTGCCTTGCACATAGTTGGTGACCGCGCGGGTTGCCGTTCGGGCGAGGAATCTTGCTGAGGAGGAGAAAGATGAAGAGGCGGAAAGCAGGCGAGGTTATCTTGTCTCTGGTAATAGCCGGGCTGCTGACGGCTTTGGCCGCAACGCAAGCCCGGGCCGTCCCGAGTTTTGCTCGGCAGACGGGCCAGGACTGTTATCGCTGTCACACGATGTTTCCCGAATTGACGCCGACCGGGCGTGTTTTCAAGATGACGGGGTACGTGATAAACAAAACGATGTCGAAGTGTCCGCCCTATCCGCCCGTAACGGCTATGGTATTGAACTCGTACACGCACGTTAACGGCGCGCTCCCGCCGGGTACTTTTGCACCGGATATCTGGTCCCTTCACTCTCTATCTGCCAACGACGGTAATGATGTCATCGGCTCGCCCCAGCAATTTACAATGCTTTACGCAGGTCAGATTTACGATAAGGTTGGGGCCTTCGTTCAGGGGACTTACCTGGACACTTCGAATAAAATGTCCATGGACAACTCTGATGTTCGTTATGCAAACAGTACCCAGGTGTGCGACAAAGACCTCATATTCGGGATTACCGTCAACAATGACCCAACCGTGGAAGATGTATGGAACACGACTCCGGCGTTCAGCTTTCCCTACGCTGCATCAATTTTCGCCCCGGTGCCTGCCGCCAGCCCTCTGATCACGGGTCTGGGGGCTCAAGTTGGAGGCATGGGGTTTTACGCTTACTGGGACAATTTGATTTACGCGGCGGCCTCCGTCTACCGTACTTCAGAAAATGGGATCACCTTACCATTCGGGTCCGGTAACCATCCTCTCGGCGTACAGGTGGACGGCGCCCTGCCTTACTGGCGTATCGCCCTTACCCGTCAGTATGGTGATCACTCCATCGAGATCGGCACCTTCGGGCTGTCCGCCGATACGTTTGTCGGCGCTGTCAGAGGCGCACCTACGGACCATTTTACAGATGTCGCCGCTGACGCGCAATATCAGTACCGCCTTGACAAGCACTCCTTTTCAGTGCAGACGTCCTGGATTCATGAAGACCAGGGTCGCTCCGGCAGCTTCGATTCCAAGGCCGCGTCCAACACTTCTGATACGCTCGACACGTTCAAAATCAACGGGAACTACTACTACAGGACCGATAAATGTGGAACTATTGGCGGATCTGTGGGGTTTTTCTCGACAACGGGAACCAACGACCGTGAACTCTATGCTCCAGCCCCGGTTTCTGGGAGTCTCAGCGGGAGTCCGGACAGCAACGGCGTCATTCTGGAACTGGATTACTTTGCGCCCTGGAAATACGCTTATACCAAATTCAGCTTGCAGTATATCATTTACAACCAGTTTAACGGGGCCGGCACAAACTACGACGGGTCCGGCCACAACGCCTCCGACAACAACACCTTGTACTTCTTGATGTGGACTGCATTCTGATCCGTTCCCGGAGTGGGGGACAAAACCTGTTTGATTCGTTATATGAATTTCTTGCCCAAATTGGCTACAACCACCCGCTCCACCCCATGTTCGTCCACACATCCGCCGGCGTTCCGACGGCAGCGCTGCTGCTTGCGCTGGCTGCGCTGGTTTCCAAACGCCCGGAGTTCGCAAGGTCCGCACGTCACTGTATAATAATTGCCTTTATTTCACCTTTCCGGCTATTTTCTTCGGGTTTACGGACTGGGAGTATTATTACCAGGGGGCCTGGCTCGAACCCATTATCATAAAGATTTGGCTGTCCGGCGCATTGCTGATCTTTCTCGGTTTGGCCATTTTTTTCGGGCGCGGAGGCAGATTCGCCTCCAAGGTAGTCCTTGCATGCTATGCGCTGGCCTTCCTCACGGTTGTAGCCCTTGGCTATTTCGGGGCACAACTGGCCTTCGGGGCCAAAGTGCCCGCTGCGCCTCCGGAATACCAGGCGGGAGAAAAGATCTACGTAAGGGATTGCAGCGCCTCCCATCCATATGGCGGTAACATCGTGAACGCCAGGCTCTCGGTGACCGGAGCGCCGCAGCTTGTTGATTTCAAAAATTTTCTCCTTTACTTGCGCGATCCCAAGCAGCCCAAGCCTAACATAGCCTTGATGCCGATTGTTCCGCCAACGAAAATCTCTGACGAACAGGCTCAAGAGTTGTACGGCTACATTACCAACGTACTCGAAAGGCCGAGGAGAAAACTGGATCCTTCACTGCGGAAGTTGGGTTAGGGCTTGTCGGCACGGTCGGCGTGGAGCAAGGTTTAGGAAAATATTGAGCGGCAATTCTTGAAGCTGCTGAGTCAGTGCATTCATTCAGGGCAGCATATAACTATACACAGCGACATAAATAATTGCGCATTAACGGTTTCTGTCATTGCGGCAGAAGTAGGAGTCAGCGGCAGTGAGGGTTTGAGCAAGTATCATTGACGCCGCGTATAATTTAAGAATTTCCTTGTCATGCAATTACGAGTCGACCAGACAAAGAATAGTATTCTTGACATTTTTTAGAATCTTGTTTGCATTACTCCCGATAAGAAACGGCTTTTGCTCTTTGAAGCTTTTCTTGCCGATTAAGACAAATTGATACTGGCTGCGATCGATTTCGTCGAGCATATCTCTGGCAAGGTCCCTTTTCGCGTGCACAATTTGTGTTTTCACCTTTTCGGGAGACACGCCGCCTCCGATCAGCGCATCTCGTGCTTCAGACAGAAATTTCTCAACCTCCCGCAGAGTTCCGTTGCGCCACTCTTCGAGCTCTCGCTTTCTGTTTTTTTCCTCGTCATCATTGAGGATGCGCCCATGGTCCCAAAATCGAGGCGGGAGCTTGGGTATGAAATGAAGCAGTGTGTAACTCAGGTTTGGAATCGGAGCAAAGAACTCGGCAGCGTAATAGGTCAAGGCGCGTGAGTCGGGAGATCCTTCCATTGGAATGAGAATTTTCCGTGTCTGATGCACCGGGGTATCGATTACCCATATTGTTCGCAAGGTACTGTACTGGGACAACCGGCTTGAAGTACTTCCTATAAGAAGATTCTTCTTCGGCGTTCTACCGCGCCTGCCGCAGATGACCGTCTGGATTTTTGAAGCGGCAGCTTCATCCAAAATATCACACGATGGAACGACGCTGTCTAGTTTGAGCTTCATCTCTATCCTATCGGCAGCGAAGCCTGTTTCCGAAAGGACACGCTGCGATGCTTCCAGAACGGCCTTTCCGGCTCTTTCCAAATAGCCTTCTATACTGCCGGGAGCCATCATTTCACTCGGATAAAATACATTTAGCTCCGGCACGCAATGATAAAGCAGCACGTGACAGCCGTCGTGATTCTTGAGGAGGTCACCAGCTATCCTGAGCGCCTGATTGCATTTCTCCGAACCATCTACTGCGAAAAGTATCTTTTTCTCCATAGTTGTAGACCTCCTTTGTTAAAGATTCCGTCCTCTCCTACGCTATTCGTCTGTATTATTCGCAGTAAAAAGGCGGTCCCAACTCTCCAAAGGAAAAACTTGTGAAAACATGATGCCCGTTGTAGTCCAAGACCCTCAGATCGTTATTCTTTAATAGGTCATGCATGATCAATGTGAATTGGTCCTTATATTTCTCTTTTACTCTTTCGGCCGGGAGTTCATAAGCGATGTACTTTTTGATTCCCTTGGTGGATAGTTTCTCCACGAAACTAGGATCGTCAAAGGATTTATAGCTCGTCAGGATAAGTATTGGACCGGTTCCTGTAATAATGATACCTGCCTTCACGGTCGACTCCTTTCCGCTTGTTAAGCTGTGAGTGCACGAAAGTTTTCGCCACAGGCGTTCACAAAATCAGGTCCGCTTCTTGATCAGCAATTCATAGCAAGTGATCTCAAAAGGCAACTTGGATGGCAGTCTTGGACAGAAATGGAAGGTGATCACCAGTACAGGAGTTTCAATTGGCTTGAGAAAAGGTGAAACGCCATTACAGATGTAAGTAAGAATAACTTGGGCTATATCGGGAAGTCAACGTGAATTTGGCAATCCAGGTTGACGCTCGCCACCACCATCGTCGCATGGCTGGAGAAATTACTCGGAGTCCCGACGGTCAAGGTTTTCGAGAAGAGATGTGTGGAGTGTGGGCATGAGTTTAAGGGATTTCGGAAATGAGGAATCCTATGATGGCCGAGTGGAGCCAACCCGGCGAGGAGAAAACTGGATCCTTCACTCACAAGTATGGCTGTCGGTAGCCAAATATATTATTTCATAACACCTTTTGCCCCGCTTCATCGGTGTTGGCCTTCCATTTTGTGCCTTCCCGTTCATCTTCCGATTGATCCAATGGCAGCAGAACGATTCTAAAGTCCCTAAACCTCCTGGTAAGAATGTATTTCACAGCCCATATTCCGACAACTACACTCGTGAGAATGCCTGTCAGGATGGATAGACGAGACAGGAAACCTCGATTGAGATGTAGCATCGCACCGAAAAATCCAATGACAAATCCTAGTGTAAGTCCCGCCAGGAATCCGAAAAGAACGGTCCGCCATGCTACGCTCCACCATACCGTTAGCGCTTTTTCCCAGGTAACTTTAAGCTCTTCCATAACCTCATCTCCAGTTCCAGTGTATGGCTTAACGGCGGCGGCCACGAACGCTGAAATAAGAAACCGCCAAATGGACGCGCTCCAGTTGAGCGCTCCTTAAAATGATGCCGGAAATGATCGGTGAACATAGACCGCTTCTTTTGGCGCCAAAATTGCCGGCAAGCCCTATGAGAACAGTGAGCACGAGCAAGATTGTCATGAGACACTCGCTGTATTATGTGTAGTTTCTTGAAGCTCTGTAAAGATTTTTGCTTAAGTTGTTGTTTTCTCTGTGTCTCTGTGGTGAATCGCTTTTCGTCTTTTCAGAGGTTTACTCGCCGCGCGTTTGACTCCGGGAACGGGTATTCCATATGCCGCGCCGTTGCCCGGGCAACCGTTTCGCCGCAATAGCGCGCTACCACGCGCAGGGCCATGTCTATACCAGCCGAGATGCCTGCGGATGTGATAATCTTGCCTTGTTCAACTAAATGCGACTCTGAATCAACTGTAACTTTAGGGAAAAGCTCCTTCATCAGCCGAAGCGAACGCCAGTGAGTAGTTGCGCGCAACCCGTCAAGCAACCCGGCATTTCCGAGTATCAAAGAACCCGTACATACGGATGCCAGAGTTTCAGCTTGTGATGCACGGGAAATGACAAAAGAGAGCATGACATCGTTTTTCATTTCCCTGCGCGTTCCCAAGCCGCCCGGGACAACCAGAATGCCCAGAGGCGGGCATCTGTCAAATGTGAAGTGGGGCAAAACTTTCATTCCCCCTGCCGTCGTTACGGGCCTGTCGAATTGCGCAACCAGCAGCACTTCGAAGGGAGAAGGTTCCGCGCTGCGAGCCTCTTCATTCAATCGAGCAGCCGAGAACACCTCGAAAGGCCCACAGAAATCCAGGACCTCAACATCATCAAAAATGACAATTCCGATTCGCTTACCGTCCATAAGAATACCTCGAAAATCAGACGATGCAAATTAGCCGCAATCAGACGATACAGACCTTGAGACGATCCGGTTGCCTTGCGACCGGGATCTAGGCGCCGCCTCGGCTTGCCCGCCAGGTGCTAGAGCATCAGGTATCCATCGGGAGCCAGGCTGGCGGCGAGCATGACCGTATTGATGTCAAGATGGTCCGTAAAGCTGGGTACTTCCCTGTTGGCCGGCTCGAGCCAGAAGTTCTCGATGATTTCCGCCAGGGCGCAATACCGCATCAGGCTTTCAACCTGGCTTCCAAGTGATTGTTGCTCGCCGAAAATGCCAGGTCTTTTTTCAATGAGCCGCTGCAGTCTTTCGAGAGCATGCAGGCCTATGGAAAGCCCCAGTTCGCGAAATGCGAGTCGATAATAAGCGGGGGCTTTTAGCGAACCCGTTTTCGCGAAGGACTGCAACCCGCGCCGACATGCTTTCAATATATCCGCTAAAAGATCGGCCTGCGCAAAAGCTCCTGTCGCCGCTATTTCCGCCACCCTGAAGGCATCGGACAAAAGGCCGCCAATACCGAGAGCATCATCGGTGGTCCAATCTTTTTCTTTGCACATGGCAGCCAGTTCTTCGATTTCACGGCTTAGATCCGGAGCTTCTTTAGAATCTTCGGCCCGGCTTGCCTGAAGCTCGCGATAGGTAATGAGTCCATCGAGAGGGTCGTGATGTCCCATAGACGCGACTAGAGGATACGAGAGATCTATACTCATCTTCCAGCACATTCGCTTCTGATTGTAAGCGGCGGTCCCCCCGCTTCGCGTTGAATCATATGTGAATCTGGCGTGAGCAGTTTTTGCAAGTTCGACAGCCCACCGTCTATAGGCCGGATTTCCCGTGACGGAGCTTACACGGTTGAGGGCGTGCATCCATTTGGTGAGGTAATGATAGTACTGTCCGTCACGGTCCCATTCAAGCTGGTCATCAATGGGAACGTCGGGGCCCCGTTCGTTCATCTTCTTGCCTATGCGCAATCCTCCAATTGCCGGGTGAAATTTGCCTTCCCGATCATCGAGGCCGCTGATCCAGCCTTCTCGCCAGTCGTCTGCCCGGTGGCGTCCAAGAATACTGTGGACCTGATCGACAAGCTGAAGTGAGAGGTTTTTCCAGGTTTCATCATTTGTATGCTGATACAGCCCGAGGAAATTGCAAACCGCAAAAGCATCGGTCCACAAGTAACGTCGCGGCCTGTCGCCCGCCGGTGCGAGTCCGCTCAGACGGGCAAATTCGGTCATGAGTTTTACGGCAATTGGAAATCCTTGAGTCTGCTTCACTCTCTCAGTCCTTGGGCGGATCTTCTTGCCTCAGCCATCAGCATGGGGAGTTTCCGGATCGACTCCATCCAGGATAAAGTGCAGAACTTTGCGGGGACCATGCACGCCCGTGGTCATGGTGGCCTCGATATCACCGGTGCGGCTCGGTCCCGTGACAAGCGTCAGGCGGCGAGGCAGTGTATTGCCCCTTTCGCGAAGATAATCGGCCAGACCTGTCCGGCATCCCTCAGCATAGCTCAGTGCCAGGTGGACTTCAGGCAGGAGGGCCGCCAGGGTACCCATGCCCGGTCCTGCCGGCAGAACCAGGCTTCCGGTGTCAGCCAGGAATTCCGCGCACCAGGTGATTCCAATTGAGGCCCTGGCAAGCCGATCCCGATCCCAGGCATATCCGCCGGGCATTTCGCGGGGCATTATCGTCTCGTAGCCCGAGGCGGCAAGGATTATCCCAACCGACTCCTGCAGCCCTTGGGGCCAGCCCGATGCGGGGAGGGCGGCAAGCCGCGGCTCCGGGTTGTCCATGGGAGCCGGGTTGCGCGATTCGGTCAATTCGAGGAGAATCGGCGCCAGGCGGCCCGGCAGATCGTCTGCGGTGATGAATTCGACGTGGGTGCCGGCGGCACGGGCAATTCCAACATAACGCTCCAGGATTTCGGATCTGCTCACAGGCTTCCCCTTTCTCTATTACGCCACCAAGTGCGGAAACCTGGACCCGCCCCGGGACGCGGCAACTCCCGGCACGTTGTCCAAGCCCCCAGAGCGCCTTCGGTCCTTCCATTGAGTAACCCTTCATGGTGCGCCAGGATTTGGCGCAGGAGCCCGAGGCTTGTGCGACACAGCAGCGGGTTGGCGGCTATGGCGGCAGAGGCTCCGGCCGCCCACTGCGTTTGGCCCTCGGCGCGCAGGATACGCAGCTTTCGGTGGTATTCCGGCAGAGGTATCCTTACCGGACACGCTTCGGCGCAACGTCCGCAAAGCGTGCAAGCGTCCGGCAGATCCGGATAAGCCTTCATCCCCCAGAGAAGAGGCGAGAGAACGTCCCCCATTGGCCCCGTATATACGGATTCGTAGGCATGCCCGCCCACTGCGCGGTAGACCGGACATTGATTGAGGCAGGCCCCGCAGTGCAGGCAGTGGAGTATCTCCCGGAAGGGACCGCGGGCCAGAAGAGATCGGCCATTATCGAGAAGTACCACATGAAGCTCTTCGGGTCCCTCCTCTTCGCCCGGCTTTCGGGGGCCCGTTATGATGGTGACATAGCTCGAGATCGTCTGACCCGTGGCGGATCGTGTGAGCAGGGTGAGAAAGCCGGGAAGATCGGATATCTTCGGGATGATTTTATCGATTCCCAAAATGGCAATTTGCACTGGGGGAAGCGTTGTGGTCATTCGTCCGTTTCCTTCGTTGGTCACAAGCACCAGCGTCCCGGTCTCGGCAACGGCAAAATTTGCGCCGGTAATTCCGATCTCCGCGGCGAGGAAACGGTCCCGGAGGGTTTTGCGGGCGGCGCGCACGAGGCTATCCACGTCGAGGCCGGGCGGGGTTCCGAGGAACCGATGAAAGAGTTGGGCAACCTGATTCCGGTCTTTATGGATTGCGGGCGCAATGATGTGTGAAGGCTTTTCGCCCGCAAGCTGAATGATGTACTCTCCCAGATCGGTTTCTGTAACAGTGACTCCGGCCTGCATCAAGGCTTCGTTAAGAGAGATCTCTTCAGCGGTCATCGATTTCGATTTAACTGCGGTGTGGGCGCCGCGTTTCACGGCTATGTCTGTGGCAATAGCGGCTGCCTCGGCGGCATCATGAGCAAAATGGACGATTGCTCCGGCAGCTTCTATGCGATTTGCAAACTCCAGGGCATATTCCTCGAGCCTGCCGGATACTTCCAGTTTGCGGGAGCGGCCCCAGTCCCTGAGGTCTTCGAAGCCTGCTAATTGGGCAATCGAGGCGGCTCTCATTGAAACGAAGATATCCGCTGTCTTACGAACGGCTGCGCCCAGGACCTTGTCGGCAACCGCCGATACGGACGCTTTGCGAAAATCGTGAGGCCTGTCATTTATCTGCATGAAACTCCCCTCGTGACTAACTTCGGCTATGGAGATCCCGGCTGCGGCAATCCCGGCTGGCGGGCCCCACCGCTAACGCGCCATCACTTCGGCCATGATTTGGCCCAGGTGGAGGAAGCGGATTCTCCCGAGCCCCAGCCGCTCGGCTCCGGCAGCCAGGTGTGTGAGGCAGCTCAGGTCCAGGGTGGCGACCTGGGAGGCGCCTGTCGCCGTTATGTTTCTTAGTTTGTCGGCCAGCAACTGCCCTGAAATCTCAGGCAGTTTGATGCTGAAGCTTCCCCCAAATCCGCAGCAAGTTTCACTTTCGGCAAGTGGGACGAAATCATCGCCAAACATCTGTGCCAGGTATCCTTCGGCTACCCCGCTCAGTCCGATGCCCCGCAGCGTGCGGCAGCTCGAATGGTAGGTGGTTCGGGCAGACCTGGGGTGGGCTGCAATTTTATTTACGCCGAGAACTCCGTGCAGGAATTCGCAAAATTCGTATGTCCTGTGCCCCATGGCTTCCAGGCGTTCCCGGAGAGCGGGCGAGTCGGGGAAAAGCTCGGCGTAATGGTTTCGGACGGTATCGGCACACGAGGAACTGAGGGCCACAACGGCATCAGCCCGCTCGAAGACCTCCAGGAAATGGAGGGCTAGCCGCCTTGCCCCCTCCTGATGGCCGGTATTTATCCATGGCTGGCCGCAACAGGTCTGAAGTCGCGGAAAATTCACCTCCACGCCCAATGCTTCGAGAACTTCCACGCATGCGCGCGCTGAAGCCGGATACAAAAGATCGGCCGTGCAGGTGAGAAGCAGGGATATCCGCATGTTCTAAACCTTTCTCTGATAGTTCCCAGAAACCATACTTCGCGCACTTCGTATTCTGCCGGTTTTGTTTTCCTCCCACAGCGCCTCGCCCTCAATGGGCCAAACTGCGGTTCTCTCCGTGGCAGGACCCTCGCCATCAGACCCAACGCCCTGCGAGGTGGGGGGCCGGTTCTTACCTCACGGACAAAACCTTCTGAAAGCGCCCCTCACCTCTCTTCTCAAGCGCAAGACATCCTGCCAGGTTTCTATCGAGCTTCCGTCAAAATGGGGAGGCCAAAGTCCCAGCAAAACCATTGTTTCGAAATGCCGGGAATCGAGTTTACCTGTGTTGGAATTGGTATGCAGCCTGACCCTGTGGTCCAGGGCGCGCAGTGCGCAGAACACTGAGTTTATCTCATCTGAGCCGGCCCCGCCAGGATGGAGTTGAGGAAAGTCTTTCAAAAATTCGCGAACCGTGCGCCTGACAGACCGCCCGTCCGCGAACCGGCCGCCGCTGGTTGGTAGATTGTTATAAGAAGGACGGAGTTCAGTGCGTTCTCGCCCCGCGTTTAGCCCTCCGACAAGCAGTTGGCCCTGAATCAGGAATTCAATGTCTGCCAGGCCGCCCATTCCCAGCTTCAGGTCGATTTCCTCTTCCGATTCTGCGGCGCGTTCCTTTTCCATCCTGTCGCGCAGGTGGCAAATCCTGGGCCATACCGATTCCGGAGGTCTTTGCCTGTAGCAGATTTCCCATGCCTTATCTTCAATCCATCGGCCGAGCTCCGGGTCCCCTGCTATGTGCCTTATCCGGAGAAGCGCCTGGATTTCCCATATGTCCGCCTGGGCCACATAATGCTCGAACCAGGATTTCCGAGTGACGACAAGCGGGCCGTGAGTTCCGGTGGGCCTCATGCGAGCGTCCATAGGGTAGCCCGGGCCTTCCTGAAGCGGAGTAGAAAGCATGTTCATCAAGCGCTGAATGAGCCGGACCACTTCACCGGGGATCTGGTCATCGGGCTCGTGCGCTCTCGGCGCGTAAACAAAAACCAGGTCCAGGTCAGAGAGATAACTCATTTCTCCGCTGCCCAGCTTTCCCATCCCGAGCACCGACAGGGGCAAATCGGCGGGCAGCCCCAGATTCTGCATTACAGCCGCCAGAGTGTTGCGAATGAAGAAATCGGCCAGTGAGGTCAGCTCCTCTTCCAGGGCGCTGAAATCGATCCGGCCGCCAAGATCGGCCAGCAAGAGCTGTAGGAGCCGCTCGTTTTTTAGCCGCCGTATCCATTCCAGCTTTTCTCCATATCCTGCTGCCCTCCCCACGAGCTCCAGGCTGAAAGTCTTCCATTCCAGGGCCGTGCTGAAGATCCCCGACCTTACGGCAAGGCCTTCGACCAGGGCAGGGTTATGCGAAAGAAGCGTCCCGAAAAGCTCGCTGGAGGCAATCGCTTGACAGAAAGGCGCAAGCCAGGGTTTAACCGCTTCAAACAGCTTTTTCAGCCCGGCCCTTCGTGCTACCCTCCCAAAGTAGGTATCCATCCTGACCAGGATCTTTTCCAGCAGAGCCCTGTCACCAATGCCGGCGAACTTTTCGAGTGCGCTATGACTAATTTCATTCTGCACTGAAGCGGGATAGGCTCTCAGCGTTTCCTGAAGCCTTTCGAACGGTTCGCCTGCAAACAGGCAGGACTTTCGGGCCCCGGCGGAGCCGGCCGGCCGCTTTGCAGCTCTCCGCTCGCCTTCGTCTTCGGGCTTTTCATGAAACAGTTCCTGAAATTTCGAGTGGACGATGGAACAGTGCATCTCGAGCGCTTTCAGAAAAGCGGCCTCGTTCTTCTCGAAGCCCATTGCGAGCACGAGGCGCATCCTTCCGTCTTCTGACTGCGGGAGCCTTTGCGTCTGCCGGTTCTGGTCGAGTTGGATGTAATGTTCGACATTTCGCAGGAAAATGTAAGAACCCTTCAGCTCGTCTGCCGTTCCAGGCGGCAGGAATCCAAGGCCTGAGAGCTTTGCCAGGCACTTTAGAGTGTTTGGTTCGTCAAGTTCGGGGTGCCTTCCGCCGTATATGAGTTGCATCGACTGTACGAGGAATTCGACCTCGCGAATACCGCCGATGCCCAACTTTACATCGAAGTGCCTTGCGCCCGGCCGGAACCGGATCGCCTCTGTAAGAATCCGGCTACGCATCTCTCTGAGCTCGTCAATGGCCTGGAAATCGAGGAACCTGCGGAACACAAACGGGCGCACCTCGTCAATAAAAGCAGTCCCCTCGGAGCGCTTCCCGGCGACGGGGCGGCATTTGAGAAGCATCTGGCGCTCCCATGCCTGGCCCCGAAGCAGATAATGCTCGATCGCTCCGCTCATGGAAGGTACAAGTATACCCTCCTTCCCCAAGGGCCGGAGACGAAAATCCACTTGAAAGACCCGGTCTCCCTCAAACCGGTCGGACAGCAGCCTCGATAGCCTGTGAGTGAGGCGGCTGATCAACATGATGAAATTCTCGCTATCCTCGTCTTCCTGCGAATGGAGAAAAATCAGGTCTATGTCGGATACATAGTTGAGCTCATGACCGCCCAGTTTTCCCACCCCCAGCGCTACCAGCGGCATTCTCCCGTCAAGCCGGCGCCAGACATCCAGCTCTGCATCCCAGGCCCACCACTCAGAATGGGCAGAAAGGACCTCCAGCCCAATCTGGAGGGCTACAGACGCCAGGTCGCTCAACTGCCCGGTAGTCTCGGACAACTCCGCCTTGTGGAGAAAGTCTCTTGCGCCTATCCGCAAAAAATGAAGTTGCTTGAAGCGGCGAAATATCCGGAGCAGGTCGTTGAAGGACTGCGCTTTTGCAGCGTCGCGCCCAAGAGCGGAATAGAGTTCAGTGAGAGGGTATTTGCGTTTCAGGTTTCCCTCGCCCAGAAGCCATTCCTCGAAATCAGGGTTGTTCCGCAGAAGAATATTCAAGTACTGAGAGCATTTGCGGACATGTTCAAGCTCGGTCATGTAACCGCCTGCGACTGTTTGGTTAAAGTCTCTATTGCATCCGGTTGGGAGTTTATCATAGTATGGCTCGCGTCAGGAATTCCCCTTAAAAATAGTCAGGGTTTTTAGAAACATGTTTTAGTTGATCGCGTCCGAAGCCGGTTCGTGGCGTGGGGTTCGATCTTTTTTTGACGACTGGAGGCGGGCCGAAGCTCATGGCGCCGGATGCAAGGCAAACTTTTCGGAATCATCATGCTTTTCGGAATCATTATAAAGGTTTGCTATTCGGCACTTACCCGTTACAATTGATTGTTTTTCAGGGTTCTTCCACACCCGCGGCAAATTCCCGATGTTGACCGAAACAAGATTTTTTGCGACCTGACGAAGTTTGTCACAGTTGAAAGTGTAAGGAACATTTTATGAGCCTTCCGTGGAATCGTCCAAAGGCAATTCTTTTGCTCGAGGACGGAACCGTTTTTCGAGGATATACGTTCTGCGGCCATGGCCGGGCACTGGGGGAGGTGGTCTTCAATACCAGCATGACCGGGTATCAGGAAGTGCTGACCGATCCCTCTTATAAAGGCCAGATCGTTGCGATGACCTATCCTCTCACCGGCACTTACGGAATCAATCCTGAGGACATGGAATCGGCGGCAGTTCATGTGGAAGCTTTTATCGTAAAGGAGTACCAGGACTTTGCCAGCAATTGGCGAAGCAACCGGTCCCTGGCCGATTTCCTGAACGAAAATGGAAAGATCGGAATCGAAGGCATAGACACGCGTGCCCTGACCCGGCATATTCGGGTTGGAGGGGCGATGCGCGGAATCATCGCGACCGACACCGACAACCTGGGCGAACTGATGGATCAGGTTCAGGCGTATCCGGGACTGAACGGAATTGACCTGGTAAAATACGTGACGTGCGAAAAACCGTACAGGTGGCGGGACGGCCGGAGGCATGATATTGCCTCTTCCGAATGGCTGCCGGACATTGCGGGATTCCGTGTGGCTGTCCTGGACTGCGGGATAAAATATAATATCCTGCGCTGTCTGGAGAAGGCTGGATGCCAGGTGCTGGTTTTCCCGGCCCATGCCACCGCCGAAGAGATTCTTTCCTGCGACCCGGACGGCATCTTTCTGTCAAACGGACCCGGCGACCCGGCCGCAGTACATTATGTTATCGAAACCGTTCGAGACCTGTTCGGGAAAAAACCGATCTTTGGCATCTGTCTGGGGCACCAGATGATGGGACTCGCGCTCGGGGGCAGCACATTCAAACTCAAGTTCGGACACCGTGGGGCAAATCAGCCGGTAAAGGACCTCACAACGGGCAGAATCGAGATCACTTCACAGAATCACGGCTTCTGCGTAGATCCGGACTCGCTCTCCAACGTCCCTGTGCAGCTTACGCATATAAACCTGAATGACAATACGCTGGAAGGAATGCAACACCTGGAGATTCCCGCCTTCTGTGTCCAATATCATCCTGAAGCTTCTCCCGGCCCGCATGACGCTTCATACCTTTTCAGCCGGTTCATGCAAATGATCGAAAAGAATACGCCACTGGGGAAGCGGCCGCAAGGCCGGCGCCATTGAGATGCGAAGTCCAAGGAAAACGAGTTCATGCCCAAACGCACAGACATAAAGAAAATACTGCTCATCGGTTCCGGGCCGATAATCATAAGCCAGGCGTGCGAGTTTGACTACTCCGGGACCCAGGCCTGCAAGGCATTGCGTGAAGACGGCTATGAAATAGTCCTGATAAACAGCAATCCTGCCACGATCATGACCGACCCGGAAATGGCGCAGTATACCTATGTAGAGCCGATAACTCCCGAGGCGGTCGCAAAGATCATAAGGCGCGAGCGCCCCGATGCCCTGCTTCCCACACTCGGGGGCCAGACGGCTCTCAACGTGGCTGTAAAAGTTGCCGAAATGGGCATCCTCGAAGAATTCGGCGTGGAGATGATAGGAGCCAACGCCTCGGTCATTAAGAAGGCAGAGGACCGCCAGCTCTTCCGGGACGCTATGGCGAACATAAATCTGAGAGTGCCGGAAAGCGTCATCGTAGACAATCTTTCAGAAGCGGAAACCTTTGCACATAAAATGGGCTATCCGGTGATCGTGCGGCCTTCGTTCACCCTTGGCGGGACTGGAGGAGGGGTCGCCTACAACCGGGAAGAGCTTCTCGACCAGACCCAGAGGGGTTTGGATGCGAGCATGATCCGATCCGTTATGCTCGAAGAATCCGTTCTCGGATGGAAAGAATTCGAACTCGAGGTGATGCGCGACTACATGGACAATGTGGTCATCATTTGCTCGATCGAAAACATGGATGCGATGGGCGTGCATACCGGGGATTCGATTACGGTCGCTCCCGCCCAGACACTCACCGACCGCGAATACCAGATGATGCGCGATGCATCCATCGCCATTCTCAGGGAGATAGGGGTCGAAACCGGCGGTTCCAACGTCCAGTTTGCGATTAATCCCGAAAACGGCGACATGGTCGTAATCGAGATGAATCCACGGGTTTCGCGCTCCTCTGCGCTTGCGTCGAAGGCTACCGGGTTCCCGATCGCCAAGATTGCCGCCAAGCTCGCCGTGGGCTATTCGCTCGATGAAATCGCAAACGATATCACCCGCGAGACCAAAGCTTCCTTTGAGCCTACCATAGATTATTGCGTGGTGAAGGTCCCTCGCTTCACCTTTGAAAAATTCCCTCGTACCGACGACATTCTTTCCACTGCGATGAAGTCGGTGGGGGAGACCATGGCTATTGGACGCACGTTCAAGGAAGCAATTCAGAAGGCTATCCGCTCGCTGGAAATCGGCCGTTTCGGGTTTAACGATCCTCCTGCCAACGCAGATTCCGAATACGTAGATCAGTTGAAGCTAAGTCTCACGAAGCCGAATTCTCAGAGGCTCTTTCAAATCGGCGAAGCCCTGAAGCTTGGGATATCTATAGAGGAGATTCACCAGCTCACCTATATAGACCCCTGGTTTCTAAAACACATAATGGAAATTCTCGAAGTCGAGAAAGCAATCGTCCAATCGGCCTCCAGGCCTGCTTTTCTCGAAAATGAGGAACAGCTTCGAGTTGCGAAGTCCTGGGGATTTTCCGACCGGCGGCTTGCCGAACTTACCGGGACCGAAGAGGAAACCGTAAGACAGAAGCGGTTGCAGCACGGCATAAAGCCTGTTTACAAATTGGTAGACACATGCGCCGCGGAATTCGAAGCCTACACGCCCTACTATTACTCGACCTATGAGACCGAAGACGAAGCAAGGCCCTCGAACAGGTCCAAAGTGGTGATTCTCGGGGGTGGCCCCAACAGGATCGGCCAAGGCATCGAGTTCGATTATTGCTGCGTTCACGCCTCATTTTCTCTGCGGGAAGAAGACCACGAATCCATTATGGTTAACTCCAACCCGGAGACGGTATCGACCGACTACGATACATCCGACAAGCTCTATTTCGAACCGTTGACTCTCGAGGACGTTCTCCACATTCTGGAGACTGAAAACCCCAAGGGCATTATCGTGCAGTTCGGGGGCCAGACCCCGCTGAATCTGGCGGTCCCGCTCGAAAAAGCCGGCGCTCGGATTCTCGGCACATCTCCCGATGCGATAGACAGGGCGGAGAATCGCAAGCGGTTCCAGGAACTGCTCCACAAGCTCGATCTCAAACAGCCTGAAAATGCGACGGCGTTTACTATCGAGGAAGCCGTCGATGCGGCCCGGGTCATAGGTTTTCCGGTGGTTGTCCGCCCCTCCTACGTCCTGGGAGGACGGGCCATGGAAATAGTCTACGACAACGCCCGGCTCGAAGAATTCATGAAAACCGCCGTGCACGTCTCACCGGGCCACCCGATACTGATTGACAAATTTCTCGAGGACGCAATCGAACTCGATGTGGACGCCATCGGGGACGGCCGGGTCACGGTTATCGGCGGCATAATGGAGCATATCGAGCAGGCGGGGATTCATTCCGGAGACTCCGCGTGCGTTCTTCCGCCCATCAGTGTCTCAAAGGAGCTGCAGGAAGAGATCAGAAGGCAGACAGGACTTCTGTCCGAAGAGCTTGGCGTTATAGGTCTTATGAACATTCAGTTTGCAATCCAGAACGGGGAGGTTTTCATCCTCGAGGTGAATCCTAGAGCGTCCCGGACTGTCCCCTTTGTCAGCAAGGCAATCGGACGTCCGCTGGCCAAGCTCGCTACCAAAGTAATGCTGGGAAAGAGTTTGAAACAACTGGGGTTTGAAACGGAGATAGAGCCTCGGCACATATCGGTGAAAGAAGCAGTTTTCCCGTTTTCGCGTTTTCCGAAGGTGGACACCCTTCTTGGACCCGAAATGAAGTCAACCGGCGAGGTCATGGGAATCGGCGAAAACTTCGGGATTGCCTTCGCAAAAGCCCAGGCCGCAGCCGGATACGACCTTCCGAAAAGCGGAACTGTTTTCATAAGCGTTCACGACGGAGACAAAGCCAAAGTGTTGCCCGTGGCGAGAAAATTCCTCCAGTTGGGCTTCAAACTGATCGCGACCGCCGGTACCGTCGAATTTCTCGAGAAGAGCGGGATACCCGCCAATCACGTATACAAACTGAGAGAAGGCCGCCCTCATGTTGTGGACAAGATCAAAAGCGGCGAAATACAATTGGTTGTAAACACCAGCCTCGGCAAGAAGACCACTTCCGACTCCTATGAAATCAGACGCACCACGCTGATGTACAATACTCCTTACGCCACTACCATAGCCGGGGCCCAAGCCATTGCCGAAGCCGTACTGGCTTTGCAAAAAGGCGACTGGGATGTAAAAACACTTCAGGAATACCACCGGGGGATAAAACCGTGATGGATACTGGGATTATGCCTGATCGTAAAATCATTATTCCCGCAGACCCGGAGATTTTGGCCCCTTTTACCCCGAATAAAAAGGAAGAGTGCGGGATCTTTGGGATTTTCGGTCATGAGGATTGCGCCAAGATGGCTTATTTCGGCCTCTACGCGCTTCAGCACAGGGGGCAGGAAAGCGCCGGAATCGCCGTCGGGGACGGTCACCAGATCACAACCCATAAAAACATGGGTCTGGTACACGATATATTCAGCGAGCAAATACTTAAAACACTCAGGGGCTACGTTGCCATCGGGCACGTTCGCTATTCCACCACAGGATCGTCCCTTCTGGCAAACGCGCAGCCCTTCGTGGTTTTCCACGGCAACAACCATTATGCGATCGGACACAACGGGAATCTGGTAAACGCAGTCGAACTGCGCCAGGAACTCGAGAAGAATGGGGCAATTTTCCGTTCCACCATGGATACGGAAATATTCATGCACCTGCTGGCCAAAAACTTGGGGCTTGGTCTCGAGGATGCCCTGGTCGAGGCGTTAAACAAGGTAAAGGGCGCCTATTCGCTGGTCATGTGCACAAAAGACACGCTGATCGGAGTGCGCGACCCGAACGGTTTCAGGCCTCTTTGTCTGGGTGAGCTGAACGGCAGCTATGTGCTGGCTTCGGAAACATGTGCTTTCGATCTTATAGAAGCAACCTACATTCGCGACGTGGAACCCGGCGAGATCATCATTATAGACGAAGACGGGCTGCGTTCGATTTTTCCTTTTTCTAAACGTCGTTCTTCTCATTGCATATTCGAGTTCATCTATTTCGCCAGGCCGGACAGCAATATTTTCAACCAGAACGTTTACATGTTCCGAAAAAGGCTGGGGAGTCTGATGGCCAAAGAGAATCCCTCGCTTCACACCGACCTTCTGATGCCCTTCCCCGATTCGGGTAACTATGCCGCCCTGGGGCTGGCCCAGGCCAAGAATATCCCTCTGGAAATGGGGGTCATAAGAAACCATTATGTGGGACGTACCTTCATACAACCCAGCCAGGCCATGCGCGATTTCGCGGTCCGGGTCAAGTTGAATCCCGTACGGGAGTTGCTAAACGGCAAGACCGTATTGCTGGTTGAGGATTCGATAATCCGTGGGACTACGACGAGGACCAGGATCAATTCTTTGCGCCAGGCAGGCGCAAAGGAAGTGCACATGCTGGTCAGTTGCCCTCCGCATCGTTTTCCCTGTCCATACGGGATCGACTTTTCCACCAAGGGCGAGTTGATTGCTGCTTCTCACTCAATTGATGAGATACGCGACTTTATCGGCCTGGATTCGCTTAATTACCTGAGCATCGAGGGGCTGCTGGAGGCGGCCGGGGCCACAGTGGACAATCATCCGTTCTGCCTCGCGTGCTTTGACGGCAACTACCCTGTTACGTTCTGCGATGAGGTCCGAAAAGACTGCTTCGAGGAAATGCGGAAACGATTCTGATTGCGCTTCACTGTCGGCGGCTTTAATATCTCAAAATGTATAATCAGCTCATCTACTTCATCGTCGTATTGCTGCTTTTCAGCACCCAGCGCCAGACAGGCAAGCCTCCTGCCGTTTCCTGGCAGGACGCCCTCTACATTGTCGCACTGTTCATCTTTTTTGTCCTCTACTGCCGAAGGACTTTTGAAAGACTCCGAAAGGCAGCCGAGCGGGGTGTTCGACCGGCCGCTCTTACCCGAGCCTATTACCGCGCGCATGCGCTTCTGTCTGTCGTGGCGATCGGGTTTCTCGCCGTATATCTGTATGCTTTCAACCTCAGCGAATACTTGCGCGTAATTCCCGGGTTCGACAAGTTCATGACTATATCGGGAATCGCCGGCCTGGTAATCTACCTGGTCCACCTGGCAGTTATCTGGTTTTGGAGCTATCCTATCGACCAGGCCATTTTTGGCGTGAGAGTTTCCCGGACTCATTTCATAAAGGGACACATCTCTTTCACTTCGGTCATAGTGGTTCCCTGGTTTCTCATTTCCACCGCAATGGACCTGCTCCAGTTCGTAAAAACGCCTTCTTTCATGGCTTCGGATTTGCAAATTCTGCTTGTTGCAGTGACCTTTGTGGGGTTCGTCCTTTTCGGGCCGTGGCTGATCGTTAGAATGTGGGGCTGTGAGCCGCTGCCGCAGGATTATAAGAAGGCTGAACTGGAGAGATTCTGCAGTTATCATAACTTCAGGATGGGCGGTCTTCTGCTCTGGCCTGTTTTCGGATTAGAGATGCTTACCGCCGGGGTGTTCGGCATCCTCCCTGGCCTTCGCTATATTCTGATTTCATCCGGATTGCTGGACGCTCTCGAAATATCCGAACTCAAAGCCGTAGTGGCCCATGAGATGGGACACGTACGCAAGAAGCACATGCTCCTTTTCGTGCTCCTGTTCATCATGTTTATTAAATTCGCCTCTGACTTGACCGATACGCTGACTTTGCTCGCCCTGTCAAACAGGACCATATTCAAATGGTATGTTACTCCCGGAGACTTTGCCGCTTCGATGGTCTCCCTTCTTACCGTCCTGCCGGTGATCGTGCTCATGGTCCTCTTCTTTCGGTTCATTTTCGGATATTTTCTCCGAAATAGCGAGCGGCAGGCAGACCTTTATGCGATGGAGCTGATCGGGGACCCTCAGCCTCTGATTTCCTCGCTTGAAAAAATCGCATTCCGGAGCGGAAGAATAGAAGACCTTCCGAGCTGGCATCACTTCAGTATCAGGCAAAGAGTGCAGTGCCTTACCGAGGCGTCCCAAAACAGGGGGCTCGTCCGCAGACAGAATCGGAAGCTCTATGGCTCTGTTCTTATCTTTGTCGTGGCGATATCGGGCCTTATCTTCCTCAATTGGAGAGCGAACGAAGGGGGGCTTGCCAGTGACCTGCGCTCTGAAGTCCAACTTCGGGTACTTGAGCAGGGCATTTCGCAGGAACCCGGCAATACGGAATACCTTGCCCAATACGGAGGGCTTCTTTTCGAAAAAGGCAGATTGTCTGAGGCAGAATCAGTCCTTAGGGCCGCCCTCATGAATGACCCGGAAAACCCATCCGTTCTGAACAACCTTGCCTGGCTTTACGCGACCGGCCCCTCTCCTTTCCGCAACCCGAAAGACGCTCTGGATCTGGCGCTCAAGGCGGCCTCCCTGAGCCCGGAGCCTTCCATCCTGGATACTTTGGCGGAAGCATACTATATAAACGGTCGTTACGCAGATGCGGTCTCGGCGATTAACGATGCTATCTCGGAGGGTGGGCCTCAGCAAAGTTATTTTCTGAAGCAGAAGGAGAAGTTCGAAAAAGCGTTGAGGGGCGAAATTCGAAGCTCATGAGATTGCTCCGTATGACTTTCGATATCTGCGAGCGGTAAAATCTGCCGGAAAGTGTTGTCAATGTAAGGCGAGTAGATATAATAGCGCGGGCCGAAGGCTGGCGATGGACTTGTAATAACTACCTTTTTTCAGCGACTTTGATCTCTTTCAAAAAAGTCGAGGAGTGGAATCATGCACCTTAGAAAAAGATGTGCGGTTACCGGCGGAGCCGGTTTTTTGGGATCTCATCTGTGCGAACGGCTCCTCAAGGAACAGCAGGACGTGCTCTGCATAGACAATCTCTACACGGGCAGCAAAAGGAACATCGTAGGCCTTTTGGGCAACCCTTATTTTGAACTCATGAGGCACGATATAACCTATCCTATGTATATCGAGGTTGACGAGATCTACAATCTTGCCTGTCCGGCCTCTCCGATACACTATCAGAACGATCCGGTTCAGACTACGAAAGTAAACGTGCACGGATCGATCAATATGCTGGGACTTGCAAAGCGTCTGAAGATAAAGATCATGCAGGCCTCCACCTCCGAGGTTTACGGCAATCCCTTCGAACATCCGCAAAAGGAGACTTACTGGGGGAACGTGAACCCTATTGGACCACGGTCCTGTTATGATGAGGGTAAGCGGTGCGCGGAGACCCTTTTCTTCGACTATTACAGGCAGCATAAGCTGGACATCAAGGTTGCCCGGATTTTCAACACTTACGGCCCTAGAATGCATCCGAACGACGGCCGGGTGGTCTCGAATTTCATCGTGCAGGCGATCACGGGACAGCCAATAACGATTTACGGCGATGGCAAGCAGACCCGCTCTTTCTGCTATGTCGACGACCTGATAGAAGGTTTCATCAGGCTGATGAATACTCCCAAAGGCTTTACCGGCCCGGTGAATCTGGGAAATCCAGTGGAGTTCACCATCCTCGAGCTTGCTGATATGGTGATCGAGATGACCGGCTCAAAATCCGAACTCATCAGAAAACCCCTCCCGCAGGATGATCCCGTGATGCGAAAACCGGATATTACGGTCGCGAAAGAAAACCTCGGCTGGGAGCCTAAAGTGCCGTTGAGGGAGGGATTGAAAAAGACCATCGACTACTTCGAAGACCTGCTCCGGACGGAGGGGACCGGGATTGTTGCCTCAAACAGTGCGGCTTAATCGAAGGTTTAAGCTTGACCAGCGATTATCCTGAACTGAAAGTCCGCCGGCGGCTGAGATGGGGGAGGTTTACTTTTGAAGCCTGGCCCCCGTGCGCGGCTTTTCTCTTCCCGATTCCCGCTGCCGGGAAGCATGCCTCCTGCCGTTCCGATTACTGACCACGGGAGTGGAACATGGCCGAACGGAAAATCGAAACCGGCATCAAAGACCTCAAAGAAAAACTGTGGTGCGCAAAACATATCGCGGTCCTCACCGGGGCAGGGATTTCAGCCGAATCGGGCGTTCCCACCTTTCGTGGTGAGGGCGGTCTGTGGAAGCAGTTCCGGGCGGTTGACCTGGCCACCCCGGAAGCTTTCTCGCGGGACCCAAAACTGGTATGGGAATTCTATAACTGGCGAAGGGAACTGATCTCCCCGCTCAGTCCAAATCCCGGCCATTTCGCTCTGGCAGATATAGAGCGCCGCGTTCCGCGCTTCACACTCATAACGCAAAATATCGACGGTTTGCACAAGAAAGCCGGGAGCCGGAACATTATCGAACTGCACGGTAATTTGTGGAAGGTGCGTTGTACAGGCTGCGAAACAGTAAGAGAGGACATGAGGATACCGCTGCCCGAATTGCCGGCGTGCGAATCCTGCGGCTCTCTTCTACGGCCTCACGTGGTCTGGTTTGGCGAGATGCTTGACCCCATGGTGCTGAACTCGGCCTATGATGCAATCGCCGGTTGCGACCTCATGATGGTGATAGGGACCTCCGGGACTGTTCAGCCCGCTGCGTCAATGGGGGTGCAGGCAAAACGAAACGGCGCCGCGGTGGCCGAAATCAACCTGGAACCTACCCCATATTCGGATGTCTATAACATCTCGATTTGCGGCAAATCGGGAGAGATACTGCCTCAGTTGCTCTGAAATGGGGAGGGGAGAATACCTAATCACAGATTTACCTCGATAGAGCCGCTAAGAAATTGTTAGCCTACAATGAAATACTTGTGGCGTTTTGACGTTTCATTAGTGCTGACGAGTAGTTCACTGATACCCCGGGATCTGTATTTTTGAGGCTGACCAGCTAGATGCCACTTTAGACGATTACATTATCGCACACGCCGAAAATCCATCCCTCATGTAATCTCGCACGCTCGGTCATTTTCGACGGTAACCAACATCCAGGTTCCTTCGCCAGGGAACGCAATGCGGCGGATGTGATAATGGCATCGGCCTCGTCCTCTTTATTTATTATCATCATCGGTGTTAGCGGGTCTGATCTGAAAAATCCCAGCGTTGCATTGATGACGTTGCGATCACCCCATTGCCGCGGGTTTTGGCCTGCCAAATGAAAACACAGGCGCGGAAATACCTCTACTATGACACAGCCGGCGAGTGAAATATCATCGAATGGCCAAATTGCTATCTTACCCTGAAAATTTGCCTTCAAATAGTGAAGAAACCGCACGCCGGCGACAGATCCGATTCCAACAGAATCAGGGCCAACGCATTTGAAGGTGCATGTTGGAGAAGCACCGAAAGTACAACATTCTCGCTCGGTTATTCGGAAGCGATTAGCGTATTTTTTGCCTCTGTATTTTTGGTAAAGCAGGTAATCAGCGAACGGGGCATTATCACTCAAGTAGAAAGAACCACCGTAGAATTCCCTGTCGTTTTTGCATATCGTTTCGATGCTTGCCCAAAGTTCACGTCTGCTATTTGGAGTTTTTGAATGGTCAGGGAAATATGCTTGCCGGTCACAAAATGGATAGGCAAAACCAAAGTCAAACCCAACCAAAAGCCGTTCATCACCAGTCATTTGCAGTGTTAACCACTGCGCCAGATCAGAACGCTTCCAATGTCCGTCTTTGGGATTAGGGATGACAGTCGGTACCAATGTACCTGCGGGGCAATCTGCAACCTGTAGGCCCGGCAACCCTGGACCTTTGGCTCCGGACCAGTCTATGGCAATATGACGGTCGAACTGCCTCAATATCCGCACTCCCTACCCTATTAATGCCAGCAGCCGAGAGCCGGGCCATTGTTAGGGTTTTAAGGAGCCAGCCGCCCACCCCTCCCTCATCGACCCCTCGGGCGGTGTGAACCAGTTTGGGGGTGGGTCGTCTTCCTATCTCTATGCCCCCCCAGGCGTCCTGCCTTTCGATCCGGCGACTTCAGCGCCTACCTTGTCAACCCCGCGATTTCCTTTATCGCCCCCTCGATCTTGCTCAAGGCGCCCATTCGTTCCCGGGCCTTCTCCAGGTACGGCAGGGCTTCGGGATTTTTGTGCCTCGCCAGGGCCTCACTGGCCCATGCCACTATATAGCGGTTTTCGTGCTCCGTAAATTTCGCCAGGATTTCGAATGATTCATTGCATACTACATTTCCGAGGACGTTCAGCAGTCCGACTTTGAGTTCATCGAAAGCCGGGTTTTCCCCCAGGACCAGCGAAATGACCGGAATCGCCCGCTCGCCGGTCTGTTCCAGGCAGGCGAGACACTTTTGCGAAAAATAGGGATAGCGGAACATGGAAAGCTCCGCCAGCAGGCGCAGACACTCATCGGCGCCCCAGGCATGGAGCAGTTCGGGAACAAACAGGCTGGCCCAGGTGAAATTGTAGGTGATGGGCAGAAGCGATGGAATAGCCCCTGGACCTTCCGACTGAAGCTTTTCCAGAGCAGGTGCAAGCGCCAGTCTTCTTGCTTCGAATCCTTCTTCCTGCTTCGCCGGGAAACGCTTCAGATCGTTTGCCGCCTTGAGCTTTTCAACGAGTTTGGCGGTTTCCGAACCGGGCTGAGCCGGGTAGAGTTCCCTCCAGGCGCGGGCGCGTTGGGCGACCCAGAATTTCTCCAGCCAGGTGGAGGGCGAGTAGAAATGAACGTGCCTGTCGTGGTCCATCCCTTCCCGCTTGTGGTATCCGTTTTCCTGGAAAAAGAGTTTTTCTTCGACCGAGGTCTGCCATCTTTTTCGCGCGATCTGGAATGCGGCGTCATAGTCACCGAGGGCAAAACCTGTATTTAATAGAATATCGTGAAATCTATCGTCTTCGGGGTAGAGATTTAGATGCTTTCGGGCGTACTGGGCAGCCCGTTCGTAGTCCAGCGAAAATATGAGCTCGAAGCCCTTACGGACGTCCTTCTCAAGTTTTTCACGAGCCCTTGCCCGTTCCTCCATTTGCTGCAACTGTTCTTTGGGTATCAGCTTGCGGGCCTCTTCATGCCCGGGCAGGCAGCATTTCTTGTATTTTTTGCCGGAGCCGCAGGGGCACGGGGCATTTCGATCTGTTTTGGACGCGCTGAAGGCGTCGGCCAGCACGGCTTCCCGCCGCGAAGTCTGGTAGGTACTCAGCATCTTCTCGAGCTGTTTTTTGCTGATGCCGTACTTAAGGCAAATTTGGTCGGGATCGCCTCCCTGGATCAGTTCGTGTACAGGTTGGAGGGGATTTAATACGCCGTGTCGGTTCTCTTCCATTAAGGTTCCCTTTCAATTTGTCGCTCGTGATTCTGCGCGCATGGGCGCGGTAATCCTTAACAGTTTATACCGGATAAGTCAAAAAGGACCGGATTGTTTCAGATGAAAATCGGTTCATTCTCAGCCCCTTTGCTTGACGTGGGGCACAGAAATGGGATAATCTCATTCAGGACGAATTGCGACCGGAGGATTGTGGATTGACCGGAGAGGACAAAATATTCTCTTACGAGAACACGGAGGGGCTGTCCGCGAGCCTGGAAGACTATCTCGAGGTGATCTTCCATCTGGAGCAGTCCAACCGGGTTGCAAGGGCAAAGGATATCGCCGATCAGATGAACGTACAGCGCGCCTCAGTAACCGGTGCGCTTAAAGCCCTGTCGGGACGGGGTCTTATAAATTACAGCCCCTACAGCTTTATCACCCTTACAAGTTCCGGACGCGACATAGCGCGGGACGTGATCCGCCGTCACAGAGCGCTCAAAGAGTTTTTTATGAATACTCTTCAGCTCAGTCCGGACGACGCCGAGGCGAACGCCTGCCGCATAGAACACGCCATTGATCCGGCGGCCGTCGAGCGCCTGGTGCGATTTCTCGAATTCATGAGAATTTGTCCCAGGACAGGTACGGAATGGTTCGACGCTTTCGCCCGGTTCTGTAAGCTCGGCCTGCGGACATCGGACTGCCAGGCCTGTTTGAAACTCTGCGCAGAACGGCTGGAAATCGAGCACCCCACGAAGCATGCGGAGTAGGAGCAGCAAGGAACAAGGAGCGACTCTATCTGGATGGATGATCTTGAAGCCATGCACCCAATTTTCGATTCCTGAGACAAACCGGGAGATTAATGGGACTTAAACCTAGAATCCTTATAGCTGACGACGAACCTCTCACACTGGAACTCATCGTCGAGCGGCTCCAGGAAGAAGGATACGAGGTGGAGGTCGTATCCGGCGGCCATGACGCTATTGAGGCCTCCAAGAGGAGCAGCTTCAAAGTGGTCCTTACCGACCTCTCGATGCCGGACATGAGCGGGATGCAGGTGCTGGAGCACTTTGCCAAGCATTCCCCTGAAACGCTGGTGATCGTTCTTACCGGATTTGGAACTATCGAAACGGCGGTTGAAGCGATGAGGCGCGGCGCCTACGATTATCTATCAAAGCCCGCAAACCTTGACGAGATCGTCCTGACATTGAAACGGGCCATCGAGCATAAAGACCTCAAAGAAGAAAACGTTGCCCTGCGCTCTCAGATCATGGAGCAACACCGCATTGAACGGCTTATTGGCCAAAGCGCGCCGATGCACCACCTCTACCGCATAGTAAAGCGCGTCGCCAAGACCGACTCAACAGTGCTTATAACGGGCGAGAGCGGGACGGGCAAAGAACTTATAGCAAACGCCATCCATTACCAGAGTACGCGCAGGGACATGCCTTTCGTGCCGATCAACTGCGGCGCAATCCCGGAAGAGCTCCTGGAAAGCGAGCTTTTTGGCCACGAGAAAGGCGCGTTCACGGGAGCTTTCAAGGAAAGGCGCGGCCGGTTCGAACTCGCCAACAAGGGTACAATCTTTCTGGATGAAATCGGGGAGATGAGTCCGAAGCTCCAGGTCAAACTTCTTCGCTTCATTCAGGAGATGAAATTCCAGAGGGTTGGCGGATCAAGAACCGTTGAAGTCGACGTGCGCATCCTGGCTGCAACCAATAAGGACCTGGAGCGTGCGGTCGCAGAAAGCGAATTTCGGGAGGACCTTTTCTATCGGCTGAACGTGATCCCTATCCATGTCCCCCCGCTGAGAGAGCGTGAGGGCGACATTGCGATTCTGATCCAGCACTTTCTCAAGCAGCATTGCTTGAAGAAGACTATCCCTCAGAAGCAGATGTCGGCCGCCGCCATCGAGAGCCTCGTGCAATACGACTGGCCCGGCAATGTTCGAGAACTTCAAAATGTCATCGAACGTCTGGTGATCCTTACAGATACTGATGAAATTCAGCTCTATGATCTGCCAAAAAGAATGCAGGCGGTACAGCCGATCGAGGCAAGACACACAGACTTGGGCGTGGACGGGATAAATCTGAAGGAAACGCTCGACGACCTGGAAAACCGGCTGATTCTAGACGCGCTGCAAAGGGCGGGCGGGGTCAAGAACAAGGCAGCCAAGCTGTTGGGGCTGAACAGGACAACGCTGATCGAAAAGATGAAAAAGAAACAGATAGATTTTCCGTCAAGCGCTCTTCTTTGAAGTTGTGGAGCGCGCCACTGCGCTGCAAAAACCTCTATTTTCCATCCCTGAAGTCCTCTTCACAATTTATCAGCTCACAAAAAAAGGCGCGTGGTTCGATGTGAAAAAAGGCGGTTCGTTTGCCAGAATCCGGGCGATTGCGGGTTGCCTTTTGAATTCCTTGTCCAGAAACCGCCTGACTTTCGCTCTGTCCCAGCCCTTCGGATGAGAAAAGCCGGTGTAGAGCGACAGGTCCCCTTCGTAGTGCGGAGAAGTTGCGAACTTCACGGCGTCGGGGCTGTTGATCGGCATGTTGAAAATCGCAAGATTCAGAAAATCGATAAACGGGCTGTGGCGGAGAGTGAAATGAAGCGTGTTGCGGGCTTCATCCTCTGATTCAGAGGGGGTCCCGAAAAGCAGATATACGTACGTCCCTATTCCCGCCTTCTTGAGCGAGGCCAGTGCTCCGGACGCAAGGGCAAGGTCGATCCCCTTGCCCTCGGAGTCGATAACGCCCTGATCGCCGGACTCAAGACCGAGTTTCAGCATGGTGCACCCACTTAGTTTGAGCGCTCGGCAAAAGTCTAGGTCGGCAAGCATTTTGGTAATGCGCACGAAGCCGTACCATGGCACACCGGGGGGGCTTTCCGAGAGTTTTCTTAAAAAAGCGGGACTTACCGCGCTATCGAGAAAATGTATCAGCGCCGATTCACGTCCGGAGCACAATTCTCTTGCATCCCGGGCCGCAGCTTCGGGTGATACCGGCTCATAGCGGACTCCTTCGGCTTTTTCCGGACAGAACGCACAACGGTTCCAGTAGCATCCGCAAGATGCGCTGTAAGGGAGAATCGGGACGGGTGCAAAGTAATCGAGCATCGGGAACGGATCATACGAAAAACGCCGCCTCCGGTTGCCTTCATGCACTCCGGCAAGATCAAGGAGCGCCTGTTCCCCCGGCCCATCCACAATCTGGTCGACAAGTCCCGAGAAGGGGGTTTTCCAGCCCGGCCTGCGAACCCATGAGGTAATCAGGCTGCCTCCGAGCACGATACGAACATGTCCGAATCGCGCCCTGATAAAACCGATAATCGAAAACGCCGTCAGCGCCTGACTCAGGAAGTTCAGGGAAACGCCGACCACATCCGGCGAGTGAAGTTCCATGGCATGGGAAATTCGCTCTGAAAAGTATTCGTGGAACGGATTTTTTTCATACTGTTCCGCCGCCCGGAACAGGTCCGTGGCGCGTACCGCAGAATGCTCGAGATCCTGATAGTTGCAAAGACTGAGGCGCACGGGGCCGCCGCTTTGTGACGACTTCTCGATCAGCCGGTTTAAATCCGATACTGCGCGTTTATAGCGCTCGATGTCGCAGTAGCCCCGAACGCTGCGTAAAAACTCGAGATTGGCCGTCCGGTTTCGAACTGCCCGCTTTGTCCACCTGTCGGAATCAGTCGGACTCTTTGCGAGCAGATGGAGTATTCCCTCTATATTGGCGTCGATTATCGCGCATTTCACCCCTGCAGCGTTCAAAGTCCCGTAAAGCCGCGCAATACCGGGCGGGGGCTCGGATGGTTTAACCAGGGGAGGATTTATCAAGAGAATCATCGAGCGTCAGCCCAGGGGGTTGCTGTTGAATCATTGCCCCCGGCAAGGAAGATTAGAGCCTGTACACCAGACAACTTTAACGCCGGAAGTGTATCCGGAACTTTGATTGCCGAACAGCTTAAATCGCGAAAAGGCGAGTGAAATTCGCTTCGAGTGAGGATATTCCTGCCGGAATTATAGCCGTTTATCTTTATCGGTGCAGGAGGGCGAGGGTATAGTTACTCTATTTTCTGATCATCCATCGTCTGATCTGTCAACTCTTGGAAAATCCCCAGACCTCCAATCAATTCTCCGGACAGGGACTTTATTCTGGCATATATGGCCTTGACCGTTAAGCACTTTTTCCCGGTTTTGGATACGTACTTTCCGGTGTAATATCCTGTTTTTCCTGAAAGCGCGCAAAGAATGGTCCACCACATCTCTTTATTTTCAACAGAGGTGAGCAGATTGAACCCGATGACATTTTCTCTCGGCGATCCCATGATTTGGAGGAAATTTTCATTGTGGTCAATGATATTCCCATCCATGTCAAATTGAACAATCCCTAAATCATCGTGTATCATTTTGTTTTCCCCTGACTGTTTTCGCTCCGGGATGTCCTCAAAAAGACCCGCCGCGTTTTTCAATTCAATGGGGAACTAACGGGCTCGGCAGGCGCCTGTTCAAAACTGCTACGGACTTGGAGGGATCCACCCGTTGGGCATTTTCAGAACCTGTTCATGATGCCCTCTTTGGATGTGGGACATGTACCAAACGATTGTGAAGCTCGATAAGATCCCTATAGGGCGTTTGGGTCCTGCGTGGGGGTCAATTATGATCAAGTGCTCGAACCTTGTCTTTTTCATGAGAGCGACAGCCTTTTCGATTGGCCACTGAGGATCGATATCGAACGTGTAGGGTCTCATGACGTCCTCAGCACGTATCCGCTCCAGGTCTTCTCCGTAGAATCGAATAACGGCCAGTCTGGAGACGAGGCCCCAGACCTCACCGGTTTCATCCACTACCACTACCGGCCTGAAATCGTTCGCTTTCATAATACGGACAACGTCTTTAACGCTATCCTCCAGATGGCAGACAATAACCTCACGATCCATAAGCTCACAAATTCTCATAGCGGTTCTTTACTCTTCCAGCGCCATTTTCGCTATGATGTCTTCAATATGAAGCAGTCCTACAACGGCTTTGCTCCCGCCCCGGCCCGAAGTAACGATCAGGTGCTCGATTTTTCGTCCGTCCATCAAGCGAATAGCTTCCCTGAGGGTAGAATTAGGAGTGATGGTAAAAGTATGTGGAAGAAGGATATCTTGTGCCGTGGTCTTGTCAAGGTCCCTGTCAAAAGCCCTCAAAATGCTCCTGGCGGAAATAATCCCAAGGACTTCGTGACTTTGATTGGTCACCACGCAGTAGTGAGATGAATTGACCGCCAGAATCTGAGCCACTTCCCTGATGCTGGCGCTTGTTCCACATGTAATGGCCCCCGTGCGCATCAATCGCCTCACATATTCTTCCATAGCCTCGGGGAGTTTCTCTTCGGGCCGTGGCAATCCCGATTCCAGCTTTCGTTCTGGCCCCTCGCGAAAGTCGGTATCGTTGTGCCATTTTTCACTTGGCACAAATACCCTCCTTTCTGCCGATGTGATCGGCATCGCAGTGCTAGCAGGGAAAGGCTCCAACTCCGTCAACGGTATTTGACGTTGAAGCGCTTTCGCTATTATAGCACTTATCTAATAAAAATAGCTGATTATTTTGTGCAAAGTTGCACATTGTAGATTGCCGCCGGCTCGAAAGGATGTCTATGAATCACACATGATGACTCCCGCCCGGGGCCCCGCGTACTGACAAGCTGATACCTGCCGACGCATGTTTTACCTGTTTCCCGACTTATATTTTCCTCAATCTCTGGCGCAGCTCCACGCTCATGTAATCTGTTCAACCGAGAATCGGATGCCTTTCCTGGTCAATGCTGAGTTGCGCAAGGAAATGCACGCCGCGTCGGGATGCTACATCTCACTTTACTAAAGAAATAGCCTGATTTTGAGAAATTGCCGAGTGCCTCCGCGATAGGAACCAGATACTTGTATTTAAGTTCAGCGGTGGAATAACCGATTCTCAATGCGGACCCCACAACCTGGTCTCGCAAGGTGAGAGCATGAAAAAAAAGACTCTAGTCCAGGATTATCTGTTTTCTTCCGCGTTGATATTTAAAGTTATTGCGATTTTCATCACATTGTATGCTCTTGATAGGTACGCCTCCCTGGTCTACGAAAGAAATCCCCTGACAAGATTTCTTCTTCAGCATGATTTCGCTCAGGTTCTCGTCCAATTGGCTGCGTTCACTTTTATCTGCCTCGGCTATTCCAGGGTCAGGAAGACGTACCTGGTTGCGCACAAAATGGCGCCAGTTCGCTGGTCATTCAATGCCCTGATCGGATTCGTTTTTTTAACCTGCCTGTGGGACGCCGCAAACGATGCGATCATCCTGCTGGCGGCATCTCTTTCCGGGGTCCAGGGTTAAGGCCTGCCGGATCGTGAGAGAGGATCGCCGGCGCGCGCTTGGCCCATAGATTCACGCTGGGTTTCACTCCGTTAAGACAAAAAGAGCAGCAGTCCATCCAGTTCATCATGGCCGACCTGGAACGGCAGCCGCCATGTACTTCACCGCAAAGATAAGCCCCCTTTAAAAAGCGATTGGAGCCGCTTGCCGGCGATTTGCCGCCGCACCGGTTCGCGCCGGCAAATGCGCAGCATCCCACAAAGGAAGAGCACCGGTTTGCTGAAGGGCGGAACAACACCGGACAAATTGCTGCCTATACCGTTCAAACCTTGACGACCTTTGAGTATGAATGTCAGGGTCTTGTCACTTCGCTGTACCGATAATGAATCCGGTTATTTATTGGTCTCGCCCAAGGTGGGGGAGCGCAGCGGGGTAGTCAAATCGTGTTCATCCCAGCGCCCGGCGGAGGCGGGAGATTAACGTGGCGCTGTAAAGATTTGCAACCGCACTTAGTGCCGGTAAATTGACAGGAATTCCAGTCGGCGCCCGGTCCCGCATTCACACTGCCTCGAGTCTGGAGACCGTTGATGGCAGGGCTTGCCTCGTAAGCTTGAAAATCCTGCGTTTTTCTTCATGGCTCGGCCGTCAGAGGACCTTCAAGTAGGAAAGAAGCCAATTCAGAGAATATTTCCTTGTTAGGAACTGTTTTTTAATTCAGTTCTGCCGCCGTGGTATGCTGCTTGCACTACTTGCTCCCAAAGGCTTGTTCTCCTTATATCCGGCAATGAGCTTCACCACCCAGTTTGGAGTGAAAAATGGAAGCAAACGGTACAAAATCCGTAGGGCACCATCTCCAAGAGGTTAGAGATGGGAAAAGGCGTTTCGAGAATGCATACCAGGGGGTGGCCCGGATGATCCTCAACGAATCGGCGGCCATCGAGAAGGTGCTGGTCAACGGCAGGACCACGTTTGATTTCCGGATCTTCAGGATCAGCTCAAAACACGTCGTCGGGATGTACGATGAGGTGAATAGTTTTGTGTCCTTCATTAAGGATGCGGCCGAAGGGGGATCGTCGCGGGAGATGGCCTTCGTGCTGGTGGGAGAGCCGGGAAACGGCAAGACCTTCTTTGTCGACAACCTGTGCGCGCTCTACAGGCAGTTTCTGGCCAGTCCGGGAAACCGAAAATATACGTTCAATTATGTGCACCTGGATAAACTCGGGGGTTACGGCAAGATAGAGACCATCCAGTCGCAGACCTTCGAAGATCCGGTGATCCTGGCCATGAATCTGTTCGAGTCCCGGGATGAAGGCAAAGAGTTTCTTGCCGCTCAGGGAGATTTCTCGGATCAGCAGATAGACCTGCTCTACCGCGACTACAGGCCCCTGGGCGCCTGCAGCGACTATATTGTCAACGACATCAGGAACTACTGCCAGGGCGACCGGGAAAAGCTTTTGAGCTTCTTCGAGGTCGTTCCTGTACCTCTTAGCGAAAGCATGGGGACCGTGACCGGGAAGTACTCGGCCAAAGACAAGATAACCTCCTCGGCGGTAGACTTACTGGGAGAGGAATCCATCCAGCGGCTCCTGCACATAGCGGACGCGAACAATCCTTTACGGTTCGATCTCAGACGAGGGGCGCTGGCGCGTGTGGCGGGCGGGGGAATCCATTTCAGCGACGAAATATTCAAGAACAAAAAGGACCTCGTGCAGGTCTACCTGGGGGTGATACAGAACCGCAACATCGAAATCGACGGGTTCAGGTGGCCCATCGATACGCTCATAATCGCTACGAGCAACAACTCCGAGTTCAACCGGTTTTTGGCCGAAAAGGAAGAGGCGCCCATCGTGGACCGCTGCCGCATCTGCTACGTGGCCCACAATACGGACTACCGTCTGCAGGAACAACTGACCGCCTACGCCATCGGAAGCGAGGCCAAGACCACGCTGACCAAAGAGCGGCTGCACCAGGACCCCAACCTCAACTACGCGGCGTCCGTTGCCGCGGTATTGACCAGGCTTCCCAGGTCCGAAAAGCTTACCGCCATCGAAATGATGAAACTGTCGGCCGGAGAGATCGCAGGGGAAAAGAGCATCAAGACCCTGGCAGAGGTCATCGACACGCTCAACCACGAACCCGACATTACCAAGAGGTTCGGTCAGAAGGGGCTCGGCCAGAGAAACGTGGGCAGGGCGATCCAGCTCCAGATGGAAACCTCGGAGACCAACGAAGGACAGTGCATGTTTGCCTACGACATCTTCAAGTCGTTGGGCCGTATCGTCCTGGACTACGTCCCCGAGGCCAATGACAGGGCCAAGTACCTCGAAGACCTCAAGATTGCCAGAGGACTCTACCGCGAAAGAATCATGACAGAGATGTTCAACGCCTACATGGATGAGCCGCACGCCATCCGTAAGGACGTGATGGACTACGTGAACATGATCATAGGCATCGACGCGGAAAACCTCGGGCCGGACAAGATGTGGAAATACAAAAACCCGCAGACCGGCGAACTCAAGGCCCTTAAGATCGACGAGCGCTACATTCAAAGCGTCGAAGACAGACTCGGCCTAAAAAGCAGGGAACAGCGCGAGTCGTTCCGGACCACCATCAGGAAAATTTACGGACAGAAGATGTCGACCGACCGGGACTACGACTTCATGGACAATCTCGAACTCGTCAAAGCCGTGACGGACGTGAGGCTCAAATCCGACATAGCGGGGGCGGGCAGCCTCATCGGGGCGTTGGCAAACCGTACCAACGAGGAAAACCAGAAGCTCTACGACCGGATACTCAATACGATGCTGAACAAGCTCGGCTACTGCCTGACCTGCGCGCAAAAGACCGTGGAATACTTCTGCACGAAAAACGACGAGAACTGAGCAGTGGGCTGGGAGCAGGAAGAGTTTTGAGTTGCGGGTTTTGGGTTGCTAAAAACTGACAACTAATAACTAAAAACTCTTAGAGCGGTGAGAGGCGATGGAAAAGGACATCCGGGAGACGGAAGGTCAGGCCCACGGAAATCCACCGCGGGAAGAGAGTGGGGCCAAGTCGCTTTCATACATGGCCGGAGAATGCATCTACGACCGGGGCGACATGGTTTTTCTCCAAGGCGCGGCTATGCCCGGGAGCAACTACGTCTATAGCCTCAGCGCGATCGACGACCTGCTGGAGCGGGACAAGCTGCGGGAAAAGGACGGCTTTCCGCGCAAGATCCGCATAGGAAGGCTGGTCAAGCCCGGCCGCGGCGGCAAGGGAAAGATCATCCTGGTGCCCACAACGGTCGAGGAAAAATTCATTCACGACGTGCGGCGCAGCGAACCGGGAGGCGAAGGGGGATCATCGGGTGGAACGGGCGAGGGTCAGGAAGGCGAAGTCATTGGAGAGGAGCCCGTTCACGGCACGGAAGGCGCCGGGACCGGCGCAGGTCAGGGGGAAGGCACCGAGCATGAAATAGAATCCAGCGCTTACGACCTCGGACGCATACTCAGCGAAAAGTTCGAGCTGCCCGAACTCAAGGACAAGGGAAAGAAGCGGTCGCTGACCCGCTACACCTATGACCTAACCGACATGCACAGGGGGGCGGGGCAGTTCCTGGACAAGAAAGCCACGCTTCGAAAGATCATCGAAACCAATATCGGTTTGAACAGAATAAGTTCGTGGGAAGATGTCGACCCAACCGGGCTGCTTGTCGCCCCGCGTGACAAAGTCTACCGTATCCTCTCCAGGGAGAAGGACTATGACTCACAGGCCATGGTTTTTTTCCTCCGGGACTACTCCGGCTCGATGGCGGGCAAGCCCACCGAAGTGGTCGTCACCCAACACATCCTGATCTATAGCTGGCTCCTCTACCAGTACGAGAAGCGGGTCGAAACCCGGTTCATCCTGCACGATACGGACGCAAAGGAAGTCCCTGACTTCTACACCTACTACAGCTCAAATGTTGCGGGCGGTACGCGCGTCGCATCCGCCTACCGGCTGGTCAATGAAATCGTCGAGGCCGAAAGTCTCGCCGGCGACTACAACATATACGTCTTGCAGGGCACGGACGGCGACGACTGGGACTCGGACGGAAGGCAGACCATACCGGAGATAGAAAAGACGCTTGCGTTCGCCAACAGGGTCGGAATCACCATCGCTGCGGAGCAGTCAGGGGGGACTGTGGTGGAGAGATACATGGCGAACTCCCGCCTGCTGGAAGAACACCCCAGGCACATCCGCATGGATTCGGTCGGCGAAGACGCAACCGAGGTGCGTCTCATAGAGGGCATGAGAAAGTTGCTCTCTTAAGAGACTTAAGGCGATTCACCGCAGAGTGCGCAGAGAACACAGAGGAAAGACTGAGAAGACAAGAAATGGCAATGGAACTGAACAAAATCACTGAGATTGTAATTGGGGCCGCTATAGCGGTCCATCGGGCTCTCGGTCCTGGTCTGCTGGAGTCTACATATGAAGCATGCATTTCGTATGAACTCAATGAACGGGGGCTGAAAACGGAGAGACAAAAGGCCCTGCCCGTTACCTATCACGGGTGCATCTCGACTGTGGATACCGGATTGACCTTCTAGTCGAAGACCGGGTGATCGTAGAGTTGAAAGCTGTGGAGAAACTGGAGCCGATCCACGAAGCCCAGCTTCTATCATATTTGAAACTCTCTGGTTCGCAGGTCGGATTGCTTATCAATTTCAACGTGAAGGAACTCCGGCGCGGGATACGCCGCTTGGTCAATAATTTATAAAGATTGTTCCCTCTGCTTTTTCTCTGCGTTCTCTGCGTTCTCTGCGGTGAATGCCTGTTTTTCAGCGGTGAATGGTTTTGGGAGACCGCAATGGAACTTATAGATCAACATACCAAACGGATCATGGAAGGGTGCAAAGAGCGGGCCCGGGAAGCCGGGCTGCGGTTCCACGACGAGACGCTCGAATACATCGTGACCAACAGGGACCTGCTCGAGCTGAGCCCGAAAAACATGATTCCCTCGCTTTACGACTACTGGGTCCATGATGTCGAAGTCCTCAGGGAAAAGGGAAGGTACGATCTCTATCCCAATAATCCGTACGAGACCGTTATAAACACCAGCCCGGCTATCTCCTTTTATAACGATAACAACCCGGACTGGCTCAACGTCATGATCTTCTATCACGTGCTCGCCCATATCGATTTCTTTCAGAACAACAGGTTCTTCGAGCACACCTGGGACCGGGATTTCGCCGGACAGGCCCTCTCGGACAAGTCCACCATCGCCATGCTCCGCTCGGAGAAGGGGCGCTGGCTGGACTACGTGATCGAGTTCAGCCGCAGCATCGATAATCTGGTCGGTTTCTACGGCGAGATGCTCGATTCGAGCCGGCCAAGTGAGACGAAGACATCGATGCGGCTCGACTTCTACTTCGACGTCTTTCTGCAAACCATCCGGAACGTGAGCCTCACCGAATACCTCAAAGAGGTGGACCGCTACAATGAGGTGATAAGGCAGTGCGGCGACATGGCGGAAGCCGTCTTTTTTTCGCACGTGACTAAACACTATCCCGAGTTCGATGCGCTCTTCGCGGGGCGAAAAAAACAGGGAAACCGTGGTGCGAGGGACCTGCTTCAGTACGTGCAGGAAAACTCAGCATTCCTGCGCCGGGACGAAAATCGCTGGATGGAGTCCGTCATGCAGATCGTGCGAAAGACCTCCATGTTTTTCCAGCCCCAGATCAGGACCAAGATTCTCAACGAAGGATGGGCGAGCTACTGGCATGAGAAGCTCTTTCTCAAAGACGGCAGGATAAAGGGCAACGAGGTGGGGTTTGCGCGCATAAACGCCCTGGTAACGGCACTGCCCCGGGTCGGGATCAACCCGTATGCACTGGGCATGAGGCTCTTTGACCATATTGAGCAAACAGCCGAAAAGGGGAAGCTCTCCTACGACTTCCAAAGAATCCAAAACGCGCAGCACAGGCAGGATTTCGACGCAAAAACCGGTTCTGGCTCGGACCATGTGTTTAAGGTCCGGCAGGAGTTCAACGACTTCCTGTTCATCAATAACTTCATCGACCAGGATTTCGTGGACCTGCACAAGCTTTTCGTAGTCGGCAAACGCTTGAATAGTGCCAAGAGGGTGTGGGAATATTTTGTCGAGAGCAGGAGCGCTGAAAAATACAGGCAGATGCTGCTCGATTCCCTCTATCACCCTCCTTTTATCGAAGTCGACGAAAGACGGACGGACGAGAGCTGCATCTATCTCAGCCACCATTTCGAGGGTAAGCAACTCGTCCCGGAATTCGTTCCCAATACCATGCTGGGCATCGAATACCTGTGGGGCGGGGCGGTCAAGCTCGAGACTACCGAACTGGTCGAAGCCAGCGCAGAGTCCGGGACCAACGGGTACAGTACGCCCTCTGCCGGTTCCGGCAAAGAACCGGCTGAGCGGAGAGTCCTCTACACCATGAAGGACAGAAAGATTTCGAAGGAGGACCTGTAATGGAAGCGTCGGTCATGACAAATAAAGTTTCCTGCATAACGCAGTTGTGTCAGAAGATCAAGGAGCGCGCGCCGCGCGCGCCGCTCACCTTCCTCGAATTCACGGACCTTTTGGGCAAGTCGCCCCGACTGGTCTTTCGCAATATCTTCCAGATGTTCTATGACATGATGCACAACTATGTGGACGAGGGTGTAAACGAATATCCCGATGATCCCGAATCCATCGACTTCGTCTACTACGACACGAGCCGCCTGTTTGTGGAGGGGACGGATCACCCCTTTTTCGCCGACAGACTCTTCGCAAACAGGCTGATAAGCCACGTCAACACATTCCGCAGGGGGATCCGGCAAAACAGGATATACATCCTGGAGGGACCGCACGGGTGCGGAAAGAGCACTTTTCTCAATAATCTGCTTATGAAGTTCGAGCAATACTCCAGGACGGAAGAAGGAGCGGCCTACGAGATCGTCTGGCGCCTGAATCGAAAAGATCTGGGAGGGGGCGGCGCTTCGGACGCAAGCCACCTCTTTGCCCAGCTCCGGAGCCTGGCGGAGAATTCCGGCATGGGCGAACTGCCCGGCGTGAAGGAAAGCATCTTTGCACAGGCGGGCAAGGAGTATCTCGAGGTCCCATGTCCCAGCCACGACAATCCCTTCTTGCTGATCCCGAAGGCATGCCGCAGGGACTTCTTCGACGAGCTGATAGCCGATGAGCAATTCAAGCGCAAACTTTTCAAGGAAAAACAGTACGAATGGGTCTTCAAGGATAATCCGTGCACCATCTGCCTCTCGATCTACCAAACGCTTCTAGATACGCTCGATTCCCCTTCGAAGGTCTACGACATGGTGTTCGCCCGCAGATACCTCTTCGACAGGCGGCTGGGAGAGGGGATCAGCGTATTCAACCCGGGCGACAGGATATCCAAAACCCACGTACTGACCAACCAACTGCTCCAGAGCCAGTTGAACTCCCTGTTGCACGACAGCAACAGGGTCCCGTACATGTACTCGCGTTACGCAAAAACCAATAACGGCATATATGCGCTGATGGATATCAAGTCCAACAACACGGAAAGGTTTGCAAACCTGCATGGGATCATCAGCGAGGGCGTCCACAAGGTCGAGGACATAGAGGAAGACGTCAACTCGCTTTTTCTTGCCCTCATGAACCCGGAAGACAAGCAGAATATCTCGGACACTCAGTCTTTTTCAGACCGCATCACGAACATAAAGATCCCCTATGTCCTCGACTACAACACGGAGGTGAAGATATACAGGAACATCTTCGGAGACCATATCCAGCGCTATTTCCTTCCGAGGGTCCTCGACAATATGGCAAAGGTCATCATCTCCTCCCGGCTCAGCCCCAGGTCTGAAGGCTTGGAGGAGTGGATATTCGACCCGGGAAAGTACCGGCTCTACTGCGACCGGAATCTGCTCCTGCTCAAGATGGACATCTATACGGGCCTCATCCCATCGTGGCTCTCCGATGAGGACAGGAAAAATTTCACCGCGAAAAGGCGCAGGAGAATCATCGCGGAGTCCGAGACCGAGGGCGACAAAGGCTTTACCGGAAGGGACTCGATCAAGATCTTCAGCGATTTCTACTCCGCCTATGCCAAGAAGGGCAAGATCATCACCATGGCCATGGTATGCGGCTTTTTCAACAAGTTTCGCAACGGCTCAGGGGGACTCATACCGGACGGCTTCCTCGATTCCCTCGTGTGTCAGTACAATTACACGGTCCTCCAGGAGGTAAAGGAAGCGCTCTATTATTACAACGAAGATAATATCTCCAGGGAGATCCAAAACTACCTGTTTGCCATAAACTTCGAAGGCGGGCGTACCGAAAAATGTAGTTTCACCGGGGAAGAGATCGAGATCACGGAAGAATTCTTTGACGCCGTCGAACGCCGCATTCTCGGGGCGGACTCCACGGCCGTCCAGCGCATGAATTTCCGTCAGGAAGTGCAAAACCAGTATGCATCCAGCACCCTGACACAGGAGATGATGGTCGACGGGAAAAAGATATGCGAGACGCAGCTCTACCAGTCGCTCTACAACAGGTACATCCACAACCTGAAGGAAAACGTGCTCGATCCCTTCCTGAAGAACGACAATTTCCGAAACGCCATCAAGGACTACAACAAGGAGGGCTTCAAATCGTACGATAAGCGCATCCGCGAAGACGTCACACAGCTCATGGGCAATCTCAACACAAAATACGGCTACACCGAGCAGGGCGCAAAAGAGGTGTGTATCTATGTCATCGATAGCGATCTGGCGAACGCCTTTTCAAGAAGGTAGCGGAAGGAAGAAAAGCAACGCACCGCAACATCGCATGTCCCCCTGGGACACCCCAAACCATGAAAAGACCCGTAGGATGGGTGGAGCGGAGCGCAACCCATCAAGTCTTTTATAGCAGAGTGCGCAGAGAACGCAGAGGAAAGGCTGAGAAGACAAGAAATGACAAGATTGTTTTCTCGGCGTTTTCTCTGCGTACTCTGCGTACTCTGCGGTGAATGTTTTTCGGGGTGCTCTGCGGTGAATGCCTCTTTCCCCGTAATGGGGCGGGATCGAGCGTGCCGGCACAATCATATCCGGGCAACATAGTCGGCCAGAACTGGATCGAGCAGGAGCTTTTTGGCGAATTTCGAATACTTGGCTACTATCGCCCGGACGGCGAGCTTCAGGGCATAGGGTCTGATCGGCTTTTCCAGAAGATAGGTGATGTCCGAGGAGATGCAGACATTTACCACCTCGTCACTGGCGTTTCCGGTCATGATTATTGTGTCCTGTGGGGCAAAGGGGAATGCGGGCTGGACGGATTTTAAGAAGCTGAAGCAGGTCTTTTCCTCCAGGAAGACGTCCAGTATGAATATGGCGACGCCTGTCTGGCGGTCTTGGCAGAAGCGCAACGCCTCGTCCGGATCGGTGAATACGAACACCTTGCCCCACGTGTAAAACGACCTCACAATCTCCGCGGTAATTTCGCATACTTGCGGGTCGTCGTCGACGATTATCACCGGTAAGCCGCCAGTCATGAGTCCTCCGATCCCGAAGTCCGCTGCATCGGCCCATAAGCGGATAGTTGCCGGAAATTCATCCATATAACTCGCGGGAAACTGCTGTACCAGCAAAGGTAACCCGCATATCCGCCTTTGGCAACTTGGGGCTAAGATCATATTTCATTGTGCATCATGCTTTGCCAAAAACCTTGATTTGCGGGTTCAATTCGATTACCTTTGCGGCTCGATATCTAGTGGTGATGGAGTTCGCCCTCAACCGCCAGCAACCTACTAAAGCAGATTTTTTCAGGGGACCTGGTGGGTGTGTTGGTGTTGATGGGAGATGGAAGCTCTTGCCGGGTGAAAGCTTGGAAGAGCTTTTTTGTGATTCTCGCAGGCATTGCCCTTTTTGCCATGAAAATTTCGGGGGGAATGCTTCAAATAATGTTCTTTTCGCGTAACCCCTTGAGCTCATGCCGAGGAGAGTGTACCGTGATCGTGGTCCGTTAAAGTCCGGTTTGCATGGCTGGGGTGAGTCAGATTGGCTGAATTGAATGACTAAGATAATTCTTGTTACGATCGGCGGAGGGCTTGGCGCCCTTTCACGCTATGGTGCCGGATTGCTTGCAGCTAGGCTCTTCGGAGCTAATTTCCCATGGGGAACGCTCATCGTCAACCTATCGGGCTGTTTTCTTATCGGTCTTTCTTTCGCTTTGGCAGAACGGGGCATGAATATCATGAACCCTATGGTCCGGCTCTTTTTTGTGACTGGCTATCTCGGCGGGCTGACAACTTTTTCAAGTTATGCCATGGAGACTGTCAGTTCGTTGCGTGCGGCAACTAATATGATCACTCTGGCTAATTTTTTCAGTAACAATTTCATCGGCGGAACCTTGGTTTTCCTCGGAATGTGGGTGGGCAGACTGAAATAAGCGGGTGAGGAAATGTTGCAGTACAAAGTAATCGAGATATTTACGAGCGAAGAGGCGCGCTGGCAGGGAAAACGACTCTATACTGCCGTCGTTCGGAGCTTAAGCGATTTGAAAATAGCAGCGCGGTGCATTGTCACCAGGGGAATCGAAGGATTTTATGAAAATGGTGAGATCGCCACGAGCAGGCTCGAGGTCCTTTCCTATAACATGCCCGTGCGCGTCACCATTATAGTCCCCGCCGCCGAATTCGAGGGCATACTTTCAAAAGTTGATGAGATGGTAACCGATGGGATTATCACGGTTAGGGATGTGGAGGTCATATCCCACAAGACTCATGGAGTTCTCATGCCGCGGAATACCAGGGTCCTGGAGATCATGACACGTAACCCCAAGCGGGTTAGCGCAACCACCCCGGTAAGCGATGTGGCCAAACTGCTCCTCTCATCAACCTTCACCGGACTTCCAGTAGTGGACGAAAAGGACCGCCCGGTCGGTGTGATAGCCCAGGGGGACTTGATCTACAAGGCTGACCTTCCCATGCGCGTTGGTCTGCTGGCTGAGGCCGACAGACAGAAAGTCGACGCAATTCTCGATACCCTCGCGCCAAAGCAGGCCAGGGAGATAATGACACATCCAGCCGTTGTTATCGAACAAAACGGCCTCGTTACAGAAGCTGTAGATCTCATGCTCAAGAAGAAGGTGAAGCGTCTCCCAGTGGTCGATGAGGCGGGAAAGCTCGTCGGAATAATCTCGCGCGTGGACATATTTCGTACGGTCATGACCGTTTGTCCGGATTGGGGCGCATTCCAGGAGAAAGGCATCCGTGTCCAAGGTTTGCACTATGTTTCAGATATAATGCGCCGAGATACCTCTACGGTACTTCCGGACACACCGGTTGAAGAGATCATGCGCGTCATAGGTTGCAATGATATCCAGCGGGTTTGTGTAGTTGATAAAGAAGGGTACTTCAGAGGGCTGATTTCAGATCGAGACCTCCTTATCGCCTTCTCCGAGCGTCATCCTGGAGTCTGGGATTACTTCGCCGGCAAAATCCCCTTCACTGAGCGAGGGAAGAGGAGCAGAGAACTCAAAGACCACTTGCGCGCAAAAACAGCCTCGGATGTAATGAAAACACAAGTCGTAACCGTTCGAGAAGACACTTCAATAGAAGAGGCAATGGTCTTCATGCTCGAAAAGGCGCTTAAGAGGCTGCCGGTGCTCGATTCGGAAGGTAAGTTCAAGGGAATGATCAGCAGGGACTCTGTATTGCGCACTATATTTGCCTCTTAATAAGGCGAAGCTCTCCTTGTGGGCATTCATCCCACGACGGTCGGCATGGCGTGAAGAAAATCGTTCCTGGACTCTCCCAGTTTTTTGCATCTGCTCGAAACTATTTCTGCCCGCAAAGGAGTTCTCTCATAAATGATGAAAGTTGATTTACCCCTTTTGAACTGACCGAGGACTACAAGGTTGAAAGTTTCCTCTTTCAATTTCGTCCTGGTATCACTCAGGGATTTTCGCAATCATTGAAGTAAGGGCTTGTTGCTGCTCAACGCGCCTGATAGACTTCCGGAGTCCTTCATCAACTTCCCAAACTGTCGTAGGACAGCTTGGGATATCGTCTATTACCGTTAGAACGTGGACCTCAGAGTTAAATTTCAGCCCGGGTGCCAAGGCTGCCTTTAAGGCTTGGCGTGATTTCATGGATCCATTATAGGCTGCCGGAAGTCTATGGAACATGGTCCTCCCCATTCCATAAGAAACAATAACGAAACACCTCGCACTCCAACCTCGGTCAACTCACTTTTGCGCAATACGCGGCAATCCGGCCCGTGAAAACTCAAAAAAAACTTCTACCCCGGAAAGCCTGAAGCAGAAGTCATCAGCTTCCTCTCATTCCAGAAGGAAGCGGCTAGGGCGAACTTCATCACCCTCTTGATATATAAGTACAAGCAAAGGGAGCGGTTCGTGTCAACTTTATGCCTGAGCAATGCAAGAAGTCGACGTTGTGCGGCGCTGAAGGGCGTCTAAAAAAATCTTGACCACATTAAACTTGCCTGCTAAAGCTTACATTAAAGTGGGCGGTGGAGTCCGCCGTAATTGCCTCCTGGGCCGATGACTCCTGCAAATTTGGTTTAACTCAGATGCAGGGAATCAGAAAAGGCGGTGGTGGTATTATGGCGGAGGCAACACTGTTTCTTACTTGCTCTAGCTTTTGTACCATTCTTCTCCAGAAGCCGCCTTGGAGACTACCCCTTTCAAGCATTCCCGAAAATGCCTCGCAAAGATGCATAGCACTTTGTGCAGGCCTAGGTCCGCCCTGCGCCCTGCCCGTAACATTAAACGACCCGGGGAGATTAGCTGATGGTAAATAAAATCCTTTTTAATGTGATCCAGGTTCTGGTCGTTATGGCGTTTGCCCCGCTCGTCAAAGGGATACTCACTCGCCTGAAGGAGAACGTGCAGTCCAAACGGGGACCGAGCATCTTCCAGCCTTATCGTGACATATGGAAACTCTTCCACAAGGATGAAGTCGTTTCCGTGGAGAGTTCGTGGATATTCCGCTTCACGCCTTACATTGTCTTCGTTACGCCGATCTTCGTCGCCCTGTTGATCCCGGTGCTCACGGGCTACCCGCTCTTTTTTGCCTTCATGGGGGATATGCTGGGTGGCGGGTTCATCCTTGCCCTTGGCGGTTTCTTCGCCACGCTGGCCGCCATCGACACTGGAAATCCCTACGGTCCCATGGGCGCCAGCCGGACCCGGATGGTAGGCTTTCTAGCGGAGCCGGTCTTCATGATCGTTTTCTTCACCGTTTCCTTTGTTGCGGGCTCTACTATCCCTTATATCGTCCACAAGTACTGGGTCACGCCGCTGACCAATTTTTTTGAACCTCCCCATGTCCTGCTGATGCTCTCTTTTTTGATGTTGATCATCGCTGAAACGGGGAGAATCCCGGTGGACAATCCCAGCGGGCACTTCGAACTGGCGATGATCGATGAGTCCAAGGGACTCGAATATTCCGGCCGGGGGGCGGCCCTTATGAAGTGGGGCGGCTCCATGAAATTCTTTATCCTGTGCTGCATCTTTCTCAACGTTCTGGTCGCCCCCTGGGGGCTGGCCCAGACCCAACACCTCTGGGACGTGCTTTTGTCGATTCCACTTGTCCTGTTCAAGATATTTCTCTTCCTGCTGGCCCTGGTGGTCATTGAATCATCGCTGGCCAAGCTGCGGCTTTTCCGGATAACGGAATTCCTGGGGGCGGCCTTCGCAACCGCCGTGGCAGCCATGATCACAAAGCTTTTGCTGATGTAGGAGGTAAATCCATGTTTGACCCGGCGACGATAACCGTAATGCTTGTCAAGTTGAACGCATTGGCAGGCGGCCTCTTTCTCCTTACCGCGTTCGGGTTGGTCGCCACGCGACAGGTTTTCGCATGTTTGCGAATCTATGTTGGTCAGGCACTGCTGCTGGCATTTTCGGCCATACTTTTAGGCGTCCTGTACGGGTCCGTGCATCTGTTCTTTGTGGCGGCTATCACCTTGGCTGTCAAGTGCATCCTGATTCCCCGGACCCTTCGCCGCACAGTCGGACAGGACATATACGCCCGGCGCGAAATATCCCAGACACTGAACGTCCCGATGTCGTTGTTGATTGCGGTGGCTATCGCCTTTGTTGCCTACGCCGTGGCAGCACCCCTTCTGACCATTTCCACGGGACCCAACGCAAGCATCAACCTGCCCATCGGCATAGCGGGGCTTTTCCTGGGGGCCTATACCGTTACCGTTCGGCGCGAGGCTATTCCCCAACTCCTGGGTATTTTGGCTATGGAAAACGGCGCCTTTTTCGCCGGCGTAGCGATTGCCCCCGACTTATCGCTTATCGCCGAGCTGGCCGCCGCTTTCGATGTCTTGATCATCGCTCTGGTCATGGGTCTCCAGACCAGGAAAATCTATAAATATATCGGCACCACGGCCGTTGGCGAAATGACGTCTTTAAGAGAGGAGTAGACATTAATGGAGCTCTTGTACATTCTTTGTGTCCCCATTCTGGCTGCTGCCGGCTCGCTGATACCCGGAGCAAGGATATTGGCGCCGGGAATCACACTGATCAGCTCCATGTCAGTACTTATCCTGTCTTTTCAAACCGCCCTGAGGGTAACGACGACAAAGGAAGTCATTGCAATACCTGACTGGATCGCCTGCGATAGCTTTGGGGCCTTGATCCTCGTGCTCGTCGCCCTGGTGGGCTTTGCAGCCGCCATCTTTTCCTGGGGCTATATCGATAAGATCAGGGAGACCCGGGACGGGATAATAGTTCGTCCGTATTATGCACTTTTCAATCTCTTCCTTGCCTCTATGCTGGCGGTGCCCCTTCTTTCTCAGGTCGCTCTGGTATGGATCGCCGTCGAGTTGACCACCCTTCTGTCGGTTTTTCTGGTCAGCTTTGCATCGACTCCCGAGGCGCTGGAGGCAGCGTGGAAATACGTCGTTCTGACCTGTATGGGTGCGTCAATAGCGCTTCTAGGCATTCTTATGCTCTACTGGGGTATGATGAGCGTCGACAGCCATGAGCCCTTTACCTGGGCCGGGTTAACGATGGCCTCGTCTAAGATGTCGCCGGCTCTCCTTGATACCGCATTCTTTTTTATTCTGATCGGTTTTGGCGCCAAGGTGGGACTGGTACCACTGCACACCTGGCTCCCTGATGCCCACAGCCAGGCCCCGTCGCCGATCTGTGCGCTTCTTTCCGGTGTGGAAACCACCGTAGTGCTTTACGCCATCATGAGGTTATCTCCTCTTTTTCCCGGGATCTCCGGGGCGAGTACGGGCATGTGGCTGGTGATCTTCGGCCTCGTCTCCACGGGTGCGGCCGCCCTTCTCTTGATCCAGGCCAAAGACTACAAGCGGCTCTTCGCTTTTTCCACGGTGGAGCATATGGGGATTATTCTTGTCGCCGTCGGGGTGGGCGGCTACGGAGCCCATTTCGGCGCGATGCTGCAGATTGTCGGTCATAGTCTCGCCAAAGCCCTTTGCTTTTTCGCCGCCGGAATGACATTGTTGGTAACGGGCAACCGGGACATCGGATCGATCCGCGGCTTGATCCGTACCTCACCGATGGCCGGGTTCTTCCTGATAGTGGGGGGCTTGGGTATCGCCGGCGCCCCGCCCCTTGCCATATTTTTGAGTGAACTCTCCATCCTCAAGGCGGGACTGGCAAGCGGACGGTACTTGGTTACAGGCTTGCTTGCCCTCTTCATCGTCATCGCCTTTTCAGGCATCCTTTTCAAAATAAATCACATGGTCTTCGGGAAACCGACGATGACATTGAAAACCAACCTGCCGGCGACATGTGTGGTCGCAGTGATAATTGTAACGTTACCTGTGATCCTGTTTGGTGTCTATATCCCGGGAACTGTTTATGACCTTTTGCGCCTTGCGGCGTATTCTATAGGGAGGTAGATCCCCATGGAAAATTCAATTGATGAGGCGGCCTTTGAATCTCTTCCCGATGCAGTGACTAAACGCTGGTCTGGAAAGGTACGCAGTGAGCTTGACGTCCGCAGATCGATCTGCCTGTTGACATGCGATAGCAGCCTGCTGCCGGATATCTGTGAGTGGGTTTTTTCGACGTTGGGCTATAGATTCGCTACCCTGGTGGTCGTAGAAGAAGCTGCCGGGTGGCTGTTGCGATACGTTTTTTACGGACAATCGGGAAGCGGACAGATCCATATCCTCCTGCGAACAGCTAAGGAGGAGGTTGCCGTTCCCAGCATCAGCGGCATCGTTCATGCCGCCGACTGGCATGAACGGGAAACGGAAGACCTGTTCGGCCTTGTCTTCACGGGCCATCCGCGGCTGGGCGATTTTGTCCTACATGAGGAATGGCCCAAGGACGTCAATCCGATGCGCTCGGACTTTGACGCTCATCTTCCATTCCAGCGCAGGGAACTGGATCCCGAATGGCGGCCGCAGAGCATCGTCCATGCTCCCGGGGCGTTTATGATGCCCATTGGTCCGGTCTACTCGGACGTCGCCGAATCGGCCCATTTTCTTCTGGAAACGGTGGGCGAAGATGTAATTCGCACTATCCGTCGATTCTTTTATAAGTATCGGGGAGTCGAAAAAATTTCAGAAGGCTGCCCGGTCGATAAAGTCATTCTTCTTTCGGAACGCTTTTCAGGGACATCCGCCTTTGCTCATTCTTTGGCTTTCTGCCAGGCAGTTGAGGACATCGCCGGGGTCGATATACCGCCGAGGGCGAAGGCCCTTCGCATCGTCCTGGCCGAATTGGAACGCCTGCGTCACCATATTGCGGCCATTGCCGGCATATGCGGTTCAACAGCTCTTTCGGTAGCTACCAGCCAGGCCGGGATTCTGGAGGAAGAAGCCTTGCGCATTACCGGTTCCTTTACCAGACACCGTTACCTTTTCGGCTTGAACAGACCAGGGGGACTAACGCGGGATTTCAACAATTTCGCTTGTCGTGGGCTCGCCGATGATGCGGGGAAGCTCATCGAGAGACTCTGTCAACTGAACGGCATGTTGCGCTTCACCAGCAGTTTTCTCGACCGGATCGAGGAGGTAGGCATCGTCTCACGAGAACAGGCGATCACTTACGGGTTGGTTGGACCCATCGCCCGAGCATCCGGGCTCGTCCGCGACTTGCGTAAGACGTTGCCCTACTGCGGCTATGAAGAGGTAGCTTTTGACGTACCGGTTGAAACTGAGGGTGACGGTTACGCCCGGCTCAGAATCCTCTTCCGGGAGGCGGAACAATCTGCGGCGATTATCCGGAAAATGGCCGCAGCTTTGCCTGACGGTGAGATTGCAAGGCCGTTCGAATATACAGCCGGCGCCGCCCTCGGGTGGGTAGAGGCCCCGCGCGGCGCGGCCTTTCACTGGGTTCGAATCACCGAGAGCGGTGCTGTCGGCCGGTACCGTCTCACCACGCCTTCCTTTACCAACTGGCATGGCTTCCATCTGGCTGCTGAGAATTTTGCGTTTCAAGATTTTCCGATCATCATGGCCACTTTCGGACTCTCGAATGCCGAGTCGGATCGATAGGAGGAATGAAATGACCAAGTGGGTTTTGAAAGGACTGAGAACGGGAATCGTCACAACGGCCTATCCCGACCGTGATGAGGCGGCGCCTGGCGTTTCGCCGGGACTCCCGTGCGGCAGCGGCCCGCCGTTTGACAAAGAAACTCCTGTCGATGTTGAAAAGTGTCCCACCAAAGCATTCATTCGTGACGGACAACGCGTCTCGGTGGATTACCGGCGATGCGTCCATTGCTTTCGGTGTTTTCCGGGCCAAGAGGGTTCGCCGGCTCAATGGCAGGATGGTTACGAGTGGGCTGCGCGCGTAACCGATCCTCGTTATGGGGACCTTTCACCGGGAGACGTTTTTCGAAGGTCTCTGCATATCCGGGTAGTTGATGTGGGCGCATGCGGAGCCTGCCTTAGCGAAATCGAACAACTCAACAAACCCTTCTATAATATGCACCGCCTGGGGTTCTTTCTCACGCCGACCCCTCGGGAAGCCGATGTCCTGCTCGTCGCCGGTCCCGTCACCGACCCCATGCGGATGGTCCTAAAAAAGGTATATGAGGCGATGCCAACCCCGAAAAGGGTAGTCGCCGTGGGAGCATGTGCGCTTTGCGGCGGTGTTTTCGGGCCGAGCTTCATTTCCGGTGCAGGCGCGTCCGATATCATCCCGGTCGACGTGGCCATTCCCGGGTGCCCGCCTCCGCCGTTGGCCATCATCCATGGTCTTTTGGTGACGGTAGGCAGAAAGCCATCGGCGTCATGGCCATCAATCGCGCCGGTGTCGGGAGGTAACGAAGATGTTTGAGACGAACGGCCTTTTCATTCTGTTTCTCATCCTTTGCGGCATCGGCGTGATCGTTTCCGCTTTGATACCAGGCCGGCGGAACCCAGCGATTCTCGCCTGGATCGCCTCGGCTTCGGCTATAGTGGTTCTTGTGGCCAGCGGAGATACTCTACTCTACGGACGGGCATTTCAATTGCGCCTCTGGGACCTCTTTTCCTTCGGACCCCTGGTTCTCAGGATGGATCGTCTTTCCGCCCTGTTCGTTTTCGTAACGGCTTTGGTTTATCTGCCAGTGTCCATCTATTCGGCGGCTTACATGAGACAGTATCTGGGCCGCTACAGTCTGAGGAGCTTCGGCGTCTACTATCACCTCCTCTTTGTTTCGATTGTCCTGCTCCTGGTGGCAGCCGATGTCGTGACGTTCCTGTTTTCCTGGGAACTCATGTCGATTCTGTCTTACCTGCTCGTGAATTATAAGCACGAAGATGAATACAATACTTGGGCTGGTTATCTTATGCTGGCCATGAGCGAAGCCGGAACGCTCGCCGCCGCCCTGGCTTTGCTTCTCCTGGCAGGGACGTCCGGAAAACTTGATTTCGCGTCGTTGAAGGCGGCATCCACCGGTATGAGCGAGACGGCGCGCTTGGCCGTATTTCTCCTTTCGTTTTTCGGCTTTGGCGTCAAAGTCGGTCTGGTGCCGAGCAACGCCTGGCTTCCCCGGGCCCATCCGGCAGCGACGGGGAATGTGTCGGCCATTTTATCCGGTGTGATTCTGAATCTTGGCTTGTACGGCATCCTGCGGGTCAACGCGGACATTCTTCCTTTAAGTCAGGTCGCTCCCGGTATCATCGTTGTGATTGTCGGGACCATTTCCGCTCTTGTCGGCATTCTCTACGCAACAACGGAGAATGATATGAAGAAGATGCTGGCCCACAGTTCCATCGAAAATATGGGAATTATGACCGCCGGTCTCGGGGCGGGGTTCGTGTTTGCGGCATCGGGATATCCCGTATTGGCCGGCATCGCTTTCACGGCAGCTCTCTACCATATGACCAATCACGCCCTTTACAAGGCGCTTCTGTTCCTCGGCGTAGGCGCTGTGGATACGAGCGTAGGCCATCGCGACATGGACCGCCTTGGTGGTTTGATCAAGATCATGCCTTGGACGGCGCTCTTTTTTCTTGTCGGCGCCCTGTCCATCGCGGCCCTGCCGCCCTTCAACGGTTTTGTCAGCGAATGGTTGACGTTGCAGACGATGTTGAGGAGCGCTGTTCTTTCATCAAGGGCAGTGAAGATCGTCTTCGCTCTTTGCGGCGCCGTTCTGGCACTGACGGCTGCCTTGGCGGTGACGTGTTTCGTGAAGGCTTTTGCCATGAGTTTTCTGGGTATTGCGCGATCTGAAGCAACCAAAGCAGCTATTGAAGTGAAACGCTCCATGCGTGTTCCAATGGGGATATTGGCCCTTTCCTGTCTTTTGCTGGGCATCTTGCCGACCTACGTGATCCCTGTTTTGGATAAGGTAATCGAACCCTTGACTCATGAAAGCGTCTCGAACGCTCTGGTGCCCCCGTTTTTTACCATTGCCCAGGGTGATGCAATGTTTAGCAGCGCTTTTATTGAGGAATTTCACGATCTCGGCGCCCAAACCGGCCGTGGTTTCCTACCCGGTAGAGGGTTGGTAGTCCTGCATCAGGGCACGAAGAAAAACCCGGTTGTTTTTGCCATGTCCACATCGTACAGCTTTGTGGTCCTGCTCTTGCTCGTGGGCGGCGCTTTTGTGATTATTCGAATATTAACGAAGGCCAGGACGGTCGTCAGGCGCCCGGCCTGGGACGGGGGTTTGCGGCGGTTAATGCCGGAAATGACTTACACGGCAACGGGTTTTTCGAATCCTGTTCGGGTGATATTCGAGGCAATTTTTCGTCCATCGACATTCGATGACCGCAAAGAAACGATTGCCGAACATTTCCGAATGGCGATCACAAACGGCCGGAAGGAGGTCCACATTGTGGATCGGTTCCTTCTTCCCGTTGCTAAGGGAATTCAGTGGTTGGCTTCGCTTCTTGGGCGTATGCATACCGGCAGTGTCAATGTCTATGCAGCCTACGTGCTGATCAGCCTCTTCATTGTCCTGATAATTCAAGGTTTGATGCGGTGAGGTAAGATAATAACACATTGGCTCAATTCATTGTGCCCCCTGTTGCGTCCGTCTGAGCATCCTGTGGCTGTTGAGTCGCAAACCGTAAAGAAAAGGGAGTTGCTCGACAGCGTTTGCGGTTGTATCTTAGCTTGAAGAGAGTAAAGAAAATTTGAGTTTTTGGTGATGGAGTCCACTGGACCGCCCGAAAGGGTTGATGACTCCTGCTGAAGTTGACAGCTTTCTGTGGGAGCCCGGTGGAATTTGTTTTTTTGGAGCTCCCACGGAGACATCTGCGGGGGCTTTTTTGATGCTCCGAGGAGGAAGTGAGATGAGTCAAAAGATTACTGCCATCCGTGCGTTGGAAATTCTGGATTCCCGCGGGAATCCCACCATCCGCGTAATCGTTGCTTTAGATAACGGAATAACGGCTCAAGCCGCTGTTCCGTCCGGGGCTTCGACCGGCGAAAATGAAGCCATCGAGTTGCGCGACGGGGATGCGAAACGGTACGGGGGCAAAGGGGTTCTAACGGCGGTCAACAATGTCGTACAAAAAATCGCTCCAACGCTGATCGGCCTAAACCCGGCTAATCAGGCTGCAATCGATTCCATTTTAATAGAACTCGACGGAACACCCAATAAGAGCAACCTGGGAGCAAATGCGACCCTTGGCGTTTCCATGGCCGTGGCCAGGGCAGCGGCAATCAGTTCCGGGCTTCCCCTTTATTCCTACCTCGGGGAAACCGGACTGGCGAAAATGCCGGTCCCCATGATGAACGTCTTAAATGGTGGCAAGCATGCAGACAACAGCGTTGATTTCCAGGAATTCATGATCATGCCTGGCGGTGCGCCCAGCTTCAGGGAGGCTCTCCGGTATGGGGCCGAAACGTTTCATGCTTTGAAGGGGATTTTGAAGAAGAGGGGCTATTCCACCAATGTCGGGGATGAAGGCGGATTCGCACCCGATCTAAAAAGCAACGACGAGGCTTGTGAAGTAATAATTGAAGCGATCAAAGCTGCAGGATACCAGCCGGGGAAAGACATTAGCATTGCGCTCGATCCGGCTGCCAGCTCCTTTTTTGATTCCGGTATCTACGATCTGAATAAATCCGGGCAGGGCAAGAAAACGAGCGCCGAAATGACGGAGCTTTATAAGAAGTGGATCGAAAAATATCCAATCGTTTCAATCGAAGATGGACTTGCGGAAAACGACTGGGAGGGGTTCAGAGCCCACACCGCGATGTTGGCAGATAAAATCCAAATAGTCGGAGACGACAACTATGTGACCAATACCCGGTTTATTGAACGCGGCATTGCAGAGAAAACTACCAATGCCGTGCTTATCAAGCTGAATCAGATCGGGACCGTGACCGAGACCATCGAAGCCATTCGGCTTTGCAGAAAGGCCGGTTGGGGGTACGTCATTTCTCATCGCTCAGGGGAGACCGAGGATACCTTCCTGGCCGATTTCGCCGTGGCCATGGGCGGGGGGCAGATCAAGACAGGGTCTCTTTGCAGAAGCGAGAGAATCGCCAAGTACAACAGGCTCCTGGAAATAGAGGCGGAACTCGGACCGGGGGCCGTATTCGAAAATCCGCTCAAAGCATATTGGCCTTCTGAATAAAGCGAGTTGCGGGTATGCACAGCAGTCGAAAATTTAGTCTGGGATCTCATAAGAACGGCATTGAAACCGCGCTCGGGCTTCTTGACGAAACCCTCCTCGAATTCGAAGCGTGGGCGCATGGCCGAGAAAACATGTCAGTTTTGTACCAGGAGAGAAATACCCTGTCAGAAGATCAGCGGGGAAAAATTTTGATCCAGGTGCAAAAGATCAGGAGAATTCTTGTTGAACTTAGGGATGATCTCGATCTGCGAACAAGGACCGGCAATGTTGCCAAATCAATTTTGGGCCAGTGTTCTTTCCTTTGGGTAAGCCTGGTGGAACTCGAAAGCAAACATCTGAGGCGCTATGGTGCGCCGCCTGACGGGCTTGCCGAATATCTGGACCCCAAGACGGCCCAGTTGATTGATTCGGTTAAGGAGATTTCCAGAATTGCCGCAGAGGACTGAGGTTTGAAAACTGGAGTTGGACGACGACGCGGGATTTTCGGAGGTCGTGCACAAAAACCCATTCGGTGTTGGGCTTGACACATCCATTCGATAAATTTATAAACTCCCAGCGATGAGGCTCGCTTCGCCTAAAATGCCGTTCCTTGGCTGATAGCCTCTAGTGCTCTGTCTGGGCGCCGTAGAGGCTTTTTTTTCAGGGCGATGCAGTGCTGCTTTCTATCGAAAAAAGGATGTTTCACGATGAGTTTCCCGAGCATACTGTTTGCGAGACCGGAGGATTTCGTAAACGATCAAAAACTCGACGAAGCCGATTTTTTTACTGATTTAAATCTCGATCAAATCATAGCTGCCGTCACGGCGGGCAGGGATGAATATAACCTGAAGCCCTTCTTTTACTTTCCGCTCACCCGTACCGATGAGATCGAATATCGTCATGAAGTAATGCAGGACCTTGAAAGTGAGACCCTGTTTGAGCGGGTAAAATCGTTTACACAAAAAATGTGCACAATGCGCGAACATCTGACCCAGGCAGACGACCTTGTTCACAGATATCAGAAAGAAGCCTGGTTTCTGGACGCAGTGGAGATTTATTGCGATGCGGTGAATTGCTTTGCAGACGATCTGTCGAGTGAAGCCCTTAAATCTCGCGGGTTCCGGGCGTTTCACAAATACTTGGCTGACTATGTCCGGTCTGACCGTTTCACCTTGCTCCTTGCGGAAACAAAAAAGATTAAGGCTGATTTGGCCGCAGCAAAATATTGCGTGCTCTTAAAAGGCGACAGCTTCAAAGTTAGCAAATATGAATTCGAATCCGATTACAGCGCGGATGTTGAGGAAACATTCGAAAAATTCAAACGGGGGGCCGTGAAAGACTATAGAGTCGAATTTCCCTGGTGGCCCCAGATGAATCATATTGAACTCAAGATACTGGATTTTGTGGCCCGGCTGTATCCCGAGACGTTTTCAAATCTGGATAGCTTCCGCTCCGATAAAGGCAATTTTGTGGATGAAGCGATATCGGCCTTCGACCGGGAAATCCAGTTTTACATAGCGTTTCTCGATCACATGGCAATGCTCAAACGTGCGGGACTCAAATTCTGCTATCCGCGAGTTTCAAACGACTCCAAGGAGGTTTATGACTACGATGGATACGATCTCGCCCTGGCTCATAAGCTCATCGGCGAAGGCTCATCCGTTGTCTGCAATGATTTCCACCTGAGAGACACAGAGCGCATAATTGTTGTAACCGGTCCGAACCAGGGCGGTAAAACGACCTTTGCCCGCACCTTCGCACAGTTGCATTATATGGCTGCCATAGGTTGTCCCATCCCCGGCAAAGAAGCCCGGCTCTTCCTTTTCGACAGGCTCTTTACGCATTTTGGGAGAGAAGAGGACATCAAAAACCAGCGCGGCAAGCTGGAGGATGACTTGGTCCGGATTAACGGTATCCTTGAGCAGGCTACACCGAATAGTATCATTGTAATGAACGAAATTTTCACTTCTACCACTCTCCAAGACGCCATTTTTTTGAGCAGAAAAGTGATGGAAAAAATAACGGAGTTCGATTCCTTGTGCGTTTGGGTGACATTCATCGACGAGCTGGCTTTTTTTAACGAGCAAACCGTATCCATGATTAGCACGGTAGTTCCGGAAAACCCGGCACAGAGAACTTTCAAAATCCTGAGAAGGCCCGCTCATGGACATTCCTATGCAATATCAATTGCCGAAAAGTACCGGCTTACTTACGAAAGTCTAAAGGAGCGCATACAGTCATGAAAGCGTTCCTCATGCATAAAGATCAGGATTTCGACCTTGAACGGGAACTGCCGCCAAACGAGCAGGCGCTGACACAAGATTTGGGATTGCCCATTTTGTTCGAAGCCATGGCGCTCGACGACCAATTCTTATTGGAAATGGCAAGGAAGGCTGTTTTGTCAAGTTTGAGCGATCCGGATTCGATTCTATATCGGCAAAATATCCTTAAGGATTGTCTGAAAAATTCTTCCATTGTCAGGGATCTCTATAATTTAGTGGTCGAATCAATTCAAAACAGGCAAAAACAATGGTGGGCAACCAGATATCCCAGCTCAATAATGTATAGTGCGGTAGAAGCGCTAAAGATGTTTGTAGGCCAACTTAAAAAGCTCAGAGCTATGGCCGATGAACACGCTGATAAATTTGATTCGGAGGGTTTTGCCCGGTTTTACTCGATGCTCATTGCGGAACTCGACGACGAGTATTTCTCCAGAATCGAAGAATACCTCAGAGAGCTGAAATTGCGAAAAGGCGTGCTGATGAGCGCCGAGTTGGGGAAGGGCAATAAAGCTGTCAATTTTGTCCTTCACAAAACCCGTGACGAAAAGCAGAGTTTGCTGGGGCGAATTTTCGGGCGACAATCTCCCGCCTATTCCTATCGTCTCTCTCCTCGCGATGAAATCGGCTCCAGGGCCCTGTCGGATCTCAGAGATAGAGGCCTGAACATTGTTGCCAATGTGGTAGCCCAGTCCACAGATCACATTCTAAGCTTCTTTCAAATGCTGCGAACGGAACTGGCATTTTACGTAGGTTGTCTAAATTTGCACGGGCAACTCATCCAAAAGGGGGAGCCTGCGTGCTTTCCCGTCCCCACAGAGCCCAGTCAACGCAAGAGTTCCTTCCACGGCCTGTACGATGTCTGTCTCGCTTTGAGCGTGACACAAAAAGTCGTGGGCAACGATATTAATTCGGACCAAAAAGACCTGGTGATAATCACAGGCGCTAACCAGGGCGGCAAATCAACTTTTTTGCGAAGCATCGGTCAGGCCCAATTGATGATGCAGGCCGGCATGTTTGTGCCTGCCGAGTCCTTCTCTGCCGATGTATGCAACGGGGTTTTCACTCATTTTAGACGTGAAGAAGATAGCTCTATGGAGAGCGGAAAACTTGATGAAGAACTTCATAGAATGAGCGATATCGTGGACAACGTCACGCAAAATTCCATGTTGCTGTTTAATGAATCGTTTGCGTCAACATATGAAACAGACGGCTCGGAAATCGCTCGGCAAATAACCATGGCATTGGTGGAAAAGAGGATCAGGGTCTTTTTCGTTACGCATTTATACGAATTTGCTCACGGTCTATTCGATGACAAAATGAGAAACGCGATTTTCCTGATCGCTAAAAGGATGCCCGACGGAACACGAACATTTAGATTAATCGAAGGCGAGCCGTTAAGAACCAGTTACGGTGAAGACTTGTATCACAGGATATTAAAGAATGTCCGCCCTGTGCCGACCTTGCTGTTGGAGTCGAGGCATGAAGCCTTGCCCCCGGGCACAGCTTCATCGGGTAGAGTTTGATCTCTAATTTCGTATTTTACAGAATGCGCCTGCATTATCGGTGGAACGCCTGAAGCTGCTGCTTATAGAAAAGACAAGATGGTGCGCTAGGTTTTTCGTGTGGTGCATTCGCCGGTTAGTACATTTTTTCATGTGGTAGGCGATAAGAAATTCGTTTTCGAAAGAATGGATTGTGAGCGCGAACCTTGAACGGCACAAGCTTTCGGTCTCAACTTGTGCGATTGATATGTCTCTGGAGAACACACCACATTTGTAGAACAAGCTAACTTACGATTTGCCAATTCGATTCAAACGTGTTGTCGTGCAGAGTGTAGGCGTACCCAAGCAACTCGCCTATCCCCTGGGTCCTGCCTTCCACGATTTTCCAATAGAGCAGGTAAATTGCCGGGACAAGTTTATAATCACCCATAGCGGCATCACCTGATGAATGGGCGTACACCTGGCGTTTTTCGATAACTTTCCATAATGTTCCATGTTTCTTGCTTCGAACCGTCTGTCCGACCTGCGGCAACTTCTTCTGACGCACAATTTCCTCGTGTGGGTCCAATTTCTTTCACCTCCTTTCGATCTTGCCTGCTCTCCCGGCCATAATACTGCATGTCGTCCGCAATCACAATGGTAAGGGACAGGAGATGAACTGGTTTGACCGATCTCGGGCTGTCTATCGCAAAGTCAATTACCCTTGCTCACAGAGGAACTAGCCAGGTAGAAAGCGCCCCTGGTCAGGGCAGCCTTTTCAGGGCCTCAATCCCGATCGTCTCGCAGGTCACAAGTCCGAAGACAGCAGCAAAGATCACCGCCTTCCAGGCCGGTAACTCGTAGCCTTCATTAGAATCTTTTAATTTATCTTTAATCTTCCCTTAACCTTGCCCGTTTACCTTCGCCGTTTCGTCGAGACCCGTAGGGTGAGCTAAACGGGAGCAGCCCACCGAAACTTTTCGGGACGGATCATTTTGGTTTCGTAGGATGAGCAGAAGGTAATATCAGGGTTGGAGGCATCTGCAGCCTTTCAGAAATCCTTCGAGGGTTTCCCGTCACGGGAATGACACGAAAATGACAACTCGGTGACATGTATTTACCGAAATGCTTCGTTAGTATCGAAAGCATTGAGGAACTCAACGTCAACACGGCAGTTCATCATGACGTTAACGATCGGGCAAAAATTTCGCAACACATGCGAATCCAGAGCATTTATTTCTCGGCTACGGTTTCCTGCACTAGAGCCTGGTAAGAGCGGTGAGGCCCAGGCATATTGTGGTGCCAGGATTGGGCTTCAACATGGTATCTCAGAGGCTTGGGATAAAGGATAACGGTGAGGGCTCGCTCTGTTTACCCGACCCAGGTTAAGGACCGTCCTTTCAAGGGAGGAAAGGGCATATAATACAACTAATTACAAGAGGGGGCTGCATGTTTAAAACGTCAATGGCTAAATTTGGTCTGGCCTTGCTGGTTCTGGCCATAACCGCCGGTTCATTTCCTGCACACGCACAGGACATTTCGCCAGACACGATCAAGGCTCTCCAGGCTCAAATCAACGCATTGCAGAAGCAACTGGAAGAGTTGAAGGCCGCTCAAGCCGAATCGGCCGCAAAGGCTGCTCAAGCTGAAGCGGCTTCAAAGACTGCGGCCGCTGCACCCGCGCCCGGTGCGCCGGGCAAGACGGCGTTGATTCAGCCCGAAGGACGGGGCACGCTGAAAGTAGGCGACCGCGTCAAGGTTACGGTCGGAGGCTTTGTGGAAGCCGCGAGTGTCTATCGCTCGAAGAACGAGGTCGCCGATATTGGATCGAATTTCAACACAGGCATACCTTTCGACCTTACCGGAGCCAGCAAGAAGGGGGCTGAGAATCCACTTGCGCATCAATCGGAATTTCGTGAGACCGCCCGCCAGAGCCGCATCACTGCGCTGGTGGAGGCCAAAGCCACTGAACACACCTTAGTATCGGGCTATCTCGAAAGTGATTTTCTAGGCGCAGCGCAGACGGCCAATTCAAATGAGAGCAACAGCTACAATCCAAGGCTCCGGGTCTTCTATGGAACGGTCGATGAAAGTAATTGCGGTCTTCATTTCCTTGCCGGACAGGAATGGAGCTTGTTGACCACCGATAAGATCGGCATTATCCCCAGGCAAGAGAACATCCCTCTCACAATCGATGCCCAGTACGTGCCGGGGTTTAACTGGACACGTAATCCTCAGATTCGGATCGCCAAAGATTTCTGTGACCAGAAATTCTGGCTTGCCGTATCTGCTGAAAGCCCGCAGGCGGTCCTCACCGGTATCGGCACGCCGCCCGGCTTTATCAACGGATCTAACGCCGGGGGGGCGGAATTTGACAAGACTAACAACTTTACCTCTGATGTCGCTCCGGACATTATCGCGAAGGCTGCTTTCGACCCGGGTTATGGACATTATGAAATATTCGGAGTTACGCGCTTCTTCCATGACTATGTCCTGGCGGCCGGTGCACCCGCAAACGCAGCACTTGGCAATAACGACGCAGTCGGCTTCTCCGGCGGCGCGGGTGTGATCCTGCCGGTCATTCCGAAAATACTCGACCTTCAGGGCAACTTCATGGCGGGCCAAGGCGTTGGCCGTTATGGTTCCGTTCAATTGCCGGATTTAGCTTTCACCCCCCAAGGGGAGGTTAAGCCGTTGACCGGATATTCTGCAATGGTGGGCGCCGTTGCTCATCCTTGCCCGACTTTGGATACCTACCTCTATGCCGGCTATGAAGGCGTTAACCGCGAAAATTTTGTAACCACGGTCGCCGAGGCCCCGAGTATTGGCTACGGAGACTTTAATTTGCCTATCGGCGAGCAACAGTCATCGCAAGTTTGGCAGATTACGGGCGGTGTATGGGATCGTATCTATGAAGGCAATTTCGGCAAGGTGCAGATCGGTGCGCAATATTCGTTCACGAACCGGGAGGCCTTCAGCAACTCCTTTGGAGTTGCCCAGCATGCCAATGAGAATATCTTCATGACATCTTTCCGGTTCTATCCGCTGTAGGCTTAGATCCATGATGGCGCGTCCCGCGCAGGATAATCAGGCATGATACGGCTTGGCCGTTAGAGCCTGAACCTGCATGGGAGGCGCCTGGAGCCGGGGCAGTGGGCCTGTGCGGTGAAATTACTTGGAGTTTCGACGGGCTGTGATTTTCCGGCAGCACAACAGCGGAAGGCAAGGCAATGGTAACAGGAGGTCAATGAAGTTGGAGGCGCAGAAAGCGATGAATTATTATTATTTGATTTGGTCGACTTAATGCTGACCCCTCCAGTCGCCCTGCAGGCCATAAGATTGAACGTGTGGAGACCGCGTTGCCCTGTCCTTGTCCCTGCGGTCCTGGGCTCTCCCCGCCCTGTTGCGGGCCCCGTGGTGATCGTCTGAGAATGAATTGGCTGAGTCTTTGTATCCTGGGTGATGGTTGTCGTCCGCTCTTGTGCCTTTGGGCGCCCAAAACACGAATGCCACGGCAAGGGCGATGGCGAACATGGGTAGACTGATAAGTTCCTTTTTCATTTTACACTCCTTCCCAGATTTGATACTCGTTACTCTATCAGAATTATCCTCGTATAATTTACAACATATGGCGATTATGGTTCTTTCTGTAACTATAGGTGAGCTATCGTTTCCCATCAACCGTTAGCCTCAAATTTCATCGAAAAAATACTTATCGTTCTCATCCTTTCCACGAATCGGCCCGTCTGATCTCCGCCACAAACAGGACCTCCGGTATAATCTTCTCGAATGCCTCTTCCATTGATTTTTCCACAATCGTCTTCACCTGATCCTCTATGCCATCTCTGGCCTCGATGATTATCTCATCGTGTAAAAGGTATTCATAATACGTGCATCAACCCCCTGCAGCCTACTGGAAATGTGGTACAGGGCCAGTTTGAAACCATCAGCTCCATTTGCCTGGACGGGCAGACAGAATAGCGAAGTATCGGTTGCATTATCCGGAATATGAATCCTCCTGCCCACCCTTGTCCTGAGCTGTTTCTTAGCTCTAGCCCCAGCAACGGATTTCTGTCTGCATTTGGCTATGCAGGCGAACTTGGTAAAATATCCAGCCACAAGTCCTTCAACCCAAGCGAATTTCACTGAACGGCCCAATTTGACCAGTTCTTGATGGATAGAATAAGCTGATCTGCCAGTGTTCAGACCGAGCACGATGGCCTTCGACACCTTCCGCAGCTTTCTACTTCTCTCTTTACTCCCTCCGGTAATCATTCCAGGCCAGTGACTCGTAGTGTCTCATTAGAATCTTTTAATTTATCTTTAATCTTCCCTTAACTTTGCCTGCTTATATTCATAGTCGAGTTGGAAGGAGAAGGCATTCCCCTGCTGGAGCGAGTCATACATCAGACCAGGGTCAGCAATTTGAACTTCTCCAAGCCGCCATGCGTCACATTCAGCAGGCGCGAGTCGATGCCGGCAATTTGAAGGGCCATATGGACCGTGACTCTCAGGGATTAACGCATTATTTGGGATTGAGGATTAAGGAGTCCAAAATGAATAAGAAACTTTTCAGTCTATCTATATTCACCATCGCTCTTGCAGTGGCATTCGTGTTTTCGGCGCCCAACGGTGCGAAGGCGGCAGACGGTACAAATGCCGCAGGCAGCAACTATAATCATAGAGGATACATCGAAAATCGCTCAGCCAATTCATTCGGAGAGGATTGGGCCACCAATGGGGGCCGGACACGTCGGGACATGGACAAAGACAGGTACATTCAAAGGCAGATTCCGGACTTTCAAGTTTACGGCCTGCAGGGCAACTGGAAGGGTGCGTATTAAAAAATGTCAATCCAGTTTTCCAATAACAGGTGCAAGTGTGAAAATACACTTATTATTGAATTAAAACCTTACTTATGGAGGTAACGATGAAATTGAGAGCAAAATTCGCTGTTATCATGTTTCTACTTACGTTCGTATTTGCTCTGGCTTACGTCGCCCATGCAGGCAGCGCCAGGAACCAGTTGACGGGACAAGGTACGGATAAGGCTGTCTCCACTACCGACAACCAGAATATCCAGGCCCAGTCCGGTTCAGGGATCAAAGCCCCAGGCCCATACAAGTACAACTACAATGAGAGACATGGCGTGACGAATGATTTTGGACAAGACAAGGCAGGCGGTGAGAACAAATTCTAACCAATCTTGGCACTGTCTGCCAGTCCACGCATAAAAAAGGATCGAGGCAGCCTGATTTTCGCCATGTGGTGAGCACCTGAAACATCTCCCGGCTTTGATTTGCCGGGGGTTTGTGGGAGCGTTGTGAGAACCGCTTGCCCCAGTATCTCACATGTTCCCGCTTCAGCGCAAATGGGCGTTTGCGCACTCTAATAGAGATAGAAGATCTTCGGAATGTGCCCCACAGAAGATCCAGCCCACTCTCCTCCAATGGGGTTGGCCCGAAAGTTCTTTTTGGGGCCGCCCCTCCTCTTACGGACCAGAGACCTAACTAAAGAAGAAAAGGGTTGAGTTATGCCAAAGATCCTTGTTATCGATGATGAGGAACACGTCAGGCTCCATCATTATGATTAGATTTTTGTGCGGGCTGCCGCACCGGTCTTTCACTCAATGAGCCCGGAGGTGAAAATGATAACGCGACGCCCCCTTCTATGGTGGGTTAAATCGAGCAATCTGAAGCTTCAGGTACTACTGCTGCTGATCATTCTGATTACAGTCGGGGCAAGAGTACTCCCGATCGCGATGCAGAAAAAGATCGTAGATGAAGCGATCCGGTTCCGGCGAATGGACCTGCTGCTTCTCTACTGCGCCGCCTATATCTTTGCCGTTCTGACCGCCACCGGGCTGAAGTTTCTCATGAACTTGCTTCAAACCCGGATTGGGCAGGAGGCGCTGGCCAGGATGCGCAAAGAACTCTATTTGCACATCATCACGCTGCCTCTCGAATTTTTTCAAAAATCGTCACCCGGCATGGTGGTATCATCGCTTGTCACCGAACTTGCAACAGCCGGCGATTTCGTGGGCGAGGCGATAGCGGTGCCCGTAGGCAACCTGCTCACCCTGCTCGCTTTTGCCGTCTACATGTTCTATATGAACCCGCTTCTGGCCATCCTTAGCATCTCGACATATCCTATCGCGCTTCTGCTCATTCCCATCGTTCAGAGGAAATCAAACGACGCCAACAAGGCGCGCGTGGATTGCACGCGCACGATGAGCAACATGATCGATGAGGCCGTCTCAGGCATCCACGAAATCCATGGAAATGCAAGTTATCGCGTCGAGGAACGCAAATTCGGCGAAATCGTGGATCAGATGTTCAAAATCCGGTTTATGTGGATCGCATACAGGGCCGCCGCGAAGGTGCTGAATAATTTCTTTCAGAACCTCGGGCCGTTTATTCTCTTTCTAGTCGGGGGCTATCTTGCCATAAACGGCCGGTTCGACCTCGGCACCATTGTGGCCTTCCTGTCGGCTTACGAAAAATTGTTTGATCCATGGAAGGAGCTGATGGCTTTTTACCAGCTCTATCAGGATGCGAGCGTCAGGTATACAAGGGTCATGGAGTACTTCAACGCCGAACCCGGATACGAGATCGAACCTGACGGCCGCGCTCCGTTAAATCTTCAGGGGGCTGTCAACGCGAGCCGGGTCTCCCTTGCAGTTGACAGCGACATCGAGTTGCTCAAGAGTATCAGCCTGGACGTGAAACCGGGAGAGCGCATTGCGCTCGTGGGTTATTCGGGGAGCGGCAAGAGCACTCTTACGCGGTGCATAAGCCAGCTCTACGGGTACACTTCCGGAAGTCTTAAGCTCGATGAGCATGAGGTCTCGCAACTGAGTAAAATGGATATTGCGGCAAACCTGGGTATAGTGTCACAAAACCCGTTCATTTTTCATGGAACCATCAGGGAGAACCTTCTCTATTCCTGGGAGGCCGTCCATGTAAAAAACTCCAATACTTCCCCCGGCGAAGCACCTTCACCGGAAGTAATAATCGATATGTTGCGAGGTGTAGGGCTCTTTCAGGATATCTTGAGTTTCGGCTTGAATACGCTCCTTCGTCCGGAAGAAGAAAAATCGTTCGTGAAAAAGATTATCCTGGTCCGGCATAAGTTTCAGGAACATTTCGGAGATATCTTTGGCCGCTATTTCGAATTTTTCGATCAGAAAAAATTCCTGAAGTTCTCGACAATTGCCGCAAACATCCTCATGGGAAGTCCAAATAGCCCGGAATTCAGCCCTGCCAAGCTAGCCACAAGCCCATTCTTCGACCAGTTCATGTCGGAAATTCAGCTAAAAAACTCACTGATTGAATTGGGAAGAAACCTGATCGTGGGCTCGATTGAAATCCTCGGGAAAATGCCGCCGGACGAAGTGTTTTTTCGGAAAACCCCGCTTCTTCCCGAAAGACTCGAGGAATACAAAAAGATATCCGCAAGGATCGTTGGAATGCCGCTGAGCGCAATAGACCCGGAAGACGCTTTTAAACTTCTGGATGTGGCTCTGCGCTACATTCCAGGAAAGCATAAGATGGTCGGTATGCCCTTGATTCTGGAGCGGCGTATCCTCAGCGCAAGAGAATCTTTCAGAGAAAAAATCATGGCCGAGCGTCCCGACGCGGTCAGCTTTTACGATATTTCCGAATACATTCATTCCCTTCCGATCCTGGACAATATCATTTACGGAAAGACCACCGCCAATCAGCCGCGGGCACAGGAGCGCATCAGGATCAGGGAAAGTATGGTACAGTTTCTAGAAGAAGAGAATCTGCTAAAGCAAATTGTCGAAATCGGGCTGCACTTCGTTGTGGGCTCAAAGGGCGAGCGACTTTCCGGTGGCCAGAAGCAAAAGATCGCGATCGCCAGGGTGCTGCTCAAATCGCCCCGAATCCTGATCCTGGATGAGGCGACCTCCGCTCTCGATAATACTTCGCAGCAGCAGATTCAGGACCTGCTCGAATCCAGGTGGAAGGGAAAGTGCACTATAATCACCGTCGCGCACCGCCTTGATACCGTTCGTGAATTCGATCGTATCGCCGTCATGCGGGCAGGCAAAATAGTTGAAATCGGGACTTATGACGCACTCATGAGCTATGGAGGAATACTCTATGAACTCGTCCACGGAACAAAATCTTACGTGCATTGAGTACAGGACCGCTATCGACCTGCTCATGCGCATCCCGCTTTTTTCCGTAATACCCATCGAAGCTGTAAAGGTCGTGGCTTGTCTGGGCCAGACTGAGAATTTTGCGGCAGGCGAGGTCGTGTTTCAGCAGGGCGAAATCGACGACCACGCATACTGCATCCTGGAGGGCGAGGCGGAACTGCTCCTGCGTACGGAAGAGGGGGAACAAAAGATACGCGGCTTCGGTCAGGGAGATTTTATCGGTGGATTATCGCTGCTTTCCAACATGGAACGGCTGTTTTCCCTAAGGGCGCAAACTGACCTCTGTTGTATTGTGTTTTCGGCGGATGGTTTTCATAAGACGCTGAGGCAGTTCCCCGAAGCGGCCGCGGAGATCCTAAGGGAGATAGCCTTACAGGTTTTTCGATGGGAATACGGACTGCTGCACGGAGATGGTAAATTGTGCGCGAAATGCACGACGAAGGTGGGAGCTACTCTTTTGTAGAATAATTACCATAATGATTAATAAACACAAGGATATAGCTCATTGTCGATGTTTAATAACGGGGTAGGGGAGTATATTGGGGCAACAGCCCGTACACTCTTTATAAACGTAGAGGGGGGGACGAATCCTGGTGTGCGAAAAGTATGGGTTTGCCGCCCCTTTTTAACAAAGAAAGAGCGGAACCTTTGCGGTCCCACTCTTTTTCTATTCACTATCTCTTTTCATTTTCTTCCCGACTTTCTTGATCGATGAAACATTCAACACGTCGCCATCTGGCCCACTCGTCACTTTGCCTGTCGCTTTGACCTCTTGCCCTACCAGTTCGGAGAAGTCCTGCCCGGTGACTGCAAAGGTGCCCTTTTTAGTTTTGATAGTGTATTGGCCATCGACTTCTTGAAGAGTGCCCACAATTATTGCTGTCTTGGCGTGGCCGGCCAGTGCAGGGCCGCTAAAAGAGACCGTCACAAAAGATACGAGAACAACTAATGCCGCGAATGTTAGAATCCTTTTCATCTTGTTTCTTCCTTTGATTTGAACGTAATTGCAATCCGCGCTGATTCCGGCTTTGCCTATCAGCCTTTAGAATTATTTTGTGTAGAAGGTAAGCCCACGCTGTAAATTAGAATAACCATCTACGCTATTACCGGTAATGTCGAAAACCAATTCCTGGAAAGAATACGTATGCGGGTTTTTATCCTCACGTGCATTGAGCTTTATAGCCTGCATGGTACCCTTATCTAATCACCAACAAATGCTCAGGCAAGTTTTGAACCCGGATTTTACGCTAAAAAGCTCTTAGAACTCCTGGAAGGCCCTTTAAATTATCGCAAGCGGCCGGGGAAAGCGAGAGCGGTGTCGGCCATAATCTTCTGAAAAACACAACCGAAGGTCAGGCGTTATGGGTAACCTTTAATAGACCCTGGAAACTACCCTTGCGTGAAAATATGCCCATTTTCGTTTTGCCGCTTCCTCGACAACTTTGCCTCTTTAGTTGAGCGCTACCGTACCGACATCGGCGAGTAATTCGATTCTGCTACGATTTACCTGTCCTCGCGCGTGCGGGTTTTTCCGGCACCTGGAGATATCGAAATACCAAATAATATCATTATATTATAAGGGAGATGCCGACATATTATCGCATTACGATCGTTGCCGGTTCCAGAAGGAAGTCGAAAGGAAAGCTGCATGAAATCAAAAAAAATTATTCTGTCGATTGTTTTTGCGGCGATTACCGCGGCGGCGGGAGTTGTGTATGCGGATCCTCCTGGGCCCCGGCCGCCCGACCATGACATGATCGGGCATCTGAGCATTCAGGATAGGGCCCCGGCGTTCAGTTCTCCTGAAGAAAGAATGGCCCCGAACGGTGACAGAGAAAGCCACTATCCGCCATATTATCATCCGGAGCGAGATTAGAGGGCAATTCTCAATTTCAGTATAAGGAAAGCATGAGAGGCTGCGATTACCGAAAACTCATAACCCATGTGGCTGGCGTGGCTGTGTGGTATTTTGCCTGTTTACACACGCACATTTCCAGACACACTGCTTGCCTTTTTAATAAGAGTATAGAATAATTGAGCAGTCTCGGTTGCTCCAGGAGCTTTTTGCGAGTGGAATCCGGGTACTGGATGCACTCCAGTGCCCGCTAGTGGTGGGATCGAGACATTATTCGGAATAAAAGTGCATCCCTTGTCAGCAAAAGCATAAAGCGGGGATGGTTCGATTCGAAATTTTTGAAAACCCCAGGATCTGTTAACATTTAACGAGAGGAGAACACATGTGTAGTTCGAGAGCAATGAAGTTTATTTCCGTCTTAGCGTTCTTCGGTATCCTTGCTCTGGGTTTCACAACTCTAAGTTTAGCGCAGACCTCCGGTCAGACTCCTGGAGTGCAACCGCCTCAGTCCAGTGGCGACGTCAGTAAGGACTCGGCAGCGCCGCCGAAGGCTACGGCTAAGCCCGATTCTTCCTTCGGTCAGAAGCCTGGCATGCCGGCGGGTCAGAGCATGGCCGACCCCTCTAAGAACTCGGCAGGGAAGCCGAAGGCTACCGATACGTCCAGCTCTTCCTTCGGTCAGAAGCCTGGCATGCCGGCGGGTCAGAGCATGGCCGACCCCTCTAAGAACTCGCTAAAACCCGGTGCTGACTCTAATGTGGGGAACGCTCCGTACCCTGACTACGGCAAGCAGGGAGGAACGTACAATAGATAGGTCCGGCTTCCCAAATTCCTTGAAACGCCGGTACGTAAATGTATCCCGGGATATTCGGGTTCGGATATCCCGGGTTTTTCTTTTTAGTTCAAAAGACGCGACACCCACTTCCCAAGTCAGTCGTCCATAGATAGCCGAACTGACGGACCTAAGCCTCTCTGATCAATTCTACTGCCAAATATGGGCTTTGCTTCGAACCCTCGTCAAGGATTTGCAGCCGGAGGGGCTCTCATCGCTTATTTAGAAGTGTCATTTTGCGAATCATCCGAATTCAGCAGACGTGTGAACGCCGCTACGACCGCTGGTTGAGGTTTGCGTATAGGCGGGAAAGACTGATATTCTTCCCAGCCGCCGCCAAGGGCCTTATAGAGCCCAATGTATTGCTCGGCCGCCGTTTGATGTGAAGAAACATATTGTTGTTCCAGAGTATATTCCTGCCGTTCGGCATCGATGACATTTAGTGCGTCTGTCAGCCCTCGGTCATAGCGCTCGGTTGCAAGGCTTACGGCTTGTTGGCTTGCCGCTAGAGCTTCGCTCAGGTTATGCAACCGATCTTGTTGGCCCAGATAAGAGTCGATGAATGTATCAACTTCACGAACGGCATTGAGCACTGTTTGCTTGTATTTTACCAGCAACTCGCGGGTACGCAGATCTGCAATATCGACAAGGGCATCCAGTGTGCCAAAATCCAGTATTCGCCAGCTAACCGATGGCCCGATCGACCATATGGAACTTTCTATATCCGGAGTAACGCCAAGCCCCTGTCCCTGATACCCGGCAGCGCCCGAAAGCTCTACATGCGGAAATAAATCCGCCACTGCTACACCAATGCGGGCCGTTGCGCCGGCCAGTTCGCGTTCGGCTTGTCTTATGTCGGGGCGGCAGCGCAGCAGGTCGAGTGGTATGCCTGCAACGATTGTTTCGGGCAATTGAGGAAGCATTTCCGGTTTTTCAAGTTCTTTGGATAGATCTTCAGGAAATTGTCCAAGTAAAACGGCAATTACATATTGAGTTGCATGGATTTGCGCAACCAAAGGCATTTTCTCGGCCTCTTCCGACGCCAATTGACGTTTAGCCAGTGTTAAGTCTAATTCATTGGTAATGCCGCGATTAAACCGTTCCTGAGTTAAATTGAAGTAATCCAGCGCAACACGCGTATTCTTTTCCAGAACAGCTAATCCCATTTGGAAGGCACGCATGTCGACATAGGCGCGTGCAACGTCGGCAATCACCGAAATCAACACTGCGTTACGCGCCGCAAGAGCCGCTTCGGCGTCATATGCGGCAGCTTCCATCCCGCGCCGGTATTTGCCGAAAAGATCGAGCTCCCATCCGGCATCGAAACCAAAAGCATGCGTAACTTGCTTCAGCCCCTGGGTGTTGGTGGCAGCGACAATTGGCGGGGCCGCGCGGCCTCGGGAAATGTTGCTTCCGGAGCCACGGCCCCCGCCGCCGCCGGCGTTTGCTACAGGCAGAGCTTCTCCCATGGCGACAATTTCTGCAGTCCGCGCTTCCTGCATCCTGTCCAGGGCAATCTCGATATCGGGGTTGTTCAGGATAGCGCGGTCGATCAGAGAATTCAGTTCCTCATCGCCCAGCGCCTGCCACCACTTGGCGGCATCTATGACAGGCTTGTTGCCGGTATCTTCTGCCGGTTTTTGTCCTTCAGGCGTTGTTGCAACGAAGCTCTTCGGCATATTCATGACGGGAGAATGATAATCGGGGCCGACCGTACAGGCAGTAATGCAAAAACAGGCCACCGAGCCAACCAAAAGGTTACACGTCAGCAGCCTGTCTACTTTTTTGCGGTTATTGTTCTGGCTATTGAACATGCGCAATGCCGGCCACTAATTCATGCGCTTCGACAGTATCGCCATCGACAATCTGGTTGCTGATATTCAGGGCAACCCTGTCGCCGGCTGTAACACCCGGCCCAAGCTGAACTGTATTTCCGTTATCGCGGACTATCGTCACTTTGCGAAAAGTTATGCGGTTGTCGTTATCGACCACTCCAACATGGGGGCCATCCGAACGAAATACCAGAGCGGCTGCGGGAACTTGCACCAAGTCCTCGGTTGGGACCTGAAAATCGACATTGACATACATCCCGGGCACCAGCGTATGGTCGGGATTGGGAATATCGGCTTCAACCCGCAAGGTGCGCGTCTTTGGATTGATGGAATTGGCGGTGCGGGTTATTTTTCCGTTGAAATCTCGGTCCGGGATGTTGCCGGCCATAATTTTAGCAGGAGCGCCCACCTTGATATCACTGGCCGCACTCTGTGGCACATTGACGAAAACACGGATGGGATCGTCTTTTACCATGCGGTAAAGCGGCGTCATATCGGTTCTGCCATCGGTAACCAGATTGCCGATATCGATATGGCGCTCGGTGATTATGCCGTCATAAGGCGCCTCGACCCGCTTGAACTGGGTCAGTACCGTATAACGGTCGACGACCGCCTGATCGAGGCCGACTTGCGCTTTCGCCTGGTTTAACTGGGCTATCGCGCTGTCATAACCGGTTTTCTTGGCATCACGTTCCTGTTCGGAAACAACGCCCTTTGGCGAATCCTTCCACCGCTGGTAAGTAGTCTTTGCAAAATCGGCATCGGCTTGCCGCGCGACGACGAGCGCCTGGGAAGCTTTTACTTTGGCCTGAGCGGCGGCAAGTTTAGCGTCCAGATCGGGAGTTTCTATAGTCGCAAGGACCTGCCCCTTCTTGACGTGGTCCCCGATATCGACGTTCCAGGAGGCTACATAACCATCCACCCGCGCATAGATGGTGCTCTCATACCATGCGGCTGTTTCACCCGGTAAGGTCAAAGGAAAAGATGATGGGCAATTTTGTACCGTAATCACATCGACCAGTTGCGGTGCAGAAGCTGCTCTATGTGTTTGCCTGGCTAAATCACCCTGGGAGACAGATTTCGTGTGTTGGATGAAGAAGAAACCGATAATAAGCGCTGCAGCCACTACGGCTGCAAACCTTTTCAGTTTTCGTCCAGTATGAGGTTTATCCGGCGTTGCACTGTGATCGGCGGAAGACTGCTGGTTATCAGGATGCGCTGTATCCATAAGGATTGCCTCTTTCAGTCCGGGTTTACTGGTTGATTGGAAGAAACCGGGACCCGACGCAAAAGATAGTACATCGTGGGGACGAAGACAAGCGTCGCAAAAGTGGCGAACACCAACCCTCCGATGACTGCACGGGCTAACGGAGCATTTTGTTCGCCGCCTTCACCGATGCCAAACGCCATGGGAACCATGCCCAGGATCATTGCGCCTGCCGTCATCAACACGGGCCGCAAGCGAGTGTATCCCGCTATCTCGGCGGCAATCCATGCGTCGTCTCCTGCTTTCATACGCTGATTGGCAAAAGTCACGACGAGGATGCTGTTGGCAGTAGTGAGGCCGATGCACATCAATGTTCCCATAAGAGCCGGAACGCTGAGATGCGTCTGCGTCAGATAGAGCATCCACATAACGCCGACCAGAGCAAACGGCACTGCCATCAAAACGATGAGAGGGTCGATCCAGCTCTGGAAATCCATCACCAGGAACAGGTAAACCAGCACAATGGCAAGAGCGATGCCGCCGAATAACCCGGAATAACTGTCGCGCATCGTTTCAGCTTGTCCGCTTAAAACGACGGAAATAGCTTTTGACGGGTCGGGCCGGTTGGCGGCGATTACTTTGTCGATATCGTTTGCTGCCGAACTGAGATCGCGTCCCTGTATGTCGGCGTCTACATCGAAGACCGGCCTGATGTTATATTGCGACACTACCATGGGTACGGTGCTTCGGCCGAATTTAGCTAAGTTCGTCAAAAGTTGGGTATGCGTATTGCCTTTTTGGACGGAGACGGTCATCGGCATCGTCTCTAAATCTTGAGCTGAATTTATGCGGTAGGTAGGCGTCTGCACGACAAGCGGATAGCTGACGCCGTTGCGTGGGTCTACCCAGAAGTTCGGCGACGTTTGAGCGCTGGAATTGGTGGCTACCAAAACATTGTTCGCAACATCCTGCTGATTGATTCCAAATTGGGTTGCAAGCGTCCGGTCGATGTCGATAGACAGCGAGGGCGCATTCGGGACCTGAAAGACATGTGAATCCACGACTCCCGGCACGAACTGAAGATCGCGCGTTAGTTTTGCGGCCAGATCATAAGCCTCCTTGTCATTGGGGCCGGAGACCCGGATATCGATCGGTGACGGTTGACCGAAATTGAGCACCTGGTCGACAATATCGGCAGGTTGAAAGAAAAATTGCATTCCGGCAAAACGCCTGGGCAACTCTTGCCGAAGTTTAGCCATAAGGGCCGCTGTGGGTGCATGTTTTGGTTTAAGAGAAATAAGGATTTCACCGTCCATGGGCCCGACTGTGGCTGAATCGCTCAAGGCAATATTGATGCCGCTGTAGGGCAGTCCAATATTGTCGAGAATGACGTCGATCTGTTTATCCCCGACAATCTGACGAATGGCGCTTTCAACCTTGGCAAATTCTTCCTGTGTTTGCTCAATCCTTGTTCCTGGCGGTGTGCGGACATGGAGGCGCATTTGGCCCGCATCGACTTGCGGAAAAAAGTCACGCCCCAGACGCGGAAACAGAAATAATGAAAACGCCATCAGGACAATAAAAAAGGCAACCGTTTTTGTGGGTTGGGATAACGTCCATCTTAGGCTGTGGCGATAGGTTTCTCGAAATGCATCGAAGCCATGCTCAAATCGTTTATGAAAGGCGCTGAAAAGATTTCGCTTAGGGCCCGGCGGCGTGGAAAGCCAATCGGATTTACTATGAGCCGCAACTGACGAACGCATCAGGTACTTGAACAGCACCGGCACAAGCGTGAAAGAGAGCGCCAGACTGGCTATCAGCGATACACAGACCGACAATGAAAGCGGGGAAAACAGGTATTTTGCCGTGCCTTGAAGCAGGAAAACCGGCACAAAGACAATACATATGCACAGTGTCGACAGGAAAGTCGGTGTGCCTACTTCACCGGCCCCGCCAATAATGGCCGTTTCCAGGGGGCCGCCCAAACGCAGATGACGCTCGATATTCTCGATTACGACCGTGCCGTTATCGACCAGAATGCCGATCGCAAGCGCAAAACCGCCAAGAGTCATGGTATTGAGCGTCTGTCCGCCGATATACATCACCAGAACGGCTGTGATTATAGACATCGGAATGGAGGCAAGAATAATGAGAGTCAGCCGCCAGTTGCCGAGAAACAGCAGGATCATCAGGGCCGTCAGGCCTGCTGCCATCGTACCGGCCATAACGACACTGTTGAGCGCTGCTTTGACGAAAAGCGATTGATCGAAGATCGCTTTAATGGAAACGCCCTTTGGCAGGACTTTCTCGATATCCGGCAGTGCTTTCCGAACGCCGTCAATGACAGCCAATGTCGATACGCCGCCTGTCTTGCGAATAGTCATAAGGGCGCCCGGTTTTCCATTGACGGAAACCGAGTTGGTTTGCACCTGAAATCCGTCATGCACATGCGCTACATCGCGCACGAAAACTGTTTTTCCATGTAGTTCCTTAACCGGGAATGCGTCGATTTCCTTGATGATATCAGGGCTGCTGTTCATCGTAAGCGTGTAGTCCCTGGAACCTATCTTGACGTCACCCGCAGGTAGAATCACGTTTTGATGTGCCAATGCGTTACTGACATCTGAGGGTGACATGTGCCGCGATTGCAGCGCCTGCATGTCGAGGTCGACCATGATGACGCGTGGTTTGCCTCCATAGGGATAAGGCACCTCCGCGCCATGAACGATGGCGAGATCGGGGCGGATAATATTCTGCCCTATATCGTTTAGCTTGGTGTCCGGCAGGGAATCGCTGGACAGGCTCAACTGAATGATCGGAACATCCGTCGCGCCATAGCGCAGGACCAGCGGCGGCGTGATATTGGGCGGCATATATTTGAGTACGGCCAGCGCACTGCTCGCTATTTGCGATACCGCGCGGGTTACATCCGCGCCTTCATGCAAAAAGACTTTCTCGACGCCAACGCCATTGTAACTGGTCGCCTCTATGCGGGAAATATCATCTACAAGCGAGGCCATCTGCCGTTCGTGGAGCGTCAGGATGCGGTTCTGAATATCCTTTGCATTCATGCCGTTATACGTCCAAACGACGCTGACGACCGGAATGTTGATTTCAGGAAAAATATCCACCGGCATACGCGAGGCGGCGCCAATACCCAATAAGCATATCAGAATCAATGCCGCGACCAATGTATGGGGCCGCTTGAGAACAAAAGTAACTACCGACATGGAATCTCCAAAGAAGAAGGAACGCACGGGGGAATAGACCCAAAGGCCGCAGTCTTCCATGCTTTTGGTGATCGCATCTCGCCCTGCAGACAACGTGGAGGCGAATCATACCGGAAATAAAAGTCCCTTGAAACTGTGGCCTTCCACAAATTAATCCTAACTCTAACTATCGATTCGGTCCTATTCAACATTCCAACCTCAACGACAGGTCTTTTTCTTTCTGTAAGTCACAGAAAGTATTGTAATTATCGCTTATTTTCGGCGGTGTGGCCCCTCCCAATTGAATCGGCAACAAAGATTTTCAGGATAACCCTGGCAAAGTTAAGGGAAGATTAAAGATCAATTAGAAGATTCTAATGCGAGGCTGCGAGTCACTTGCCTGGAAGGCGGCAGCAGGCAGTAGGAAGCGGGAGCGTGGATTGTTTCAATAAATCGGGTAGAACCAGAAAGAAGTAGGTCCATTGCCGCCTCCGCCGGCTAACCCCTCATACGACCAGGCCATAAACACTGCATTGGACGGCAGTTTTAGCTTGGAGTGAAAAGGGATTGACTCGAATGAGTCGCGATTGGTGACCAGCCCGTCTGATTCGAGGACCCTGCCGTTTTCATCCAAAAATACGGCGCTGAGGCGAAAA